>Ga0129317_1000105_pt1 | contig 104380 bp, 77 predicted proteins | sample Cm1ome_FD_94430 | JGI IMG/M metagenome (GOLD analysis project Ga0129317, IMG submission 94430) | Eastern black-and-white colobus group fecal microbial communities from Wisconsin, USA - Cm1105 metagenome | ecosystem: Host-associated > Mammals > Digestive system > Large intestine > Fecal | place...
TTCAACGGTGACGATAAAGACAGAATCCGGCTCCGAAATTAAGAAAACAATAATTACTCGTGATGAACAACGCCTACTTTTAGACCTCTTGCCAAATTGGGTGTCCCAATGATAAAGTCAGGAAACGATTAATTCCGTGCGACCAAAGCCTCAGCTAAAGCCTCGGCACATCGGCGTCCATCGATGGCGGCAGAGACGATGCCACCGGCATATCCGGCGCCTTCGCCGCATGGATATAGGCCTGACACCTCTGTATGCATAAAAGATGTTTCATCTCGCGGAATGCGTACAGGCGAACTGGTACGAGTCTCGGCACCTATAACACATGCATCCGCACATAAGAAACCTTGATGGCGACGTCCGAATTCGCTAAATCCCTTTTGTAAACGATATGCTACAGCCTTTGGCAGTAGCTCGTCTACACGTGCCGGATGTATCCCGGCGGCATATGAAGTGGACGGCAATGATACAGACGGACGTGAAGCGACAAAATCGGTCATACGCTGTGCCGGTGCATTAAGGCTACCACCGTCTTCAAAGAATTGACGTTCAATATTCTCTTGATAATGCATCATACGCAGTTCGTCATCGCCTTCGACATCCTCCGGAAGTATTTCCACCACCATTCCACTGTTGGCCCAACGTGTGCCGCGGTTGCCTGGAGACATGCCGTTGACGACCAATTCGTCCGGGGCACTTGCCGCAGGTATGATGTAACCACCTGGACACATGCAGAAAGAGTACACCGCACGGTCATCCACACGTGTCAGCATCGAATATTCGGCAGCCGGCAAGTATTTACCCCGTCCATTTGGATTATGATATTGTATCCGGTCTATAGCATTCTGTGGATGCTCCAAGCGCACACCGACAGCAATCCCCTTAGCCTCAAGTGCAAGACCCTTATCTGCAAAAAAATGGTATATGTCTCGCGCCGAATGGCCGGTGGCAAGTATAACCGGACCTTGGTACGATTTGCCCTCTGCCGTTGTCACACCTGCAACATGGCGCACACTGTCTTTCACTTCAATGTCCACCGATACGACTCGCGCTCCAAAATTTACGATCCCGCCACAGCGTTGGATTGTTTGACGCATAGCCTTGATAATGGCCGGCAAGCGATCCGAACCAATATGTGGATGAGCATCTACAAGTATATCACGCAAGGCGCCGTGTTGATGGAATATATTGAGAATGACGTCAACCGGACCACGTTTGCGACTGCGAGTGTATAGTTTACCATCCGAATAGGCCCCGGCACCGCCTTCTCCAAAGCAGTAGTTGCTGTCATTATCGACAATGCCGCGACGACTGATTGCAGCAAGATCAACGCGACGGCTGTCCACATCCTTACCACGCTCCAGGACTATCGGACGAACGCCCAACTCTATAAGCCTTAGGGCTGCGAACAACCCGGCCGGGCCGGCACCGACAACAATGGCCTCCGGTGCATCGATGCCGACAGGCTCAAACGTTACAGGCCGTGCAAGATCAACCGTCGTATCTATTTTGTCTATATGAACTATGACCGCAAGATTAACTTTTATATTACGCTGCCTCGCATCTATGGAGCGGCGCACGATGTCTACGCGGCGAATACGATTGACATCTATGTCCATCTTGGTGGATATGTATACGCGCATAAGCGCGTCATCGGCAGCCGTCCGAGGATCTACCGTCAACTCTATACGTTCTGTCATATTACTATCTTTAGCTCCGGTGCTTATATATTATAGCAACGAAAATGGTATACAAGGTTATTTTAGAGACTTACCCCTGCTACAACTATTTGTGACAGGGGTAATTGTTTGCCTATTATGACACGCACCATGATTAGTGCTTCATTTGTACTCGTCATGGGGTTGCCTTACTATCGAATCCGGCCGAAGCTTATAATAACTTAATGCTGATATAGCGTTTAGGATGAGCTTTGATGTCGGTAAACAACGAATCAAGACTCTGTATAGTAGCATTAAGGTTATTGTACAACGCAGGATTGTTCATCAATTGTCCCAAAGTCGAATTGGGGCTCTTAAGCTGCTCGGAGAGATCCTTGAGGTTCTGTGCAGTAGCATCCAATGTGGTCATCAGCGAGTCCACAGGTATTGTACTAAGTTTCTCCGAAAGTACAGCGATATTCCCCACTGCGGTTGAAGCATTGCCGGTAATGGACTTGATATCTGATGTTATGGGCGGAAGTGTACGCATAATACCATTGAGTGCTACTGTAGCCTTTTCTATATTTGCCGTAATTGCATCGAGTCGTTTTACCGAAGCTGCAAGGGCAGGATCGGAGACAAGAGCATTGACACCGGTGAGCAAAGTATCCACCTTCGGAACTATTGCAGCGACTGACGGTAGCAGGTCATCCGAAATATTATCCATCATCCCCTTGGGAACTATGCCGGGTATTTCAGAGCCTACTTCATAGAAATCTTTGCCCGGAGCCAATGCTAATTGTATAGATGCCGTACCCAGCAAATCACTGGAAAGCACAGCTTGCGAACCTTTGGGCAGACGTAGGTTTTTATCAAGGGCAATTTCGACACGTACATGTCCGGGGTTATCGTACTCGTAGGTTATGTCACGTACTTGTCCTACTTTGTAACCGCTCAGGGTCACGGGAGCCGATACAGCCAGACCTTGGACGTCGGTGTAAGTTGCATAGTAATAATTGGTAGCTTTGAATACATTGACACCTTTTAGGAAATCAATGCCAAATACCAAAATGGCAAGTGCCGAAAGGACACATACGGCAATAAGGATCTCTTTTCTGAAGACTTTTTTCATTGTCTATTTGGTTCGTGTTATCGTATCGCGGTGTATGACACCACTTGTTGTTTCTGATTTAGATACTACTTTGGTGTGAGAGGAGACTATCTTTTTTTCTTACCATTGGGTCTATCAGCAGATGCGGTGTGTTGTTTGCCCGCCTCCTTTTGCCTGATGGTACGCTCGTAATACGTCTTAATGGCATTAAATATTGCCTGAGCACATTTTTCCCGACCTTCTTCATCGGCAAAAAACGCCTCAATTGTCGGATTACAAATAAAATCAAGTTCGACTAATACGGCAGGCATCGAAGTTGCCCATAATACCCAAAAGTTAGCTTGTCGTAGCCGCTTGTCTACACGTCCTGCCGTAGTTACCAATTCGTCCTGAGCCAATCGCGCAAAGTCAATGCTCTGTCTTATGTGAACATCTTGGCTCAGCTCAAACAATATGTACGACTCGACCGAATTTGGATCAAAGCCGCTATATTTTGCCGTATAATCCGGCTCAAGTTCAATCACAGAATTTTCTCGCATAGCTACTCGCAGGTTTTCACTCGATTTCCCACTGCCAAGTGTGTACACCGAAGTACCTTGTACATTGTTTCCTCCGGACTTTACCGAGTTGCAATGTATACTTACAAATAAATCACCATGCGCCTTATTGGCTATATCGGCGCGTCCCTGCAATGTAACAAAGCGGTCTGTCTTTCGGGTATATACCGTCTTTATATCCAAATCCGCATTTTCTACCATACGCCCTACCCGCTTGGCGACATCCAGGACCACTGCGCTTTCCGTGGTTTTGCGACACGCGCCAGGAGCCCCTATATCCTTGCCTCCATGTCCCGGATCAAGCACCAAGACAAAAGGCTGTGTATCATCTGCAGCCATCATACCTATGGTGCACAATATTAACGAGACAAGTATCGTATGTATGCGTTTGGCGGTCATTATCTAATATCTATACACGCACAACGCACTCGCCTTAGGCGGTACGCCTGCGCAATTTATCTGCAAAAATACTAAAAAGTTCGCCACGGACACCCATTACACGCGTTAATTTTTGACATAGCAGACACTTTTCCGCCAACATTGATACTATATCTGCCATTTTTGCCTAAATTTGCGCGAATATTTTCCCATCAAAAACTATGATTAAAAAACAATCCTACATTTATATTATCATCGTATCGCTACTTTGCACATTCACCGGATGCACAAATGGCGACAGAGGCCTAACTCCGGAGCCGATTATACGGCTTGACAGTCTCGCACTGACATACAATAACGAAGCCGAGACTGCAATACTACCGGAGGATATTAAGGCGTATGCCGATGCATTGTTGCAATATCTGGGCTCAACGCATGGCGACACAACTTGGCAGGATTACGCCACATCTCGTGCCGTGGCGACGTTTGCTCCCGAAGCGGCAAAAGTGTTTCCGAACTTGGCCTCAATGCGCGATACTTTGGGCATGATATTATACAACGCCGCTGACAAAGGTTTGGTGTTGCCTCGCCGCCATTATGCATCCGTGGTATGGTCCGACCGCAAATCTATAGTAATCAACGAACCATACGTATTTGTCGCTCTTAACCATTATCTCGGCAGCAATCACCCTGCATATTCCGGGTGGCCACAATATATCCGCGCCACAAAATGTCCACAAATGCTACCTTACGATTTGGCCGAGTCTCTAATAGCCGATGCTTATCCATACAAAAGTATTGCCAAAGCACAGCGCACAATATTGTCGCGCTTATTATACGAAGGGGCTTTAGCTTACGCCAAGATTAAGGTCGTTCCGGAGGCTACTGAAGCCCATGCCCTCGGATACAATGAAACAACCATGGCCGATATACAATCAAACGAAACATTTATCTGGAAGCATCTTATCGAAGGACAAATGCTCTACTCGACAGATGCGGCACTTATGGAAAAACTATTTGCCCCATCACCACAAACATATATTATCAGCCCGGACGCACCCGGACGCGTGGCACGATATATCGGTCTTAGAATAGTCAAGAGCTATATGGAAAAATACCCCGAAACGGCTCTGTCTCAGTTGTTGTCCCCGAGCTTTTTCGGCACAAAAAACAGCCTCGAAAAAGCCGGGTACTCCCCGTCTTAACAATTATTAACCACTTCACATTCCTCCCTTATCCGATGCACACTCATGCAGTTGTTAAATGTTAAAAACGACATTGTGGGCATTGTTTTTTCACGCATGTTAAACCGCACTCATCAAGCATATTTTTGATATTCAATATATTAGTTGTAACTTTGCGTCGCAATTCCAAAAGGAAACCGGTGCTACAGCGGTAGCGCCTTGCCGAAAATCGGCAGGATGTACTCCAAAAAGCAGTGGATGCCCCGGTGTACATCTTAGTGTAGAACTATAACGATTTGCAATGAAAAAACAACTTTTTATTATTGTGCTTTTAGTCGGGATGCTTTCTGTCACTTACGGATTTGAATCCGCCCCCACAGCAGCAACTATCGGCGATAAAGCTCCGGCATTCGAAGTAAAGAATGCAGATCACACCTTCACACTTGACAGCCACAAGGGACACTATACGCTCGTCGCATTTTGGACCTCCAAAGATGCACAATCGCGCATTACAGCCACCGAATATAGCCGCTGGCATCAACAATCCCAAAATGGAAACACCGTTGAGTATGCATCCATAAACCTCGATGAAGACCCCGTGTTATATCGCGAAATTATCCGCCAAGACCATCTACCAAACAGAACACAGTTTTATGCCGGGGCAGCACTTGCTCACAATCTACGAACAGTATACGGCATTTCAGACCACTATGGCGCAATACTTATTGACCCCGATGGTCGAATTGTCGCTGCCAACCCCGAAAAATCCACTTTGGAAGCATTAAATCTCACACAATCTTAGAAACTGCAGTTCAAAGACACTAATACATTTCACAAGTTTGGATAATATTGAGAGCGGCAAATATACCGTTCTCTTTTTTATTATAGACCAATGCGCAATTATCCTAATGCTTTTTATTGTATAATAATATGGACGGACGCAAAAAAAAGATTACCTTTGCAGTGAGATTAGTCTCACCCAATCCTTTCAATTACCATTCTTCAAAAGAAAAATGAATACACCACAAGTACCTTTCAAAATCTTCGCGGGCACACGCTCGCTCTATATGGCCGAAGAGATTTGCCGCGAGCTGAACGTTCCCTTAGGCAAAATGAACATACAGCACTTTGCCGATGGAGAGTTTGAAGTATCTTTCGAGGAATCCATTCGAGGCTGCGAGGTATACCTTGTACAGTCAACATTCCCTAACAGTGACAACCTGATGGAACTACTACTGATGATAGATGCCGCTAAACGCGCATCTGCACGTTCCGTCATTGCCGTGATACCCTACTTCGGATGGGCACGTCAAGACCGCAAGGACAAACCGCGCGTATCCATTGCTGCCAAACTGGTGAGCGACTTGCTAATGACCGCCGGTGTAGACCGCGTAATCACCATGGATCTACACGCCGATCAGATACAGGGATTCTTCAACATTCCCGTTGACCATCTGTACGCATCCTCGGTGTTCATTCCTTATATCCAGTCACTCAAGCTCGAAGACTTGGTAATTGCTACACCTGACGTAGGCGGCGCAAAACGCGCTAACTCATATGCCAAATATCTCGGCGTTCCACTGGTTTTGTGCCACAAGCAGCGAGCCAAAGCCAACGTAGTCGAACACATGACCATTATCGGCGATGTCAAAGATAAAAACGTAATCTTGATTGACGATATGGTAGACACAGCCGGCACAATAGCCAAAGCCGCAGACCTAATGATTGCCAATGGTGCTCGAAGTGTCCGAGCCGTTGCATCTCACGCCATAATGAGCGACCCGGCCACACAACGCGTAACGGATAGTGCTCTATGCGAGATGATTTTCACAAATTCAATCCCATACAATAGGGAATGCCCCAAATGCCACATCATCTCCATTGCCGGCATATTCGCAGACACCATACGACGCGTGCACGAAAACCGCTCAATCTCCTCACAATATCTCATCAAATAGTACTAAACCCTGCTTTTGATTGCCTATGACTGACAGTCGCAAGGGGACAAACGCGCAGCGTCCGGTAATATACCAGATGCTGCCGCGTTTATATACCAACTATTGTCCCAATCCCATACCCGGAGCGCCTATAACCAAGAACGGCTGTGGGAAACTCAACTTGATTACTAACGCCATAATCCGTGACATTGCGTCCTTAGGCGTCACCCACATATGGTATACGGGCATTATTGAGCACGCCCACGATGCAGACTACACCCGTTACGGCATACGACGTGACAATCCACACATAGTCAAAGGTCGCGCCGGCAGCCCATATGCCATCACCGACTACTACGACATAGACCCGGACTTGGCCGAACACGTGCCTACCCGCATGGCTGAATTTGAAGCGTTGGTACACCGCACACACGATGCCGGGCTAAAGATTATCATTGACTTCGTGCCAAACCACGTCGGACGTCAATACCATAGCGATGCGGCACCGGACGACATCAAAGGCCTTGGCGATGACGACAACAAGGAAATGTTTTTCAGCCCGAACAACAACTTCTATTATATTACACGACAGCAGTTTGCTCCACAAAGTGTAAATCTTGGGGAACCGGGCACGGATGATGCCTATATCGAATTTCCGGCACGGGCATCCGGCAATGATTGCTACACGGCGTTTCCAAGCCGTAACGATTGGTATGACACCGTCAAGTTGAACTATGGCGTTGATCCGTGGAACGGTTCCAAACATTTCCGGCCCATACCTGACACATGGCACAAGATGCTTGATATTATGATGTTTTGGGCCGGCAAAGGCATTGATGGAATGCGCTGTGACATGGCGCATATGGTGCCGGCCGAGTTCTGGAACTGGGCCATTGCACAGGTCAAACATCGTTATCCACGTATCATATTCATTGCCGAAATATACGATGTGTCATTATACCGCCAATACATCCACTATTGCGGATTTGACTATCTCTACGACAAGGTAACACTATATGATTCTCTACGAAATATAGTCACCGGCAGCGGCACATCAGCTGCGGCACTAACAGGCTGCTGGCAAACCGTGGACGATATCCGCGATCACATGTTGCATTTTCTCGAAAACCACGATGAACAGCGCTATGCATCGCCTCAGTTCGCCGGATGTGCCGGCACTGTTCTACCTGCATTGGTCGTAAGCGCCACCTTTGACCGCGGCGCCATGATGATATACATGGGACAGGAACTTGGAGAGCAGGCACTTGACGCCGAAGGATATAGCGGACAGGACGGACGTACAACAATCTTCGACTATTGGAGCATCGAGAAGATACGCCGACATTTAGCCAAAGGCACATGCCGAGGCAAACTTACCGCCGATGAAAAGAAACTGCGACAAACTTATACAAAAGTACTGCGCCTATGCAATGATAATTCCGCAGTAAGACTCGGTAAATTCTTTGACCTGATGTATGTCAATTACAACAACGCAGGAATAAATCCTCATTATCACTACGCGTACATGCGTGGCGATGACACAGAAACACTTTTTATTGTATGTAATTTCAGCAGCAGTGATGCCGACATCAAAGTGCAAATACCTCGTGCAGCCTTTGATTATTTGCATCTGCGTCCGGGACGTTATAATGCCACTGAAGCCCTATCCGACGAAAAGACAATACTTGATATGCAACCGGACAGCACTGTATGTGTTCACGTCCCTGCACATGGCGCCACACTCTGGCAAATGTACGCCAAATAAAAACGAGACAATTATGCAAACACTCCTAATTATCTCAAACCTATAGTTTCAACCCTGCTACCGATTCTGTGGCAGGGTTGAAACGTATAAAATGGAATAGGCTCAAAATCATTTAGATAACTAAATGGCATCTCTAACTAATGGGGGGGCGCCAAAAAAGATTAGCCAAAGCCATGATGATGGTTGCACACCCATCCATATATCACACAATAGGCATTATACGCCTTCAAACCTTCTACAAATACTTAAATTGGCCATATGTCCGCATGAAACTCACTTAAAAACCGATAAAGCCCTACATAAAAAAAGCCGGCCAATGATATCACACCATCAGCTCGGCAAACTATCCAAGTGAAATTCTACACAATTTATCTATTCTATTATTTCCCTTTGGATTTAACTTACTTTTGACTTAGGTTCCACATATCTTCCTACAATTACCGTACGTGGGGCAATTATTCTTATTGATAATTCCATTCGGATCGGCCGGATCGTCCGGTCCACCACCTTTGCCTCCTCGTATCACCAACTGTTTGGCTTCATCCAAGAGTTCTAAGTCAGATACCTTAATAGTTTTCTTTCCCATATAATACTATTTTTTGTGTTTTCAAATTCATTAGAGTTGTGTTCTTGATTTCCTTAAAAATGAAATCAAGCGTTTGTTCATGGCCAACGCATATAGCAAAGAGCATTGCGTTGTATAGACCATCGACAAGTAGTTGCCTGCCTGAGAATTAATTCGCGGGTCTATAAAAACATATATCATATTCGATGAGGCATTCCTGCCCTCTAGAAATACTTTGTATCCTATGTTATGTTTGGTCATATAGCAGCCTCCTTTATGCGTACATAGTTCAAGATCTCAGACGCAAATACGCTGTCCTTATCCTCGTATTGGCATCTGATACAGCCGTTCTTTTTGCTTTCAACCATTCTTCGCTTTGGACACGGCCCAAAACAAAGAGGCAGGTATTTGCATCTACGGCATTCTGATTCGGCGGTAAAAATGTTGGTATCACATTCTTGCGGGCGCACATTCCATCTTATCGATCCGTCATGAAGCAGCACGCCACGAGACCGAGACATGTCGACATTGGAACAACGATCTACGGTCCCATCCGGAAATACGGCATGATAGTGGGCCTTCTCCACATAACACGGTGCCGGGTTGTCAAAGTCATGGAACACTTTGTACCCTCTACGGACCATGTCTTCCATAATAGTCCCGACTTTGGCGCTAAGTTTGTCAGAGAATTCCTCCTGCCAGACCTTGCGGAACATTATCTGCACTCGATCACGGAATGGGGCCAAGATCGTATCAATCTGTGCAACAAAGATTTCGTCAAGATTATCCTTTGTGTAGTTGATTCGTACAATCACATTTGCCTCGGGGATTATATCGCACAATGTATATATATTATGGAGAATTAAGGAGAATGAGTCGCTAATAGTAGCATTGTACCGCGTGGCATTATGGCAATGTTTATTGCCATCTAAGGTAATTTGGAAACTACGAAAGTTTAATCCGGACATTTCACTTATCATTTCCTTTGTAAGCAGAGATCCGTTAGTGGTAATGCTGGACATAAAGTCAATATCGTTGTCTCGGCAATACTCGGCAGCAAAATACGAAAGCCTGTATATACTGTCATAATTAAGCAGTGGCTCGCCTCCGAACCACGACAAATTGAACGATGTGATTTCATTGTCATGCAAATAGCGTGCTATATGAGATCTGATTTTCTCTTCGGTATCAACTGTCAAGGCGACACTTTTATGCTTTTGGACACAGTACCAACACGAAAAGTTGCACGCATATGTCGTCATAACCAGCAGAGTATACGCGGGCTCGGTGCGATATGCCTCAAAGGATTTGTACAATAGATCATACTCGGATTTGTTATCATCAATAACAAACCCGTTATCACGCAACGTTGAACATAGCCCGGCATATTCCATAACATCCGCATATCGGTCTATATCAGCTATGATTTCTCTAAGCCTATGCGTGTTCTTTTCAGAAACCCGAAAGAAGCGCCTGGTATAAGCATTGAACACCAACGACTTACCATCGGCGTCTGTGCTGAATATGTTATATGCACTGTCTTTCATCTACTGCGTTTTTATAATCACTGTTTATGTGCAATGCAAAGATAACATCAAAAAATATGTATAATGCAAATTCTTCCCTTAATTAGTCTTAGTTTGAGTAATACTAATTGTATATATTCCGAAAAATATTCGTACTTTTGCTCCTATGAAAACGTTTAAATACACCACGCGAATTGCTATTTTTGCTCTATTTTTTATGATGGTAGCGAACGTTTTCAACTTGTCCGAATTATACATTTCTATCAAAGAAGAAACAATTCAGACTGCAGAAAACTGCTTGCGCCGTGCCGACTTTATGGAATTAATTGTGCGCGTTCGCAACCTTTATTCTTTGAATGATTCGGTTTTCACACTCGCCAACTTTGATATCGTCGGCAAAAAAGCTCCTAATGGTCAATACTATTTTTCGGACATCCCGGAGCAAATTGCCAACAGCCTAGCCGAAACAATGCACGAGGGATTCGACCCCGAAGACCGACATCCAAACATGCAGATACTGGACAGCTTATTCAGACTCGAGATGCGTCTTGAAGGCTTAAACCCCGAAAAGGTCGATATACACAACGGAGACACCATATCTGATAAAAAGATGTGGCATTGTTCATTGAAATATCATAACGATGGTCAACCGGAATACACCGCCAGTTTCACGCCCTTGGTCGCTTATGTTTTATGGCGAATGGCGGGCATTCTATCTACATCTATAAGCATCATGGCCATAGCCACATTGTTCATTATGTACTTACTGCGCACCATCAGGCATATGCGAACTATGGACGAAATGAAAGATGATTTCACGCACAACATGACCCACGAACTCAAAACACCATTAGCTGCGGCATTGGCTGCGGCCGACTCTATGCAAAATTATTACGAGCCAATAGACAAGGAGCGCAACACCAAATTGCTAGGCATCATTACACAACGCCTGCACCTGCTGACCGAAATGATTAACAACATTTTGATTACCAGCATGAAACGCATGCGCGCTATAGCACTGGATGTCACACCCGTATACGTTTCCTCTGCCATAGACATTGTCATTGAGACCATACGCCTCAAAAGCTCGAAGCCTATAACATTCAAAGTCAACATCACCCCTGAAGACCTGGTCGTGTTTACAGACTCTCAACACTTTAACAGCATCCTAACCAACATCATAGACAATGCAGCAAAATACTCGGGGAACAATATAATCATTACAATAGATTGCAACTCCGACAGACTCATAATAACAGACAACGGCTATGGAATATCAGCCAAAGCCCTACCCCACATATTTGAGAAGTTCTACCGCGAGCCGTCAGAAAACCAACTTTGCGTCCCCGGATATGGACTTGGGCTGTATTATGTAAACCAAGTTTTGACCAAAATGGGATGGCGCATAAATGTCACAAGCACTAAAGGCATAGGCACTACGTTCACCATCTTCTTCTCTAAAAACAAATAATAATGTATTGATATGCATAGGGACAGAATTCTTGTAGTCGATGATGATGAGAACATGGTATATATCATCAAAGACGCACTGCAACACGAAGGATATGAAGTAAGCACCGCCGGCGATGGAGCAACCGGGATACAACTTGTTTCAATAAAACACCCGGATCTTGTAATTGCGGACGTAATGATGCCCGGCATGGATGGATTCTCAATGCTTGAATCTATACGTCGCATTGGGTACAATATGCCGGTACTGATACTTACCGCACGTACAGACACCGAGGACCTACTACAAGGTTACGACAAAGGCGCCAACGACTACATCCGCAAGCCCTTTGTCCTTGCCGAATTAATGGCGCGTGTAAGAGCTCACCTACGCTTCCGAAAAATGGACAATACAAATATGAAGTACTCGGTCGGAGACTGTGATTTAGACATCAAGCGAAACAAGCTTACCATTGGAGACAAGGAGGCCATACTCACGTATACCGAAACAATTGTGCTAAGCGAACTGATGACCCACCCCGGATGCATTATCGAAAGCCGAAATATATCATCGCTCATTTGGGGCTCATCTGACTATAGCCACGTCAACCGATTGCATGGTTTTATACACAAAATCAGAAGGCACTTAGCCCTGTCAACATCCATAGACATAGTCAATATTCGTGGCTTAGGATATAAACTTGTTTTCGATGAAAAGAAACTGTCTCGCCCTGAAAAAAGTTGACTCCTAAAAGAGTCAAAAGATGATAAGATTTCAGAGTCTGCCGAGATAATAACGGCAATCAATCCGCGAAAAAGTCCTGCGTCTATATGCGGAAACGGATCTCAGCAACAATTCTAACAAAAGCCTTTTAGTCCGCTGGCCATGCCTTGTGTCAGCACTTTTCGCCTTATATATTGGCTTTTCAGCCGAAATTTAGTAATTTTGCGATTGATTTAGACAAAAAACGACTATAATACATAATATTCAAATGAGCATCAACAACCTGCCCCCCAAATATAATCCCGAAGCCGTCGAAGGCAAATGGTACGAATACTGGATGCAGCACAACATGTTTCACAGTGTACCTGACGGACGCGAGCCTTATTCCATCGTCATCCCACCGCCAAACGTCACAGGCGTTCTTCATATGGGGCATATGCTCAACAATACTATACAAGACATCCTGGTGCGTCGTGCCCGCATCCAAGGTAAAAACGCCATTTGGGTACCCGGCACCGACCATGCCGCTATTGCTACCGAGACAAAAGTTATCTCCAAACTCGCTAAAGAAGGCATCAAGAAAAGCGACCTTACACGCGAAGAGTTTCTAAAACACGTATGGGATTGGACGGAAACACACGGCGGCATTATACTCAAACAACTGCGGCGCCTTGGAGCCTCATGCGACTGGGAACGCACGGCTTTCACAATGGATGCTCCGCGCTCCGAAGCCGTTACTAAAGTTTTCGTCGACCTTTACAACAAAGGGTTGCTATATCGCGGCCTACACATGGTCAACTGGGACCCTGCAAACCTTACGGCCATATCCGATGACGAAGTAAACTACGTCCAAGAACACAGCCACCTCTTCTATTTGCGATACTACCTTGCCGATGATTGCGAGATTGCCCCTACCGAAGGCCAAGTGGTACACACAGACGAGAACGGACGGCACTACGCATTGGTGGCCACAACACGACCCGAGACTATCATGGGAGATACGGCAATGTGCATCAATCCCAAGGACCCCAAGAACACATGGCTGCATGGACATCGTGTAATTGTGCCTTTGGTAGGTCGTGAAATTCCTGTAATCGAAGATAGATATGTAGACATTGAGTTCGGCACAGGATGTCTCAAAGTCACGCCTGCACATGACAAAAACGACTATCTGCTAGGCAAGACACACAATCTCGAGTCCATAGACATATTTAATGATGACGCCACCATTGCGACAACAGCCGGAATGTATGTTGGCATGGATCGCTTTGAATGCCGTAAGGCCATCACCGAAGACCTCCAAAAAGCCGGACTGCTTGAACGCGTCGAAGACTACACCAACAACGTGGGATACAGCGAGCGCACAAAGGTGGCTATCGAGCCACGATTGTCCCTGCAATGGTTTGTTTCGATGAAACACTTCGCCGAAATCGCAACGCCTCCCGTGATGGATGATGTTATCCGCTTCGTCCCCGAGAAATACAAGAATACCTACCGCGCATGGATGGACGGCATCAAGGACTGGTGTATAAGTCGCCAGCTATGGTGGGGACACCGCATCCCCGCATGGTATTACGAAGATACCAATGGCAAAACGTGTATTGCAGTGGCCATTAACGAGGAAGAGGCACTCAAAATCGCGCGTAAAGATTCTGGCAACGAAGCGCTACAACTTTCAGACCTTAAACGCGACCCTGATGCCCTTGACACTTGGTTCTCATCGTGGCTGTGGCCTATCACATTATTTGACGGCATCAACAACCCGGACAACGAAGAAATCAAATACTACTATCCGACAGCAACACTTGTAACCGGGCCGGACATCATATTCTTCTGGGTAGCACGAATGATTATGGCCGGATACGAATACATTGGCACATACCCATTCCGCAACGTCTACTTTACCGGCATTGTACGCGACAATCTTGGCCGCAAGATGTCAAAGAGCCTTGGCAACTCGCCGGACCCAATCGAACTCATTGACAAATATGGAGCCGATGGCGTCCGCATGGGAATGCTGCTGGCCGCTCCCGCCGGCAACGACATCCTCTTTGACGAACACCTCTGCGAGCAGGGGCGTAACTTCTGCAACAAGCTGTGGAATGCATTCCGTCTACTCAGCGGATGGCAAGTAGATGACACAATCAAGCCTACCGAAGTGTCTGAGAAAGCCAATCTTTGGTTTAAGGCACGTCTATCACAGACAATAGAGCTGGTGGACGACCTATTCGAAAAATTCCGCCTCAATGAGGCTCTTATGGCTATATACCGCCTGGTACGCGATGACTATTCGTCATGGTATCTCGAGATGATAAAACCGGAATACGGCAAACCCATCGACAGCACAACTTACGGACACGCCATCGAATACATGGATGCACTGCTGCGCCTGTTGCATCCTTTCATGCCTTTCATAACCGAAGAACTATGGCAGAACCTTCGACAACGCCGCTCCGGTGAATCTGTGATGTATGCCTCTGCCCCCAAGGCAGTCGAATACTCGCCTACGCTCATTGACGCTATGGCCGTAGCACAAGAAATCGTTGCTGCCGTACGCGGAACTCGTGCGGCGAAAGGTCTTTCGCCGCGTCAAGCGCTCGATCTTAATGTCTTGGGGTCTCTTGACAAAGACATTCCGACTGTAGTAATCACAAAACTGGCCAACATTAATGGCATTAACGAGAATGCCGAAAAAGACCCGTTGGCCGCATCGTTTATGGTTGGAACTACCGAATTCAACATTCCAATGGAGTTGACCATAGATGCCGAAGCCGAACTTCAACGCTTGACCAAAGACCTTGAATACAACCGTGGCTTTCTGCAAAGTGTAGAGCGCAAACTCTCCAACGAGCGCTTTGTTGCCAATGCTCCGGCAGCCGTTGTCGAAGCCGAACGGCGTAAACAAGCTGATGCAACAGCCAAAATTGCAACTCTCGAAGCATCCATCGCAGCTATAAAATCGCAAAAATAATAATGCGGATATCCGTCATCTTACGTTTCGCCGTACTCTTTGTCCTGTGGGCACTGCTTGTGGGCTATATAGTGTTGCATGTCAAAGTGACATTATACATTATTTTCGTGATCATTGCCTCGGCTATAATTATATTTGTGCCGATGTATAAGAAATACGTAAAAAATGACCAAGGCCCAAAGCTCTAAATACCCACTGCTGTCAACCATTGACTCTCCGGCAGACCTGCGCAAGCTCGACATATCTCAGCTACCGCAAGTATGCGCCGAAATACGAGCCATGCTTATCGAGACTCTGAGCCACAATCCCGGGCATTTTGCATCGTCCATGGGTGCCGTGGAAATAACAGTAGCACTACATTACGCCTTTGACACTCCATACGACCGTATCGTGTGGGACGTGGGACATCAAGCTTATGGACACAAAATTCTGACAGGGCGGCGCGACAAATTTGACACCCTGCGTACATTCGGCGGAATATCAGGATTTCCGAACCCGGACGAAAGCCAATACGATACCTTCAGTGCAGGACACGCGTCAAATTCGATTTCCGCAGCACTCGGAATGGCCATAGCTGCACGTATCAACAACGATACGCCACGTCGAAATGTTGTAGCTGTCATCGGCGATGCATCCATTTCGGGTGGACTGGCCTTCGAAGGCCTTAACAACGCAGCCAATACGCCCAACAACCTACTCATTGTCCTCAATGACAATGACATGTCCATTGACCGCAATGTCGGCGCTCTTAGTCGTTACCTTACACACTTGACAACATCGCCCGGATATAACGCGCTGCGATACAAACTGTACCGCGGAGCCGTTAAGATGGGGCTCGTCAGCGAGCGCAGACGCGGCAAAATTCTACGTTTTCACAACTCGCTGAAAGCAATGCTGTCTTCCGAACAAAACATATTCGAAGGACTCAACATCCGCTACTTCGGTCCCTATGACGGCCATGACGCAATAAAACTTGTGCGCATTTTTCGCGACATCAAAGACATGGAGGGGCCGCGAATACTGCACCTCCGGACCATTAAAGGACACGGCTATGCGCCGGCCGAAGCCAACCCGGCGATATGGCATGCGCCGGGGCTTTTCGACCCCGGCACAGGCACACGCAACAATTCATGCGGCATCAAGTATCAAGATGTTTTAGGCCACTGGCTTGTCGATGTATGTAAAGACAATCGCAGTGTAGTCGCTATCACGGCGGCAATGCCCTCCGGCACTTCTGTGTCGATGTTACAACACGAAATGCCCGAAAGAGTTTTCGATGTTGGTATCAGCGAGGAACATGCCGTAACTTTTGCCGGAGGCCTGGCCAAAGAAGGCTTACGACCTGTCGTAGCCATATATTCGAGCTTCCTGCAGCGTGCATACGACCAAATGATACACGATGTGGCATTGATGCACCTACCTGTAGTTTTCGCTATAGACCGCGCCGGTATAGTCGGCGAAGACGGAGTCACACACCACGGAATGTACGATATGGCTTACATGAGTACAATACCCGGGATGGTCGTATGTGCACCCTCCGATGCAGTCATGATGCGTGACATGCTACACACAGCATTGCACCGCATCGAAGGCCCCACTGCCGTACGGTATCCGCGTGGAAAGGCGCACAATGCCGATGCTCTTGACTCAAAAGCCCCACAATTGCTGGATATAGGACGCGGACGACTTGTGCGTAATCCTGCCTGTGCACACGTGGCGATTGTGTCTATCGGCACTATGCTACACGATGCAATGCACGCAGCCGAAACACTGGCAGCCCAAGGCATCGAAGCATCCGTATACGACATGATGTTCCTCAAGCCAATAGACACCGAAATACTGGATGACATCGCCACACGAAGCATTCCTGTGGTTACGGTCGAAGACGGAGCTGCCGTTTATGGCGGACTTGGATCGGTAGTTACATCATATATGGCCGACAAGCACCCGGGCGTAAGAATACACCCCATAGGAGTCGGAGACACTTTTGTCCCACATGGCACAGTCGCACAACTGAAAGCCCTATGCGCCATTGATGCTGATGGTATAGTCGACACCATAAAACAAATCCTCGAAAAATGAAAATAGTGATTGCAGGAGCTGGGGATGTAGGCTCACATTTGGCCAAACTCCTATCGCATGAGGAACAAGACATTCTCGTAATAGACGAAGATGCCGAGCGCTTGGCATTCCTGGACTCAAATTACAACCTGATGACCTTGACTGGCAGCCCAACATCGTTCCGCACATTGCGTGAAGCACGCGTTGGATCGTGCGATTTGTTTATTGCCCTCACGCCCTCCGAAACAGACGATATTGTAGCGTGTTCTATTGCCAAAAACCTCGGGGTAGATATTACCGTAGCACGCATCAACAGCTACGACTTTATGGAAGAGCGCAACCACGAATTGGTAACTCGCATGGGCGTGGACAAACTGATATATCCCGAATATTTGGCAGCACAAGAAATTATCACGGCTATGCGTCGTTCTTGGGTACGCCAGTGGTTTGAACTACATAACGGCGAAATTATCGTTGTCGGAGTCAAACTAACATCACGCTCACCCATAGCGGGACAGAAAATACGCGATTTTGCCTTTGCCAATCGCAACTTTCACGTATCAGCCATCAAACGTGCACACGAGATTATCATTCCTCGAGGCGATGATACACTCGAAGCCGGCGACATTGCATATATCACCTCCACCCACAAACACGTCGACGAACTGCTCGCTCTCACAGGCAAAATTGAGCACAAAATACGCCGAGCAATGATTATGGGTGGGGGCAAAATAGCAATACGCCTCGCATCTCTCGCCGGTGATGAATTCGACTTCAAAATCATAGACAACAACCCCGAAGTGTGCCGACACCTTCCGGAAAAATGTCCCAACTGCGACATCATACAAGGCGATGCTCGCGACATTGACTTACTCATAGACGAAGGCATAGACCAATACGACGCCTTTATCGCCCTGACAGGAAGCAGCGAAGCCAATATATTGACATGTCTCACCGCAAAGGAAATGGGTATAAAAAAAACCATAGCCGAAGTTGAGAACATCCAATATATATCACAAGCCGAAGGCCTGAACATCGGCACGATAATCAACAAGAAACTCCTGGCGTCCAGCTCAATATTTCAGTTGCTCCTTGACGCAGACTCCTCAACATCCAAATGCCTGGCACTCAGCGATGCCGAAGTGGCCGAACTGGAAGTACATCCCGGTGCAAAGATATCCGGCAAACCCGTAAAAGAACTCAAGTTGTCCCACGACATGACATTGGCCGGACTTATACGCAACGACAAAGGCATGCTTGTAGGCGGCGACACTATCATATTGCCTGGCGACCACGTTGTGGTTTTCTGCCTGAGCGGCGCACTGCACAAAGTCGAAAAACTTTTCAACTGACGATTACCACATCCAACATCGGGCTTCTAAAAAAGCGGCATATATAAACAAACAGCCATAACCAATGCGAGTATTGCAAAATATACGCGAACGACGTCTCATCAACTTCCCCATGCTGCTCAAAACCGTGGGGTGGCTATTAATGATCGAGTCGGTATTTATTTGCGTCCCTACCATAGTCAGTCTATGCTATGGCGAGGACGATTGGAGCATATTTGCGCTAACCGTGGCCATCACCTTTGCCGTTGGGTTTATACTGAACAACTGCGTACACGCCACATATTCACGTATGGCTCGGCGTGAAGGTTTCCTGCTTACCGGCTTTACCTGGGTGATATTTTCACTATTTGGAATGTTGCCTCTAATATTTGCCTCGAGCAGTCATCTTTCGATTACCGATGCATTTTTTGAAAGCGTTTCATGTTTTACGACCACAGGCGCCAGCGCCTATCTTGATGCAGAAAGCCTTAGTCATGGTGTACACATTTGGCGAGCGATAATGCAATGGACCGGCGGTATGGGCATCATACTATTTACCTTGGCCGTAATACCAATGCTGAACTCGTCCGGAGGCATGCAAATGTTCAATGCCGAAGTGACCGGCATAACACATGACAAAGTACGCCCACGCATATCACAGACAGCCAAAGCATTATGGGTTACATACTTCGTCCTTACAGCATGCTGTGCCATTCTGCTTATGATTGGACATATGGACGTCTTTGACAGCATCTGCTACGCTTTCGGTACGCTGAGCACAGGTGGCTATTCGACACGTGCCAGTGTCGATTTCTTCAATTCCGATTACATAAAAGTCGTCATTACCGTGTTTATGTTCCTTGGCGGAGTCAACTTTGCGCTACTGGTACGCAACGCTATACGCAATCCACGGAGATTATGGGACGATGATGTCTTCAGATGGTTTATCATAATCATCATCGCAATCACTGCTATAAGTTCGATTACGTTGCTTAGTGTCGGCGTTGAAGATACTTGGCGCGAGGCAATCATTGATCCATTGTTCCAGACCGTTTCGACTATAACATCCACAGGATACGTCGTCAACTCCATATCCCAATGGGGACCTTTTGTTGTGGGATTACTCATGATACTGGTCTTTATCGGCGGTTGTGCCGGCAGCACCAGCGGCGGTGCCAAATTGGATCGCATCATATTCTTGTTCAAGCATATACATAACGAATTATACAGATGTATACATCCCAATGCTGTATTACCCGTAAGACTTAACGGTCGAGTACTGCCACCTCAATTGGTAAATAAAGTCGTGGTGTTTGTATGCCTGTATATGCTCACAATAATAATAGGCGGACTTATCATGACCATCTTTGGCCTTAACGTAAAAGACGCTCTATTGTCCTCTTTGATGTGTATATCAAATGCATCACCCAATTTCGGGCTTACATCTTTTGGTGAAGAATACAGTGTGCTTGCCGATGGTTGCAAATGGGTCTTGGCATGGATCATGCTCATCGGACGTCTCGAAGTATTCACAATTGTCATTATCTTTACTCCTTCGTTTTGGCACAAATGATACGGACACGTCTGACCATAAGCAAACTCCCATCAAACAATTGACTTCTGACACTATATCATACTTAATAAGACAAAAGAATCTATGTACAACTTACGGACTCAAATACTGCTAGGCGTATTGACCTTGTGCTGCGCCTCGACTTCGGCTTCGGGCATACACGACTCTCGACACGCAAGCACCTCCGGAAGCGAAACAATCCTGCACGCATGGACATGGTCTTTCGACACAATAGCGGCAAACATGCATGATATTGCTGCGGCAGGCTACACCTACGTGCAGACCTCGCCGGCACAGGCATGCTATATCGGCGATGGCGGCGGAACGGCATTGTACAGTACACCAGAAGATTCGGTCAAAGGCAAATGGTACTACTACTACCAACCCACGGACTGGACCATCGGCAATTATATGCTAGGTAACCGTAATTCGTTTAAAGCCATGTGCGACAGCGCATATAAATATGGCGTACGAATTCTGGTAGACGTCTTGCCAAACCATACGGCTATCGATCACCATGCCGTTCTGCCGACTCTCGATGCAGCCGTCGGCGGACATGAAAACCTCTATCATGCAAATGGTTTCAACGAAATTACAGATTACAATAACCGATATCAATGCACAACCGGACAAATGGGTGGACTGCCTGATGTAAATACCGAGAACCCGGACTTCCAATACTATTATCTGCAATATATCAACGATCTCATCAATCTCGGCGCACGCGGATTTCGCTATGACACTGCAAAACACATAGGACTCCCCAGTGACCCGCTAGATGCCAAAAGCACCTGCAACGACTTTTGGGATATAGCCACCGGCCGAAAAGCAGTCAAAGGTCTTTCGCTACTAATGCCTGACAGTCTATATATTTACGGCGAGATACTCCAAGACCGCAACACCAAAGAAACCGAATATGCCGAATATGTCGACCAAACCGCCAGCTCTTACGGACAAGTTCTGCGCCAAGCACTTGCCAACGGCAATGCAAAAGATATCGACCTCTCGCAATGGTATCACCCCGTAAACGCGCAACACCTTGTCACCTGGGTGGAAAGCCATGACACATATTGTAATGAACACATCTCGGCCGCCCTCACCAACGACCAGATTCGTATGGGTTGGGTAATCATAGCAGCTCGCGCAACCGGACGCCCACTATTTTATAGCCGTCCCGAAGGATCATCCACAACCAACGTCTGGGGAACAAACCGCATCGGTGCACGCGGCAATGACCAATTCCGCCATCCCGAAGTCGTTGCAGTCAACATTTTTCGTAAGGACATGGCCGGCCAACCCGAAACAATCACAACAACAGATGATGGCACAGTAGTACAGGTAGCTCGTGGTAATCGCGGAATAGCCTTGGTTAATATCTCTGGCAAAAGCCACAAATTCAAGATGCCAACCACCCTTCCTGACGGGACATATACCGACGCAGTACATGGTAAAAACTTCAAAGTATACAAAGGAATTCTTTCCGGGAAGGTCGATTTTCTCACGTCCTACCTGCTTACCGCAGAGTAAAACACGCCATTAACAATAACGCAGACGACAAGCATTTGCTATAGTGCATATGTTTATCGTCTACATTATTATCAACCAGAATACATTCGGCAGCATAACGGCGATCATAGGCGCAAAAAAGAGACGCTTGCGAAAAAATCGTAAGCGTCTTTGTTGCCTTGGAAGGATTCGAACCCTCACAGGCGGAACCAGAATCCGACGTGCTACCATTACACCACAAGGCAAGGTGTCATGTCATTTTGACGTTGCAAAGGTACGCACTTTTTTCGAACCGACAAATGTTTTTCTGCTATTTTTATAAAAAAAAGGGCGTAGAAAGGTCAAAAAAAGAGCCTCCGGCTATAAATCGATGTATAACCCATTTATTACCGGAGGCTAATCTCACCCATTTTCTTAAGCGTATATACATTATTTCATTCCCAAGGCGCTTGTCCGCGCGTATCGGACAAGCGCCTTGCTGCATACTCTTATCGAAGATACCTGCTCTATCCGCACTTGCTTGTTCCGCAAGACGTACATATAAGGCATCCCTCTTGATATATCAGAGTCTCATTGCCGCAGTTCGGGCATCTTAAGCCGCTTGCTTTTGTTCCGTTGGGCAAATATTTCTTGAGAGCACGCTCCACTCCCATTTTCCATGTATTGATACTCTGACTGTCCAACTCAAGGCCACCAACAAGCTTGAGCACCTGATCTATGGGCATTCCATACCGAAGCACGCCTGAAATCAGTTTTGCGTAATTCCAATATTCAGGATTGAACTTTGCGCTAAGGCCTTCTATGGTGGTTTTGTAACCACGTTTGTTTATAAACTGAAAGTCGTATCGCTTGTTGCCGTCGGCATCCACGTTCTTAATGATTTTGCCCTTGGTCACGCTCTTGGGACAGAATATGCCGTCATCATCATCTGCCAGTCCGGTAAAAATCTCGTATGGTTTACCATCTCTTAGACCGACAAAGGCTATCCATTTCTCCTTGTTATTTTGGAAACGAACAACATCTGCGTCCAATTCGATGGGGCGCTTCAGCACCTGGACAGGGGTCTCCGCCGGTTTCTTGCTGACAGACACGAGAACACCCGAACGCGACCCATCACGATACACCGTGCAGCCCTTGCAACCTTGACGCCAAGCCTCGACATACAACTGGTTAACAAGGTCCTCGCTTACCGTAGAGGGTAAATTGATAGTGACGGATATCGAATGGTCAACCCACTTTTGTATGCGACCTTGCATCTTCACTTTTTCGAGCCAGTCGATGTCATTAGCTGTGGCACAGGCATACGGAGACTTTGCCACAAGAGCTTCTATATCTTCCTGCGTATAGTCCTGACGCACTTCTATACCATTGGTTTTCATCCAATCAATGAACTTCGGATGATATACAATAAATTCCTCAAACGAGTCGCCACTTTCGTCCACATAGTCGACACGAGCCGACACATCACTTGGATTAACCTTACGACGGCGCTTGTACACAGGCATAAACACAGGTTCGATGCCGCTGGTGGTTCGTGTCATAAGCGATGTAGTGCCTGTAGGGGCTATCGTCAGGCACGCGATGTTGCGACGACCATATTTAGCCATGTCTTCATACAACTCCGGCGATTGAAGACGCAGACGGTTGATGTATGGATTGTGCTGCTCGCGGGCCGTATCATATATCTCAAAAGCACCGCGTTCGCGTGCGAGCTTCACGGACGAGCCGTAGGCGGCCAAGGCAAGTCGCCGATGCACGTCTTCGCTGAAGTCCGTGGCTTCGGGTGTGCCATATCGCAACCCCATAGCAGCAAGCATGTCTCCCTCGGCGGTTGTCCCAACTCCGGTTCGTCGGCCTTTTATGGTCTTACTCTTTATTTTCTCCCATAAATGCAGTTCGGTGCTTTTAACCTCATCCGTTTCGGGGTCATCCTTGATTTTTGCGATGATACGGTCTATCTTTTCCATCTCCAAGTCAATGATGTCGTCCATAATGCGTTGCGCCATGGCTACATGCTTGGCAAATAGATCGTAATCAAACTCGGCCTTTTCTGTGAACGGGTTGCAAACATACGAGTAGAGGTTTATGGCTAGCAGGCGACAGCTGTCATACGGACACAAAGGTATCTCGCCACAAGGATTAGTGGATATGGTCCGGAAGCCAAGGTCCGCATAACAGTCCGGGACGCTCTCCCTTACAATTGTGTCCCAAAACAGCACCCCCGGCTCTGCACTCTTCCAGGCGTTGTGAATGATTTTCCCCCACAAGGCCGCAGCATCTATGTCTTTTACTATGGAAGGAACGGCACTGTCCGTAGGATACTGCTGTCTATATGTGGCGTTGTTGACTGCAGCATTCATAAAATCATCGTCAATACGTACCGATACGTTTGCCCCGGTGACTTTGCCTGTCTCCATTTTGGCATCGATAAAGGCCTCGGCCTCGGGATGCTTGATCGAAACAGTCATCATCAGCGCACCACGGCGTCCGTCCTGCGCAACCTCGCGCGTCGAATTCGAGTAGCGCTCCATAAATGGCACCAGGCCGGTGGACGTCAGCGCCGAATTTTTCACCGGAGTACCCTTTGGCCTGATATGACTCAAGTCGTGCCCTACTCCGCCGCGGCGCTTCATCAGCTGGACCTGTTCTTCGTCAATGCGTAATACACCGCCATAAGAGTCCGGTTCCCCGTCCAACCCTATCACAAAGCAATTGCTTAACGACCCTACTTGGAAGTCGTTGCCTATACCTGACATCGGGCTGCCTTGCGGCACTATGTATCTGAAATCACGCATGACTTCGAATATCTCGTCCTCTGTTAAGGGGTTCTTGTACTTAGATTCAATGCGAGCTATCTCGCCGGCTATGCGGTGGTGCATGTCATCCGGAGTCAGTTCATAGATATTGCCATACGAGTCTTTAAGTGCATACTTGGTCGTCCAAACCTTGGCGGCAAGTTCATCCCCGTCAAAATATTTCAGCGTAGCATTGTACGCCTCATCAAAAGTATACTTGGGTCGTTCCACGGTGTTTTTTGTTTTTAATATAATATTTTGTATGTGCCGTAAGAGGTCCGACATGTCGGCTCGCTAAGTCTTAATAAAATGCCAGCCTCACGTCTGCCTTTACGGCTTTGCAAAGTTTGGAATAAATTGCTTAATTTCCAAATTTTGCAACTATTTTAGGTGTTAAAAAAATAATGTGTCCCGATTAGAAACGGCAACTCAATATTTCTCAGCCATTTACACAAAACACCAATTAGAGCAAATTTTCCAAAATAAACAGCACGGTATAACCTCGCTAATACAACCCGTTTTATTTCCATGTATCGCACTGCAACTTAATACATCGTTTGTTCATAGTGACACACACGTTATTTTTTACAGCGATTCTGCGCTTTACCGCAAAAAGCTTTATTATTCGCGAAAAAATGATTAACTTTGTAAGCGAAATCCTGGCCGGCAATTACTTAGATTGTCTGTCAATACATAATCGTACACAAACTCTCTATATTAAGAATACTCCGATGAAAGCTATTTGCAGGCTTACATTAATGACAATCATGGCTCTAGTACCTAAAGCCATGAATGCCAATCTATCCTCCGATTCATTGGCATACCACGATGCCTCGACTCTACCACTCCTCGGGACTTTGGCACCAGATGCATCAAACGCCTATACACGGCTACCTGACAGCCTTAAGGCAAATATGCGTTCCGAATTGTGGGCCCTGGGACAGAACAGTGCCGGACTTGCTGTACGATTTCGGAGTGATGCCTCTACCATAGGCGCTGCATGGTACAGCCGCAACAAATTCGATATGAACCATATGACAGCCACCGGCATACGCGGTCTCGACCTATACGTACTTGACAACAATGGGCATTGGACCACCATGGGTAGCGCACGCCCCAATTTTTTCAGGCACAACACACGTACTATCGTGATGACAGACATGGAGCCCAAGATGCGCGAATATATGCTGTACCTGTCATTATACGATGGCGTTGATTCGCTATATATCGGCACAAACGAAGGCGCCTTGGTACTTGCGCCTGAAGCTGCGACACCACGACGCGCCAACCCGGTGATAATGTACGGCACAAGCATCTTACAGGGCGGATGTGCCACACGCCCGGGTATGTGCCACACCAATATCATCGAACGTATGATTGACTATGAGGTAATCAACCTCGGATTCAGCGGCAATGCAAAACTCGATTTGGACATTGCCCGCCTTATCGCATCCACGCCCAATCCATCTGTGATTGTACTCGACCCACTGCCCAATCTCAAAACGCCGGAGCTGGTCGAGCGCATGCCCGAATTTTATTCCATCATACGCAAGGCTCACCCCACTACACCCATTTTGTTCGTAGAAAGCCCTATATTCCCACTAATGCGCTTCAACACTGAAACATACGCCACCATTACCGAAAAGAATGCCGCTCTGCGACAACTTGTGAACGGCTTCATTGCCGCCGGCGACAAAAACATCGAATACTTCGAAGGCAAAAACGTCCTCGGAGACGACCCGGAAACCACCGTGGACAACTACCACCTCACCGACCTTGGCTTTGTCGGTTTTGCACAACGCCTTGCCCCCGTAATCCAACGTCTCATAAAACAATAAACAACAAACTAACGACGACGGATATCTCTCCGCGCTGACAATACGCCAGTACAAACCGGCCACCTTGCCAATAGTCAGTCGACGTAATAAAGCGATAAACAAATCTATTCACCAACCCTATATCTATTCTACACCACATGACGCTAAAAATGACAACCTTGCGCAAGTGTGCCATTGCCGCCATAGGGCTGCTGACCGCCGCACAAGCATTTGCCGGCAATCCACCCAAGCGTGAATTCCGCTCGGCATGGCTCGCTACAGTTTGGGCCATAGACTGGCCCAAGACATCAGGCCAATCAGCCCGAAAGACCGAGTTGAACGCCTACCTTGACGCCTACGAAAGCATCAACGCCACAGGCATCTGCTTTCAGGTACGCGGCATGGCCGATGCCATGTACCAGTCCAATCTTGCTCCCTGGTCCCAATATATCTCAGGCACTCGAGGTACATCGCCCGGATGGGACCCTCTGGCATACGCCGTAGAGCAATGCCATGCCAGAGGCCTTGAATGCTACGCCTGGCTAAACCCGTATCGTTGGTCCTCCACCGGGACAATTCCAAGCTCCACATCTTTCGACAAAGATTGGAAGAACAAGGGGTGGGCTCTATCCAATGGCAGTTACGTCGTCCTCAACCCCGCCAAAGAAGAAGTCCGCAAACATATCGTTGATGTATGCCGTGAAATCGTTGATAACTATGCCATAGACGGATTCCTATTCGATGATTACTTCTACCCCTCAGGAGGAACTGCCGAAGACAGCAGCGCCGGCGACTATAGTGACTATCAGGCATACAAAAAAGCCGGAGGAACAATGTCCTTTGGCGATTGGCGTCGCGACAACGTGCGCAAACTAATGAAAGACCTTCGACAAATGCTATCGGAGACACGCCCGGACGTTCGCTTCGGTGTCAGTCCGGCAGGCGTGGCAGGCACATCTTCTTCCGTAGCCGGCAAATATGGTGTCACCACCTGTCCTTCACCATCCGGAGACTGGCAGTATAATCAAATCTATTCAGACCCCCTTGCATGGCTATATGACGGTTCCATAGACTTCATATCGCCCCAAATTTACTGGAAAACAACTACGACGTCTTCTCCATACGGGCCTATAGCAGAATGGTGGGCATACGTGGCCGACCACTTCGGCCGCCACTTCTATTCGAGCCATTCGCTATCCTATATGGCTGATAACTACACAAACAGCAATATGACCGAGTTGGGCAAACAAATCCAGCTTAACCGTGAATACGAGACCGGCGTTAGCGGATGCGGCAGTATCTTCTATAGCGCCAAGCACGTCAAGAACTCGACTACGTTTAGTAACTTTCTTAAGACCAACCACTTTCAGCGCAAGTCGCTCGTCCCGGTAGTAGACTGGAAAGAACACCCGACATACGGAGCTCCGACAAACGCCAAAAAGTCGGGTAACACCTTGACATGGACAAAAGTCACCAATGGCAAGGCCATCATCCGTTACAGCATATACGCCATACCCTCATCTTTAGGCATTGATGACGTGCAGGATGCCAACGGCGATGGCATCAACGGCGAATACCTCCTTGGCGTATCTTATAACAACAACTATACCCTACCCTCAGACAAGGCGTCCGGATACTGGTATGCAGTATGCGTATACGATGGCTACGGCTACGAATACGAACCTGCATTTATCGGATACACTGCCGAAAATACCCCGGCAGTGACACTGATAAGCCCCGCAGAAGGAGCCAAAGTAGACTTTAATGCAACATTCAAGTGGAGCGATGTGGGAGGCGGCGCAAACTACACCCTATTCGTAGCCGCAGACAAAGCTTGCTCGCAACCTTTCATAGAAAAAAACATGGGAACAGCCACTTCTACAACTGTAGATTTAGGCGACCGCGGTTCTGAAGAAATCCTATATTGGTGCGTCAAAGCCCAACAGCCGGGCAAATTGGCCGGCACAAGCGAAATACGCAGCTGCGTCACACCTCCTTACGACAACGCCCAACCCGTCACGCTCAAGAGTCCGGCCAACGGCTCCGAAGTAGGCGAAACGGTCAAATTTGAATGGTCAAAATCCGCCAACGCGACCGATTACACGATACAAGTGGCTTCGGACTCCTACTTCACCTCCTTAAAGTACAGCGATCGCACCACCGCCACTACCATATCGGTGGCTGCCTCTCGTTTTGGCGTCGGCACACACTATTGGCGCGTAATCGCTGACGGCAAGCGTCTTGTCCCGGCATCTTCTCCCTCGCGCAACTTCGTCATCAAAAGCCTTCCCATAGGCAATTATGAACCGGGCTACACCATCAAACGCGACCCGGCACAATATGCCGTAACTAATAATGTGAAGATCACCAACCTGTGGGTACGTTCCGTCAAAAAGGAGTACGACAACATCTCATTCCCCGAAGAAGGTAAACACTGCCGCAGCCTTGCCGCTCTCGGTGACTTCGTATACGTGATGCGCCGTGCCGAGAACTCGACAAACTCTCAGTGTTTCCTTGACAAATACGACGGCTCCACCGGCGAGCTCATAGAAACCATCACCGTAGGCGACATTACCGCCCATTACCTTCCCGGCAACACTCTGGTACGTGATGACGCCGGACACCTCGTAAGCGGTAACATGACACTCAATATTGGCACTAACCCGCTGAAACTGCATATCATCGATCCCGCGACCGGCGAGGCGACACTTCTGAACGAGTTTTCTTTCACCGGACTTAACCTGACGCGCGTTGACCACTTTGATGTCTATGGCGATGTAACAAGCGGTAACTACTATGTCTTTGCCGCAGTTGCCAATAGTAAGTCGGTAATTCGTTGGATGGTAAAAGACAACATCAAGTTCAATGGCGAAATAAAGACTGTGAACTCTGTATATCCCTCCTCGGAAAGCGTGTTCGGTATTGCCCCGCGCATCCACGCCATCTCCGCAGACCAGTTTTACGCCAACGGCATGAGCGTCAACGTAGCTCGCTACTCTTTCTCCTCCGGCAAAATGGTCGGATCGTTCAATGACAACACCTCCATCAAGCCTGTTGCGACTCAAGCCAACGGCTCATTACGCTTCATACTCAGTGGCAAATATTTTACCGTGTATCCCAGCAGCGACTTCAACGGCACCAATGGATTCCGTATGGGAGTATTAGTCGCCGATAAGGATGACTTTGCAAGCATGAAAGCCGTAGCAGACATTCCCAAGGGCGGCATAGGCTCCGTTGAGTCTGCAACAGCAGCTCACAGCGCCACCCCGATAGATGTTATAATCAGCGAGGACGGCAAAACGGCTCGTGTATACTTCATGGTCGCCGGCAATGGTATTGCCGCATACGACATCACCATCGATACCGGCTCAATAGTTAATGACTTAGATATCAACAGCGAAAGACTTTTTGCTAAGGTAAACGGCATGACTATCACCCTAAACCGCGCGACAGACCTTATCGAGCTATACAATGCCGCAGGCGTGCTCATAGCCAAAGCTGCTGATGCTGCATCGGTGGAAGCACCCACTCCCGGCGTATACCTGATACGCGCCGATGGACATAATCTACGCATCGTTGTACGCTGATACCGCAACACATAATCACTTAACAAGTTGGGCATTCCACTACGGAGTGCCCAACTTTTTATATGGCTATTCCAAATAAAATGATTACCTTTGCAAATCCAATTCCAATAGACTACATTTTAACCTATATATGGACAAAAATCCAGCAGACACAGACCTGCTTATAGAAACCTCCTGGGAGGTTTGTAACAAAGTAGGTGGTATATATACCGTACTGTCTACCAAGGCACACAGTCTCCAAAAGCTCTATCACGATCGTGCAATTTTTATCGGACCCGATGTATGGACTGCCGAGCATCAATCGCCTTTCTTTAAGGAATCCAAGACACTGCTTGCCACCTGGCGCAACCAATTGTTGCTACCCGAAGGTGTAAATATCCGTGTAGGACGCTGGGAAGTTCCCGGACGGCCCATAGCCATACTTGTACGCTTTAACGGAATATACGCCATCAAAGACCAAATATACAAGGATATGTGGAACTGGTACGGCGTCGATTCGCTACACTCATACGGCGATTACGATGAAGCATGCGCTTTCAGTATCGCTGCCGCCTATGTCATCAAAGATTTGGCCGATTATATGGCACCGGCATCCGGCAAAGCCAAAGTCATTGCCCATTTTGACGAATGGACCACCGGCATGGGACTGCTTTATACCAAACACTACTTGCCGCGTGCAGCCACCGTATTCACCACCCATGCCACAAGCATCGGGCGAAGCATTTGTGGCAACGGCAAGGCTCTATACGCATATTTTCACGGATACAACGGCGACCAAATGGCTGCCGAACTAAACTTGCAATCAAAACATTCGCTTGAAAAAGCCGCTGCACATGCCGCCGACATTTTCACTACCGTCAGCGAAATTACAGCAGACGAATGTGCCCAACTGCTTGAGCGTCGTCCCGATGTGGTGACGCCTAACGGATTCGAAAAAGACTTGATTCCCGGGCCTCGCAAATACGCACAACTACGCAAAAAAGCTCGAGCACGCATTTTGAAAGTTGCCTCTACCCTCACAGGCACAGAGTACGCCGAAGACACCTTTATAATAGCGACAAGCGGCCGGCATGAATATCGCAACAAAGGCCTAGATATGTACCTCGATGCCACCGATATACTACGCAAACAATTGTCCGCGGACAATGAAAACCAACGCCGCATTCTCTCACTCATTCTTGTGCCGGCATGGGCTTCCGGTCCTCGCCAGGATCTGATAAACAATATGGCAGAAGGCATTCAACAACGGATGCAAGAGCCATACCTCACACATTGGCTCAACAACGATGACAGCGATGAGGTGACTGTAGGCTTACGCCGCCTTAACGTGGCCAATGCAAACGAAGACCGTCTCCACACTATATATGTCCCCTGCTATCTAACAGGCGAAGACGGCGTCTTCGACATAGACTACTACACAATACTCACAGCGTTGGATGCTACAATATTCCCCAGCTATTACGAGCCATGGGGTTACACGCCACTCGAAAGTGTGGCCTTCGGCGTACCCACAATCACCACATCACTTAGCGGATTTGGCCGCTGGGTAAGATCTTTGGACAAGGATGGGTACAATGCCGGAGGTGTACGCGTCATCGACCGCGATGACAACAATTACAACCAAGCATGTGATAGTATTGCCGAAAGCATTTTCCAACTGTACGAAGCGGAGTCAAGTTATATGGCGACAGTTGCCAAGGCATGCCGCGAAACCGCCACACTGGCCACATGGGACAACCTTATTGCACAGTATATCGCCGCATACACCGAAGCCATCACCAAGGCTGAAGCCCGCCAAAACAAATAATTAACGCAGTTTTTTAACGGCCATACGGACATGCCGTTTGGCTCATCAAGATTATATCATATACAACTAAACAACATCAAATAAACTTCATAACAATATAATATGAAACTACCGGTAAGTAATACCAATGCTCCAGTATGGCGCGACATGACCGTCAAAGCCGAACTTCCCAGCCGCCTGAAACCGCTGGACGAACTGGCTCGCAACCTTTGGTGGGTGTGGAACAGCGAGGCAAAGACCCTTTTCCGTGACCTGAACCCTGACTTGTGGCGTGCCACCGGCGAAAACCCGGTGATGCTACTCCAACAACTCACCGCCGAGCGTCTTGATGAAATCCTTTCAGACAACGAACTGCTCACCCGTATCGATGAAACTTATATAGCCTTCCAAGACTATATGAACCAACCTATGCGTAAAGACATTCCATCGGTATCATACTTCTCGATGGAATACGGCCTTTGCAACTGCCTCAAGATTTACTCCGGAGGCCTGGGCGTTCTAGCCGGCGACTATATCAAAGAAGCTTCAGACTCGCGCGTCGATATGACCGCTGTCGGCTTCCTCTATCGCTATGGTTACTTCACGCAGAGCCTCAGCGTTGACGGCCAGCAAATTGCCAACTACGAGCCTCAGAACTTCAACCAACTACCCATAGAGCAAGTTCTCGACAAGAACGGCAAGCCCATGATTCTCGAAGTTCCCTATCCCGGTCGGATAATCTATAGCCACATATGGCGCGTCAACGTAGGACGCATGAAGCTGTACCTAATGGATACGGACTTTGATATGAACAGTGAATTTGACCGTCAAATCACACATCAACTCTACGGCGGTGACTGGGAAAACCGCATCAAACAAGAATACCTGCTTGGTATTGGCGGCATCCTTATGCTCAAAAAACTTGGCATCAAGACCCAGCTTTACCACTGCAATGAAGGACATGCAGCGCTGCTCAATCTCCAGCGCCTTGTTGACTACGTACAGGACCAGCACTTGGACTTTAATGTAGCCCTCGAATTGGTACGCGCTTCCGGCTTATACACCGTGCACACACCCGTACCCGCAGGCCACGATTACTTCGACGAAAGTCTCTTCGGCAAATATATGGGTGAATTCCCCGCACGCTTGGGCATCTCCTGGAACGACCTCATGAACATGGGACGCGAAAACCCGAACACACCCGAACGTTTCTCAATGAGCGTTTTCGCGCTCAACACCTGCCAAGAAGCAAACGGTGTAAGCTGGTTGCACGGCGAAGTATCAAAAAAAATGTTTTCCGGCATTTGGAAAGGATACTCATGGGAGGAAAGCCACGTAGGATATGTCACCAACGGCGTACACATGCCCACCTGGGCCGCCAGCGAATGGAAAGCATTCTATGCCAAGCATCTTGGCAAAGAACTCTTTGCCGACCAAAGCAACCCCGAAGCATGGAAAGGCATATTCAACGTACCGGATGAGGAAATCTGGAACATGCGCATGACGCTCAAAAACAAGTTTATCAAGTTTGTAAAGCGCGACTTCAAAACCAAATGGCTTGCAAACCAAGGAGACCCTTCGGCCGTGATGAGCATCATCGACAAAATCAACCCCAACGCCCTCATCATCGGCTTTGCACGCCGCTTTGCCACATATAAGCGCGCACACCTTCTATTCACAGACCTTGACCGTCTTGACAAAATTGTCAACAACGAGAAATTCCCCGTACAATTCATCTTCTCCGGCAAGGCCCACCCCGCCGACGGCGCCGGCCAAGGCCTAATCAAGCGCATTATCGAAATCTCTCGCATGCCACAATTCCTGGGCAAAATCATCTTCCTCGAAGACTACAACATGGTAGTTGCCAAACGTCTTGTCACAGGTGTGGATATTTGGCTCAACACCCCGACACGCCCACTCGAGGCATCAGGTACCTCCGGCGAAAAAGCCGAAATGAACGGCGTACTCAACTTCAGCGTCCTTGACGGGTGGTGGTATGAAGGCTACCGCTTCAACGAAAAAGCCGGATGGGCTCTCACCGACAAACGCACATTCACAGACCAGCCCCAACAAGACAAACTGGATGCCGCAACGATATACTCCATGCTTGAGAACGAAATCATACCCCTATACTTCGCCAAGAATTCCAAGGGATACTCGCCCGAATGGATTCAGTACATCAAAGGCTCCATAGGTAATATCGCGCCCCACTTCACGATGAAACGTATGATTGACGACTATATCGCCAAATTCTACGAAAAAGAAGCTCGCCGCACAGGTCGACTTGCAGCCAATAACTACGCCTTGGCCAAGGACATCGTAGCTTGGAAAGAAAATGTCGCAGCCGCCTGGGACGGCATCAAAGTGCTTGACATCAAGCAACAAGGCGAGACAGCCAATGGCATCACCGGTGACAAATACCGCGTGGAGGTCACTCTTGACACTAATGGTATAGGCCATGACCTCGCAGTCGAACAGGTCGTTTACAACACTCAGGACGGCGCCAATAGCCTCGTCGAACGCCTACCCTTCAAGGTCATAAAGGAGGACGGCAACATCGTCACATACGAGCTCGAATCACGCATCAAAGACCCGGGAGTACTCCGCTACGGATTCCGCATCTATCCGTGGAACACCGAGCTTCCTCACCGTCAGGACTTTGCTTTTACACGCTGGATTTAACGGTCTTCTAAGCTTACAAACAGCTCAAATAAGGCAGTAACTTAAATGCCGCATGGACTCAACCCATGCGGCATGTTTTTATCCGAATGGTTTCTTGAATGGTTCCTTGAAAACTTTTTTCCGAAAAAAATCATTTGCCGATACTATGTATCAAAATAAAGTACTATCTTTGTTTTTTCTTATGAAATACACATCATGTTCGATCAGTATATATTTACCTTAGAAATGCAGGTTCGAGACTACGAACTTGACTATCAAGGAATAGTAAATAACGCCAACTATCTACACTACTTGGAGCACACGCGCCATGAGTTTTGCCGACAAGCGGGTCTTACTTTCGGTGAGATGCACTCAATGGGCATCGATCCTGTATTAGCACGCGTAAACATTGAATACAAGACCCCTCTGCGCATCGGCGATAATTTTGTTAGTTGTCTGCGTCTCGGACGTCATGGTGCTGCCTTTATATTCTTTCAGGACATATATCGTCCCGATGGAACCCCGGTGCTGCGTGCCGAAGTCACCGTGGCATGTATCGAAAACGGACACTTGACACGCGGCGAGCGCCTACTTGAAGCTTTTGGTAAATATATCGAACCATCTAAAGTATCCTAAGCGAATGTCCGACGTTGAAAGTTACGATGACCTCGTACTACATATCGCCTTTGCGAGACTGAAAGGTAATAACTTTTCATTGGGAACGCAGATACTCGATAAAGTAGGCGATGAACGTCGCTTTTTCGGAATGTCCGAGGCCGAACTCCAAAAGACATTGAACGCTCGTTCACCAATACTGGACGAGGGCTATCGCCGTGCATTGCTCGAACGAGCTTTACGTCAAGCCAGACATGCCGACAAAATAAACGTTGACTTCATATATTACTCAGACAGTCGATTTCCTCGCCGTTTGGCCAATTGTGCCGATGCACCTTTGGGCCTATTTATAGCCGGAGACACAGACCTGAATGCAAGCCATATAATTTCGGTGGTAGGCACACGCCGTGCAACATCATATGGGATATCTTCTGCATCTAGATTCGTTTCCGAACTGGCCTCAATGGTTCCGAACTTGGTTGTCGTGAGCGGCTTGGCATACGGTATCGATGTGGCGGCACATCGCGCAGCTCTTGACTCCGGTATCCCTACTGTAGCTGTCAGCGCTGTGCCCTTGGACCGTATATATCCCGAGACACACCGCCCCGTGGCGGTTAAGATGATCCAAAACGGCGGCGCAGTACTCACCGAATACGATTTCGAAAGCCACACCAATCCGTCTTTATTTTTGGCTCGTAACCGTATTGTTGCCGGAATGTGTGACTGCCTATTGGTAATGGAAAGCGACCGAAAAGGTGGGTCAATGACCACTGCAAGCCTTGCCAACTCGTACGATAGAGAGGTTTTTGCGCTACCCGGCCGTATCACCGACCCATACAGCCGCGGATGCAACAAACTTATAAGCACCAATGGTGCACACATACTCACCGAGCCATGTGATTTGGCCGAATACTTAGGCTGGGCCCACAGCAATGTACCTCAGCAGAAGCAATTCCCGCTGGACCTCACCGATGAACAGCTATGTATAGTCAGATATTTGGACGCTAACGCCGACAGCCTACCTGTGCAAATTGCATCCGCAGTATCCATGTCTCTGGCAGATGTGCAAGACGCATTGTTTCAACTCGAACTTATGGGCTGTGTGGCATCAACCCCTGCCGGCGGATACAGCGCATCACATTGAGCACCTGTCATCATATATTATTTAAAAAGAACATATCAGAAACACATACAACATAAACAAATATCCCTATGACAAAGAAAATCATACCCCCAAGCGAGTTTATCATCAACAGCGATGGAACCGCCTTCCACATCCACCTACATCCCGAACAGCTTACGGACCGCATTATTATGTGCGGCGACCCGAGCCGCGTGGACATGATTGCCGGGTTCTTTGATACAAAGGACTTCGAAGTCCAGTCGCGCGAATTCCATACAATCGGCGGCACCTACCGCGGCAAGCCCATCATGTGCATAAGCCACGGCATCGGCCCGGATAACATAGACATCGTCATCACCGAGCTTGACGCTTTGGCTAACGTAGACTTTACCACACGTGAAGTTAAGGAAACACATCGCCAGCTTACAATGGTACGCATTGGAACCAGCGGCGCCCTACAGCCCGAGCTATCTTTGGGCACCCCTGTCATTGCCGAAAAATCCATAGGCTTTGACGGAGTACTCAACTACTATGCAGGTCGCAATTCCGTTGCCGATCTCGATTTCGAAAAAGCTTTCTGCGAACACGTCGGATGGAATCCCTCTTGGGCAAATCCCTATGTCGTTGATGCCGACGCATCTCTTGTCGAACAAATCGGACGCGATGACATGGTTCGCGGTAACACAATCTCGGCTGTAGGCTTCTATGGCCCGCAGGGACGCGAAGTACGTCTTCCACTCGCCAACCCGGATCTCAATCATCGTATCGAAAGTTTCCGTTACAATGGTCGCAAAATCACCAACTATGAGATGGAATCCGCACCCCTGCAAGGCCTGGGTCGCCTTATGGGACATCGCTGCATGACGGTATGCTCTATTATAGCAAACCGGTTCAACGAAGATGCCAATCCCAACTATAAGGGCGGCATCCATGACCTCGTAGCTACAGTCCTGGATCGCATCTAAAAAAACACCGATAACCATTCTTCCGATGGAGACCATCAAAACCATATACAAAATTGGATACGGGCCGTCATCGTCCCACACTATGGGGCCACGCAACGCCGCCACGGCCTTTCTAAGCAGTGTCGATTCGTTACATCCGGCATCATTCCGCGTAACATTGTATGGCTCTTTGGCCGCCACCGGACGAGGCCACCTTACAGACAAGGCAATATTGGACGTATTGGCTCCGGTAGCGCATACAAGCATTGTTTGGAAGCCCGACATCGTATTACCTTTTCACACCAATGCCATGGCCTTCGAGGCTCTGGATGCCAAAGGCGCAGCCCTGTGCCCGACACGCACCATGTACAGCATCGGCGGCGGAGAAGTTGTCGAAGAAGGACAACCCCTTGATCCGGACAATGCACGGGACATCTACGGGATGGACACTATTGGACAAATTTTGCAATGGTGCGAGGCCTCCGGACATAGTTTCTGGGAATATGTCGAACAATGCGAAGGCCCGAACATCTGGGATTATCTCGAAAATGTTTGGGATGTCATGGTCGATGCAATAAAGCGCGGTATCGAAGCCGAAGGCGTACTTCCCGGAGGTTTAGGTGTCAGACGCAAGGCTGTCAGTTACTATGTGCATGCTGCCGGCTACACAAGTTCGCTGAAAAGTCGAGGCTTGGTATACGCCTACGCATTGGCGGTAAGCGAAGAAAATGCCGCCGGCGGCAAAATTGTAACAGCACCCACATGCGGTTCGTGCGGTATAGTGCCTGCCGTGCTGTATCATCTGCATACATCCAAAGATTTCAGCCGCCAACGCATACTGCGAGCATTGGCTACCGCCGGCCTCTTCGGAGCTGTGGTACGACACAACGCCTCCATCTCCGGTGCCGAAGTGGGCTGTCAAGGAGAAGTGGGTGTAGCCTGTGCTATGGCTGCGGCTGCAGCTTCCCAACTGTTTGGCGGGACACCGGCCCAAATCGAGTACTCGGCCGAAATGGGCCTTGAGCACCACCTTGGCCTGACATGCGATCCCGTATGTGGGCTGGTTCAAATACCATGCATCGAACGAAACGCCTATGCTGCCGCCCGAGCGCTGGATGCCAATCTGTACGCAGCCATATCGGACGGACAGCACAGCGTGTCGTTTGACCGCATCGTCGAAGTAATGAAGCAAACCGGACACGATTTGCCTTCCATATATAAAGAAACTGCAAAAGGCGGTCTTGCCGCCATACAATGACATTCAAATACGAATATGATTAAACCTATTATCGTATCTCTGTCTCTTTTGCTCGGCATTGGCATTGTCTCTTGCAATGACGATGCACCTGAAAGAACAGACCACCATGTGGACTATACAATAGAGATCACCGCCAACAATGATCTTCTTTCCGTAACCGACATCACCGTATCATACATCCTGGGCGGTGAGGAAAAAACCGAAGCAGTTACGACTTCGCCGTGGAGCAAGACTATAACTTACAGCGATTTCCCCTGTATAGGAGGTATTATCGTAAAGAGTTCATTCAAGAAAGACGCGCCACTGAACAAGGATAAATATACATTTCTATTCACCTACCAAACAGACAAGAATGTTGTTGATACTAAGGGAAATATCGTAAGCAAAGACAGCAATAGCAGTGGTCGTGTCTACTCCGAGAGTGTCGACAAAAACAAAGTCGAAGCATATATCAACAGAAATCAAACCTTGGTCAAGGCTCTATTTTCCATGGAAGCCAAAGAAGGGACAATAGCTTTTTCACCCGTACAATAATCTACACACATATAGACGTAAAGGTCTCTACGGCAGCAGTCGGCGGAGACCTTCACGCAAAAATATGTGCACACCGACATTACATCAATACACCTCAACAATCAGCTCCAAATTACCGACATGGACATCGCTGTAATTATTCTTGGCATTTTATGTGCCACCATAATCGTGACAGCCATCATACAGTCTTCACGTCTTTCGATGTGGCGCACACGTGCACACGAAGCCGTCGAACGTGCCGAACGTGCCGAAAATGCCCTAACATCACTTTCACGCGAACAGCAACGCGGCGCCGCCGTGGACGACATGCGCCAAGTCGTCGAACCTTTGCGCGGCCGAATCGAAACTTTGGGATCAAACATGGCCGCCTTCATCCAGGAACAACGAGACGCGGACAATACCACACGCCGGAACATCAACGACATTCTCGCTGCAACACGCGATGTCGAACGCCAAACACGCGACCTCAACCGGAACATTTCGGGCAATAACAACACTCAAGGACGCTGGGGCGAAGTTCTGTTAGGCAACATTCTTGCGGCGACCGGTATGGTCCGTGGCCGCGACTATGACCTGCAGTGTGTTGTCGCCGCAGACGAGACGGCAGACACTACGCGACGCCCGGACGCCATAGTCCATCTTCCCGGCAACCGCAATGTCGTCATCGATGCCAAAACTTCAATCACAGCATATATTAAATATCTTGAGGCTCAAACCAACGAAGACAAGGCACAATGTCTGCGCGAACACGTTGCATCGGTGCGCCGTCAAATAGATAACCTTGCATCAAAGCACTATGATGCCCGAGTGGAAGGTTCTCCCGAGTTCGTCATACTTTTCATGCCGAATGATGATGCTCTTGCCACAGCAACAGCCTCAGACGCCACTATCTACGAATACGCATATAATAAGCGTGTCGTGCCGGCATCTCCGGCGTTGCTCTTGGCCATTCTTCAAATAGTAGAGATGCAATGGCGTGCCGAACGACGGACCAAGCAACAACAGGAGATTATACGCGTAGGCACTCTTGTACTCGAAGACCTTCAACGAATACTCGGCGACATATCGGCCGTTGGCAAAGCTTTAAACCAAGCGCTGGCCGCATGGCAGTCACTAAACACACATGCCACATCCGATGCGCCGAGGTCTATTACCGCACGCATACGCACTCTTGGCGAACTTGGCATTGCCTCGCATCGCCGCCAGTAACTTTATATAGACAGGATTGGAGCGCTATTATTTGAGTTGCAGGCATACGCCTCCATCTCATCGGCCATTTCTTCTCGACACTACTATCAGTCAGCCCACTCCATCCACAATACATTCGAAGAACACTACTTTTGCTTTTTCTTCTGCTGCTTAAGTCGTCGTATGATTGCTTCGGTTTGGGCGGCTTCTTCCTCATCGCCTAATTTGCGATATATTTCGGCAATACAAGTATATGCAGGAATATACGAGTCGTTTAGCTCAACGACATGCAAATAGTACCCCATTGCCGCCGCAAGATCGCCCTCTCCGTATTCTATGTCGCCAAGTGCCATAACCGGCTTAAAATCTGTCGGGGAAAGCTCTATCGCATGAAGCAATACTATATGGGCCTCATCGTTACGTTCCATATCCGAAAGCAGCATCCCCTTGGCCAAAACGGCAGGATAATAGTCCGGTGACATCTCAAGTGCGCGGTCATAATTGGCCAAAGCTGCATTGTGATCCCAGGCCTCGTCTCTACACTCTTGGCCCAAGGTCACATACTGTGCTGCAACCTTATCCAATTTATTTTGTGCATCTTCAAGACTTTTTTTATTCTGCGCAATCTCGCTTCGCAGACGATCAATCTCACTCAATTTGATACGAAGAAGTCGCACAACCGCCCGTTTATCGGTCTCGTTACGCAGAGCCGAAGCAGCACAAAAAGCATCGACAGCCTCGTCTGTTTTATGTTCTTTCCATGCACGTGCGGCCTCTTCATACAAACTGTCGGCACGCGACTGCTCCAAGGCTTTGTCTATCGCTGAGGAGTCGTTGAAACAAGAGGCAAAACGACGTATATTCTCATCGACATACACATCGCGGGCATTGATGGTGCTTCTCAGACTAATGCCTTCGAGTGTTCGACATCGACTTAGCGCTACGTATGTCTGGCCTCCGGTAAACGCTCCGCGCCCTATGTCGATTATTACATTGTCAAATGTCAATCCCTGGCTTTTATGTATTGTGAGAGCCCATGCCAATTTCAGTGGAAATTGGGTGAAAGCCCCAAGCTCGACTTCGTCTATCGTATGTTTTTCTTCATTGTACGCATAACGGATGTTGGACCATCGTTCGCGCACAACCTGCAAAAAAGGCTCGCTCTCCGTACTGACAATTATACAGTCATCCCGGCATTCGCGCACTACGGCTATTGTCCCGTTGACCCATCGATGATCGGCATCATTCTTTATAAAGACAACCTGTGCACCGACTTTAAGTCGCAATTCCAGATCCGTAGGTAGCGAATCCATCGGATATTCTCCTTCGATTGAACCTTTGTATGTTTCTTCTTTAGATTTCAGCTCGTTTAGATGGCTTTCGTTGATATTGTCCACCATTTCGCGGCGCGTAGCTATGGTCATTGTAAACGCCGAGTCGCCGATTCCATCCGTGCACAAATGCGAATTAAGCTCGTCTATATCGCTCTTTAACGGACTTCCGCCACGTATGCGGTCCAGCATACTTACAAAATGTGAATCTGTCTGTCGATAAACCTTACGAAGCTCTATGGAAACCAACGACATTTCATGGAAAACCTTGGCATTAAAGAAGTACGGCGTGTCATAATATCTAGCCAACATATCTCGGGCTTCGCCCTTAACCACCGGTTCAAGTTGGAACATATCACCGACAAAAAGCATCTGCTTGCCACCGAAAGGCAGGCGCATGTTGCCTGTATAGACACGCAAAACTTTGTCTATAAAGTCAACGATGTCGGCACGTACCATTGACACCTCGTCTATCACTATTAGGTCGAGATTGCGTAACAGCTTGACAAAGGTGGACGAATACTTCATCCTCTTGCGCAAAACATTGACTGCAAAGTCCGGATCTTCAGGCAGCAGAAGCTTAAAAGGAAGTTTGAAAAACGAATGCATAGTCTGCCCTCCAACATTGACGGCCGCTATCCCCGTAGGTGCAAGGACCACCGATTTCTTCTTGATATTAGCTATGATATATCTCAGAAATGTAGATTTACCTGTCCCTGCCTTACCGGTAAGAAATATTGAATTACGGGTATAGCGCAACAAGTTCCAAACATTTTGGAACTGAGGATTAGACAAGTCTATGGCAGAGGCATTTGTTATCACTGTCTCTCCTGCCGTCTGAGACGGAACTTTGTCTCTATGTGCCTTGGATAATGGCTTTGGGGTTTTCTTTTGAGCCATAAAGAAAGTTGGCAAAACAGACGCACTCGAACAAAAAACAAACGTACGCTGATAGCCGCTTTTGATACTGCGAAGTTAGTACTAATTTCTGAGAAAATGAAATCGAAATGGGGCTCGACCTCGGCATCCGTTCGGGCAAAAGCGCCGCAGCCATGACGCGCGACCTGCGCCAATATTTGCAGCATCCCGATAAGCTATTCCGCCGAGTGCGAGACGAACACGGCCTGCTCAAGCTTTCCCAAGCAGCCAAAGACTTCCACCCGGGACGCGGAGTGTACCGCAGCTCGTATATGAACGCATGGCGCCTCGCCGCAACCGAAACCAATATCGCGTATCGCACCGCCGACCACCTGCGCTGGCAGAAAATGGACTTCGTTGTCGGCATCGAAATCGTACTGAGCAACAACCACACCATCCGCCTCCAACCGGGCGAAAAGACCTCGGACTTGCCGGGGCAAATGCGAGCAGACGGAACGCCCAAGGCCAACGCGGTGCGCACGCTCACGGACATTTGCGACACACTCGCAGGACGATACCCAAAAGACTTCAAGTTTACGGGCTGGCATCCGCATTGCCGCTGCCACGCCGTCACCATCCTCAAGACCGAGGAGGAGATGGCACGCGACACCAAGCGCATCCTTGACGGCAGGCAGCCGTCTGCGGACAGCGCCAACGCCGTCACCGATACGCCCGAAGCATTCAAAAACTGGGTGGAGAATAACCGCGACCGCATCGCCAACGGCTACTCGCTGCCGTACTTCATTCACGACAACGCTAAGTATACCGGCATAAGGATGTCTCGTTATAATGGCGTGGGTGCAGTTACAGGCACAAAGCTCGGACGGACAGCGACACGAGCAGCATTCAAGGTTTACGAGAATATGCCGGCCGCAACGCTGACGGAAGAAATCATGCAGAACACAGAGAAAATCGCAAAAGACTTCGGCATAAAGACACCACCGAAACCTATGACATTCCTCGAGGCCAACGAAGGACGTGGGAATGTAAATTATGGCAAAGGGGCTGAATACAGCGACAATTGTCAGTGTTGTGTGGCTGTCCACGAGGCTCGCTTGCGTGGGTTGAATTTAACCGCTGTCGGATACTCTGCAAGAAAAGGCAGTATAACATTCCAGCTCGGTGAAAACTTTCAGAATATATGGGTAAACCCTAAAACCGGGAAAACGCCACAACTTACAATCCTCAAAGCTGATAGCGATGAGGCTTTGTATGCAAAGCTTGAAAGGGAGTTGTCGGCAAAAGGACGTTACCATATCGGGATAAACCTAACAGCAAACAGGGGGCATGTTATTACAGCTGAAAAATTCTCAAATGGAAAGCTGTTGTTCTATGACCCACAAAGCGGCGATTTTCTGAATATAAGAGAATATACTTCATTGGAAAGCATCGAGGTTCTAAAAGTAGATAAACTTTTGTTTGATGCCAATATTCTAAAAAAGATATCAAAGATTATTCAGTAGAACCTCCATATCGCCTGCCCACATAATCTCTTTGAGTGAGAGAATACTGGTAATTTTGCCAGTCCTGCTGATTTTGATATATTGCTGAATTCCCAGTTTGTGATTTCGTGTCGCCCATAGAAAAACATGGAAATACTTATATCCATTTCTCTCTCCTGCTAAGCGAACTGTGTCTTTGCCATTTTTATAAGCGTACTCCTGCGCTATTTTCATTGCATCTATATGCATTGCTCCAATACTTTTTGTTTAACCATCATGCAAACATAATTAAAAATGTCAACCAAGTTGAGGGAGAATTAAAGCGACCGCGCCATATAGAGCAGACGCGGTCGCTTTTGCTCTATTTCGTTTCGGAAGCCGACACCGCTTCAAGACGCAGACCGAGCGCTTCGCAGATTTTGGCGACCGTGTCGATGGTTACGTTCATGCGTCCGTTTTCGATACGGCAGAGGTGACCGGCATCAAGACCACAGCGGTCGGCGAGGTCGCGAACCGAAAGCCCTGCGGCGTTGCGAGTTTGAGCGATAGCCAGGCCTACGGCCTTACGAGTAGTGCGCCCGATGGCCGTCGACCAAGCCGAGCAGCCGGGCTTCCGAGTATAGGTCTCAGACTTGATGACCTTACCGGCAGCATCGGTCAGCGTCATAGACGCGCCTTTGCCCTCCTTGATTTCGGCATCGGTAAAGGGGTGAGCAGGGATGCAGTAGTCCTCACAATAGTAATCAGTGCCATACACCGCCTCAGCGCCAAGCACGAACTCCTTCGTGTATACATTGGTGGTTTTTTCCGCTTCCGAAAGCAGCGCACCGGCATCCAGTTCGCCATCGATATCCTCGGGGTTGTACTCGCAACGGGCGACCGATACCCACACCTTGAGGAAAACGTCCTCATCCTCATAATTGCAGAAGCAGTCACGGCAGTTGTTGACGTTGTAGGCTTCCAACGCCTTGAGCGCTTCGGCTTCGGTCTCGTAGACTTCGGCCAGGTAGACGGTGTCGAGGCACTGACAACTATGTAGCATAACAAGGGCTAATAAATACTCCTATAATCTCTTATACTCTTATATGTAATGATGAGGGCAACACTTGGTCGCCCCATCTTTTATATTATATAATGTCTGTCTATGTTTTGCGTCAGAACTTGAAACCCATAGATAGTACTATCTGATTATCGTTGTCTGTCACATCATATTTCGGAGCCCTGTATCCGTTGAAATCAGTATATGCATGCAACGTGCCTTTGCGATTGGTGTGCACATAGGCGCCGTCCAAGTACCATGATTTGTAACGATATCCAATACCTACCGAAATATTTTGCGTGGTTTTATTGAATGAGAAGGACGGATCTGTACCACTGGTAACAACCATAGCAGAGCCTTTGCGCACATCGTCTTTAATGTTTGACATCGAGCAATTGTAACCGGCACGCAGGCTCAACGAAGGCAAGAGACGATATTCTGCTCCTACACGCACGATATTTGCACCCTGCGTATATGTCTTGATGTCTTCATTGACACCTATATTGTCATAATACCCTGTGATGTAACCCCAGTTGTCGTATCCGGCTGTCTGTACATTCATATCCGGATATGCAACGTATTCGTAGTCGGCGCTGATGATGAAGTCGCTACCCACGAATCCTACACCTGTCATCAGACGCCATGGTGAGCGCAGTTTCCAGTCAAAGCCGGCGTTATCGGTATACTCAGATCCGGACAACGGATTGTCCTTTCCTTCTACAATGCTAGTATTCAAGTAGCTGTAGCTGGCTATGCCATAGTATGAGTGTTCCAATGAGTACCAAGTGGGGGTATGCACTGCAAAACCGAAACGGAATTCGTTGGTAGGACGAACAATGACACCGGCCTTGAGATTCCAGCCGGAACCATTGATGTGTTTGTAGTTGTTCAAGTTGATACCGGCATTGCCGTTGACGTTATTCTGTGATGCAGCATCATATACCGAAGCATTCTCCATAGACTCTGAATACCATACTTCGCGAGTGTAGCTGAGGTCTGTCACTCCTACGGACAAGCCCCAATACACCAAATTGGAAAAGTTGCCACCAAAATTGAAGCTGTATTCATCCAAATATCCACGCTCGAGCAATGTTGTTTCGGCATCTCCGGTGGTACCGGTTTGGAACAATCCCCGATAGGACCGACCTTGCGCATCCGACGAGCTTATCATATAGGTGTTATACGCCAATATACTCAGCCAGTCGTGGCTACTGTCGCGATAGGGGTTGTATGTACTGCTGAAATTCAACTCGTCAGGATTTATGCCACCCGTAAATGAGGCTATGTAGTTGGACAGCGAAGTATTGGTCGGCACAACATATCCGGAAGTTTTGCGGTCAAAAGAGGTTACACGGTTATACGTAGCACCCCAATTGAACGACTGCAACAGTCCGTCAAGGCGTATGACGCCTACATATCCGAAATTGTTGCAATATGCCTTAGTCTGCGTTGCCGAATAAGAATTACTTGCCGATGATGTAGCTGATTTTTGAAAATTGATATCGAGAGTGGCACCTATCTCGCTGTGTCGATAAATACCGATACCGGCCGGGTTTTGGGTCAATGTCGACAGGTCGCCACCGAGTGCGGTAAATGCACCGCCCATACCCATAAAGCGTGCCGTACCTTTGAAGTCACTGCTCGTAAGCTGCAACGCGTCAATGGAGCTTTGGCCTAAGACCGTAGGAATCCCCAAGACAGCGATAAGAGCCGGAATAATGAGACGTTTCATGTTCTGGATGTATTTTTCTGTTTTATTGTTCATTAGATATGGAGACTGTTGCCTATAGCCTTATCAACGACGACCACGGCCTCCACCTCCGCCTCCACCGTGGCTACCACCACCATACGATCCGCCTCGACTACCACTGCTATACGACCCGCCTCGGCTACCGCTACTATACGACCCACGGCTGCTGCTTGATGAGGACGAACTGCGTGAAGGTGTGTAAGTGCTGCGACGGCTTTCGGTGGACGAAGAGCTATTGCCATAACGTCCGCGAGAGCTTCCGCCGCTATATCCTGTCGAGGGACGCGAGCCTGTGTATGACGGAGCATACCCGTCGGAGCGCGTAGATGTCGAAGGTGCTGTGGCAGTGGTATTGCCACGGCCACGACCCATATTGCCGGGACGTGACATTCCACTTCCGGAAGGCGAGTACCCGTTGTACGTCGAGCCAGGGCGGCGACTCGAGGTACTTCCGGCAGATGCCGTACCGTGAGGTCTATAAGACCCGGGCGAAGACGGATACCATGACGAACCGGGTCCATAGCCGTGATGATGGTGATGCGGCGGACATGGAGAACTCCATGCCCAGTAGGGATAGCCCCATCCTCCATACCAATACGGATCATAACCCCAGGTCCAAGATGAGCCCCAATACCAAGGGTCAAAGGTCCATCTCCAGCTATACCACGGATTATAGTACGAATAATACGGACGATAGCCGTAGTAGCCATAATACGGATATATGCCCCAACCCAAATACGGGTCTGCATTTACGTATATATTGACCGAGGAAGTCTCGGATGGCTGCGAATAATAGTAATCTATCAGTTGATCATCACCCGATGCTGCAACAACATCCGGGTTATGAAAACGCTCGATGCGACGCGTGTAGGCAAAGTTGTCCGAGATGTATGCGCTGTCTCGTGCCGTTGTATCTGCCGTTGTGGCATAACGACGGTTGTACTCGTCCACATCGCGCGTGGAGGCACTGCTGTAATTATATGTATCAGCTGCGGGATAGTCCTGCGTAGGCACATACCGAATAGGCGCCGTACTTTTTGGGGACTTGGTCGTCTTTTCCTTCGAGGGATTATAGTAGATGTCGTCCTCGAAGTCCTGCGACACAGCCATCAGCGGCATCGTTACGAATGCCAAGGCCACCAGTCCGCCCAAGAAATCGTTGTACTTCATCATGCTTGCTCGTTTTTGATTGTTGATATATTGTTAAACTGTATTGTAGACGTCTTTTCTTCGTCGTCTTAATGCTTAGACAACAAATGCTTTCTAACGTTTAATCAAAGGTAAGCATATTTTTTCAGTCACAAACACTTGCCCTTTGTTTTTATGCTTTTTTTGCACATCTTCACTACGCATGGCGCGCTCGTTATATTTTGCGATGCCGTCACCAACTAAATTCAACAACGTCCGACATTGTAAGCGTTTTTCCGACAGCTATCACAACTTCAAACATATTAGCTATAATTAAAAGATGTGTACACTCGGCAAAGTGTTTCAAAAAGTTAAAAACATGTTGCGTAACATACCGAAGCGTACATTCAAATCAAAGAAAAGTGCGTAAATTGCGCCCAGTTTTTTTACCAATAACATTGTATTATCTAAAAACCACCTAATAACATGAAGGTATATCAAACCAACGAAATCAAAAACATCTCCTTGCTGGGCAGCAAGGGATCCGGGAAAACCACACTCGCAGAAGCTATGCTCTTCGAGTGTGGAGTGATAAAACGCCGCGGTACAGTCGAAGCAAAGAACACCGTATGCGACTACTTCCCGGTAGAGAAGGAATACGGGTCCTCCGTGTTCTCCACCGTGATATATGCCGAGTTCCTTGGCAAGAAGCTCAACGTCATCGACTGCCCGGGAGCTGACGACTTCGTAGGCAATGCAGTAACGGCACTCAACGTCACAGACACAGGTCTTATCGTTGTCAACGCCCAATACGGCGTAGAAGTAGGCACACAAAACATCTTCCGCACCACTGCCGGTGTCAACAAACCCGTAATCTTCGCACTCAACCAACTTGACGGAGAAAAAGCCGACTACGACAACGTCATGGAGCAGATGCGCGAAGTCTTCGGCCCGAAGATTGTCGCCATTCAGTACCCGCTGCAATGCGGCCCGGGCTTCAACGCCATGATTGACGTCCTGCTGATGAAGAAGTATTCGTGGGGCCCCGATGGCGGCGTTCCAACCATCGAAGAAATACCCGCCGAAGAAATGGACAAGGCCAAGGAATTGCATCATGCTCTCGTGGAGGCTGCCGCCGAAAACGACGAAGCTCTTATGGAAAAATTCTTTGAGACCGAATGCCTCAGCGAAGACGAATTGCGTGAAGGTATCCGCAAGGGCTTGATTACACGCTCCATGTTCCCGGTATTCTGCGTCAGCGCCGCCAAAGACATGGGTGTACGCCGCATGATGGAATTCCTGGGCAACGTTGTGCCTTTCGTAGAGGATATGCCCGCTCCGCTCAATACAGCAGGTGAAGAAGTCAAGCCGGACAGCAACGGTCCGCTGAGCGTATTTATGTTCAAGACTACCGTCGAACCTCACATAGGTGAAGTGTCGTACTTCAAAGTTATGTCCGGAACGCTGAAAGCCGGAGCTGATCTCGACAACGTCACTCGCGGTACCAAGGAACGTCTGGCTCAGATATACTGCGTATGCGGCCAAATCAAGACCGCCGTAGACGAACTCAAGGCAGGTGACATAGGCGCCACCGTGAAGCTCAAAGACGTACGCACAGGCAATACCCTCAACGAAAAGGGTTGCGATTACGAGTTCGATTTCATCAAATATCCCGCGCCGAAGTATCAGCGTGCAGTACGCCCAGTCACCGAGAGCGACAGCGAAAAACTAAGCGCCATCCTCACTCGTATGCACGAGGAGGATCCGACATGGGTTGTCGAGCAATCCAAGGAGCTGAAGCAAACAATACTCTCCGGTCAAGGCGAATTCCACCTACGCACGCTCAAATGGCGCGTTGAGAACAACGACAAGATGCCCATCATCTTCGAGGAACCCAAGATTCCCTATCGCGAGACCATCACCAAAGCCGCACGCGCTGACTACCGCCACAAAAAACAATCCGGCGGCGCCGGTCAGTTTGGCGAGGTGCATATCATCATCGAGCCCTATGCCGAAGGTATGCCTGCTCCGGACACCTATCGCTTCGGCAATCAGGAATTCAAGATGAATGTTCGCGACACTCAGGAGATTCCGCTGCAATGGGGCGGTAAACTCGTTGTGTGCAACTGCATCGTCGGCGGCGCTATCGATGCGCGCTTCATCCCGGCCATAGTCAAAGGTCTTATGGACCGTATGGAGCAAGGTCCTCTGACCGGCTCCTACGCTCGCGATGTGCGAGTATGCATCTATGACGGCAAAATGCACCCGGTGGACTCTAACGAAATCTCGTTCCGTCTGGCCGGACGTAACGCTTTCTCGCAAGCATTCCGCAACGCCAATCCAAAAGTTCTCGAACCGGTTTACGATGTCGAAGTCCTCGTTCCGGGTGATGTCATGGGCGATGTCATGAGCGGCCTGCAAGGCCACCGCGCCATCATCATGGGCATGTCCAGCGAAAATGGTTTGGAGAAAATTCAGGCCAAGGTGCCTCTCAAGGAAATGGCCAACTACTCCACCGAACTTAGCTCCATCACCGGCGGACGCTCGTCGTTCACCATGAAGTTTGCCTCCTACGAACTCGTCCCGGCAGACGTTCAGGAGAAACTGCTCAAAGAATACGCCGAAAAGAACCAAGAGGAATAATATTCCGGAACTCGAAAGAGTTGCCATCAATTAGTTACTCATAAGAAAGCGAGGCGAGTCTTAAAAACTCGCCTCGTTTTGCGTGTTATTTCTGGTTGGGATATTCTGCCGTAATGGGATATGCCTATAATCCCATAATATGGGCATCAAGCCAAGCTATTATCGCATTCAAAGTCTCGATGGATATGTCTTCAGGCAATGACGCATACTCGTCCGGCATCCCGGATAAACTATGCTGAAACAGATGATTATGGCCGGCCATGGTCATCGTATCGGTTTGGGGTGCATGTGCTGCTATGGTATCGAGATTGGCACACAACACCTGCACATCGCGGTCACCGTTGAGCGCAAGCCACGGACATTTGACTTTCTCTATATCAGGCATCGGGTCGTAGCGGAGCATCCGCCGATAGTATGGCGTAGACATTTGATCCACAGAGGCCAACAGCCGTTTGCGCACCTGCGGAACGGATGCTTCAGGTAATGTCATTATAACATATTGCAAGGACATTCGAACGCTCGGCTCAGACGCATCACTCATGGCTATATCAAGCAATTGGCGTTGCAGCGCTTCACCATCCCAATGCCCGAGCATACGTACGGCCATCTCACGACATTGCGACATTATTATTGAATCGCCGCGCCATGCAGGTGCAGCCAACGTAACAATCATATCCACACGTTCGTCTGATGCTCCAAGCCGTATGGCGATGCCTCCACCTTCCGAATGACCGATAACACATATCGGAATTGTGCTGAAAAGCGAGTCGACATACCCGACTCCGGAAGCAATATCTGTCACAAAATCATCCACCGTGGACCCGGCAAAGTCACCTTCACTGGCACCGGTACCACGATCATCCATGCGTAGCACCGCATATCCACGGCCGGCAAGACTGTCTGCCAAAACTTTAAATGGTTTATGGCCCAAAAGCGTTTCATCCCTATCTTGAGCTCCACTTCCGGTAGCAAAGACACATACGGCCTTGGGCGAAGGGGGTGTGGTCAGCGTCCCGGCAAGTACAATGTTCGCCGAGTGATTGGTGACGCGCACTTCCTGTTCGTAAGGTTGCGCAAATGCACTTGTTATAGCCAAAAGGCACACCAACAATACGTTACATACTCTCTTTTTCATAAAAAAAGCAAATTCTGTTGTCTATACAATATCGGATGTCAATCGTTAACGGAATGTGCACGGCCCAACGACAAAATGCTCACGCGCCCCACCCCGCTATCTTGCGTCAAGGCACGTACAGCCTCTCGCATGGTTGCTCCGGTGGTGACGATATCATCTATAAGCAAGACATGTAGGCCTGACAATGCGCCTTCGCCTCCTTTGTATTCCATTGTCCCGGCGAGGTTGGCCTTGCGTTGTTCGACATTCTTGCGTGCCTGCGCCGGATGGCGGCGTACCGCACGCAATCCTGCATCTATAGGCAACCCGGTGACCGAGCTTATGCCGCGCGCTATGAATTCCGTTTGATTGTATCCGCGTTTCACCAGCCTGCTCCAATGCAATGGTATGGGCATAATCACATCCATACCGCCGAAAAAACCCGTAGGCATAAGTTCGCGCGCAAATTTTCGTCCCATTTCCGTTCCGAGCATGGGTCTATTGCCAAATTTCATTGTCAAAATCAAACGGGCGACCTTCGTACCTTTTTCATAGTGTATCCATGCGGCACTACGTCCCACAGGTACTTGTGTAGCCAGGCCGTTAAGCACAGCATCATCTTTCACATAATGCAACATCGTGCGCGGCAGATCGATAAGACAGTGGGCACATATAGCCCTTTCGTCTCCCCTAAGCGGACGACCGCACACATAGCATGTATCGGGCACTATAAAACCCAAGATGCCCTTACCTAAAACGGTCAAGGGTGTCATCATCGTACGCATTACCTTATGAGCCATGACACAAAGATACACATTTCCGCCCGTACCACAGCCATAGTCCCGTTTTTTTGATTAATTTTGCGATTAACATCCAATATCGACACAAAACATGCCGAGACAAAATGCCGTAGCTTACATACATGACTATGCAACACTGCAACATTGCATGTCGGCTTGTCCTAACCTTGTCTGCGGTGCCGTGTCTTTTGTGTTTTTCGGTCCAATATATAGTGCGACCATTGCCTTTTGCATTATTTAACGCCAAAAACAACGGCCCGTGTGTTATATTTGGCCAACGACAAACGTCTTATATACAAGTTTTTTTTTAATATATACTATGAACAAAATCGTTATCACAGCCATAGCCTTATGCTCTTTGCAAGGCTATGCCACCACAGGCGGTGACTCGGCACCGCTATGGCTCAACCATCCGGCTATATCTCCGGACGGCAAGACCGTAGCGTTCAGTTACAAAGGCGACATCTATACCGTGCCGGCCACCGGAGGCGAGGCTCGCGCCGTCACCTCCAACCCGGCATACGACTCTTATCCTGTATGGAGTCCGGACGGCAAAACCATAGCCTTTGCCAGTGACCGCGACGGCACCGGTATGGACGTTTACGCAATTTCGTCACAGGGCGGACGTGCCGTGCGTCTCACCACCGCCGGAGGCTCGGAAACACCCAAAGGCTTTCTCAACGACAGCACCGTGCTGTTTTCGGCCGGCATTATGCCATCCACTACAATACGCTCGTATACAGGCGCACAGCTGTACAGCGTGCCCCTGCGTGCCGGCGCTCGCCCGCATATGGTGCTACCAATCCCTGTGGGCGCTATCGATGTGGACGCCTCGGGGCGTATGCTCTACCAGGACAAGAAGAGCTATGAGGACGTGCTGCGCAAGCACGAACGCTCGTCCGGCACTGCCGATATATGGCTTGATGACCATGGGCGGTACACACGCCTGACCACCTTCAACGGCAACGACCACAATCCCGTATGGGATGGCAAGGACAATTACGTATACCTGTCGGAACGCGGAACGGACGGAACGCTTAACATCTGGCGCGGAAGCATCAACGGCGGCGATCCGGTACAGATTACAGCCTTCACACGCCATCCGGTACGCAGCCTCAGCCGCGCGACCGATGGCACATTGGCTTTCAGCTGGAACGGCGAGATATATACCATGGCCGTCGGTGCCCCGACACCGACCAAGATGGAAATATCCATCGCTGCTGACGATTACGCCGGTGCTCCGAACAAATCGATACGCAGCAACGGCGCCACCAACCTCGCTGTCAGCCCCGACGGCTCGGAAGTAGCCTTCGTGATGCGCGGCGACATATACGTGACCTCGGTGAAGTACGCCACTACGCGCCGCATCACCGACACTCCGGGACAGGAGCGCTGTCTGAGCTTCAGCAAGGACGGACGCACCATCGTATATGACTCGGAACGCGATGGCAAATGGGCGCTGTATACCGCTACCATCAAGGACAGCAAGGAGAAGCACTTTACCTACGCCACCGCTATCGAAGAGAAATTGTTGTACGCCGGAGGCAACACGGCTCAGCAACCGGTATTCAGCCCTGACGGCAAGAAAGTGGCGTTCCTGGAAGACCGCGTGACACTGCGCGTACTCGATGTAGCCTCGAAGAAGGTCGTTACAGCCTTGGACGGCAAGTATAATTACAGCTATTCGGACGGCGATATTTCGTTTGTCTGGAATCCGGACAGCCAATGGCTACTCATCGATTACATCGGCATAGGCGGATGGAACAACACCGACATCGCGGCTGTACGTGCCGACGGCTCGGAGGTCATTGACCTCACCGAAAGCGGATACAGCGATGGCAACCCGCGCTGGGCCATGGGCGGCCGCGCACTGATATATACTACAGGCCGATATGGCATGAAGAGCCACGGCAGCTGGGGCAATCAAAGTGATGTGGTATTCATGGCCCTGGACGAGAGCGCTTGGGAGGAAATCAACCGCACCGAGGAGGAGGCCGCATTAGTCGAAGATGCCGAGAAGGAAGCCAAGGATGACAAGGCGGACAAATCCGAGAAGTCTGAAAAGAAGGATAAGAAAGACAAAAAGTCAAAGAAAGATAAGGCCGACAAGAGAGACGAGCCTGTCAAACCGCACGTATTTGATTTTGCCAACCGCCGATATCGCACCAAGCGTCTGACCGAGCGCTCATCGTCTATGGGCGACAGCTACCTCTCGGACAAGGGCGACAAGCTGTACTACGTGGCTTTGGCCACCGAGGGCGGCGGCAACCTCTATGTGCGCGACCTGCGCAAGGATGAGACACGCCTGCTGGCCAAGGGCGTATCGGGCGGCTTTGAGTATGACGCCAAAGGCGACAACCTCTTTGTATTGTCGGGAAGCGGCATCAAGAAAGTGTCGCTGAAAGACGGCAAAGAGGAGACCGTGTCCTTCGAGGCAGAGTACGACCGCGACCCGGCAGCGGAACGCGAATACATCTTCGATCATATGCTTTCGCAAGTGCGCGACAAGTTCTACGATGTCAATCTACACGGCGTAGACTGGGATGCTTACGGCAATGATTATCGTCGCTTCCTACCACATATCAACAACAATTACGACTACGCCGATATGCTCAGCGAAATTCTCGGCGAGCTCAACGCCAGCCACACCGGAGGCCGCTATTTCGAGCCGTCCAAGGCACTGCCTACGGCTGTACTTGGCGCATTCTATGACGAGGACTACCGTGGCGAGGGCCTGAAGGTGGCCGAAGTGCTGCCGCGCTCGCCTCTGGCTTCAGCCAAAGCCAATGTAAAGCCGGGCGATGTCATCACAGCCATCGACGGCAACGAGATTGGCGCAGATGCAGACTACAACCTGCTGCTGCAAGGCAAGGTGAATAAGAAGGTGCGCCTGACCGTGCGCTCTGTCGACGGCAAAAACCGCACAGTCACCGTCCGCGCCATCAGCGCCGGAGCACAATCCGGAATGCTTTACCACCGCTGGGTGGAGCGCAACCAACAACTTGTGGACAGCCTCTCGGGCGGCCGCATAGGATACGTTCACATCCAAGGTATGGACTCGCCCAGCTTCCGCGAGGTATACAGCGAGTTGTTGGGTCGCTACCGCAATCGCGAGGCGGTCATCGTGGATACACGCTACAACGGCGGCGGATGGTTGCACAACGATGTGGCACTGCTACTCTCGGGCAAGGAATATGTGCGCTACGCGCCTCGCGGCCGCTATATCGGCAGCGACCCGTTCTCGCAATGGACCAAGCCCTCGGTAATGCTGACCAACGAGTACAATTACAGTGACGCGCACGGCACACCATACGTATACAAGACCCTTGGCATAGGCAAGATTGTCGGCGCTCCCGTACCGGGCACGATGACGGCTGTATGGTGGGAAACGCAGATCGACCCCTCACTCGTCTTCGGCATCCCGCAGGTGACCTCGCTGGACCGCAACGGTCATGCACTCGAGAACCGGCAACTCGACCCGGACATCGAGGTTTACAACTCTCCGGAGGACGTCGTCACGGGTCGTGACCGCCAGATTGAGGCAGCCGTAGCCGAACTGCTCAAGCAGCTGAACAAGTAATCCTGATTTTCTCATCAAAAAAGACGGCAGTCGCGCCCATCGGCTCGGCTGCCGTCTTTTGTTTATGCCGTCCCGGGGGTGTAATAATCGTTGACCATACCGTATCATCCGGCCGGATATACGCCCGACCTGCCTCTAAAAGCGTATCACACTAACAATCAGCCAATTACCCCCCCCAGAATTTTCCGTGTGAAAATTTTGTTTTGTTAAACTTTTTTATATACCTTTGCAACGGACATGGGTAAGAGAACCAGTCCGTCAGTCGCTATGCGATTGTAAAAAACATATACAATACAAAAAAGATGTAGTTATCTATTATCTTCCATATCCAAACTTGACGGTTAAGATATATTCCTGAAAGATAAGAGACAATGGCATCCGCATTTTTGCATATACATGTGTGTGCATACAGACACGCACTCGTTACGCATAGGTGTGGTGATTGATGTCTTATTTACAGGAATGGGCTTCCGTCAAGGCCTTGGATATGGGAATAAGATGTAACTTCAATCTCCACACCTTTTTTTATACCCAAACATCACACCCTATACACAGTGGCCGTAGGAGATTGTCGGCCACGCATTCACACTCTATGAAAGCCTTAAAAAGACTTTGGTACACGGCATGCGCTGCTATGCTATGCCTGTGCCTGCTGCCCGCCTGCGGCGACAGCAACGGCGATGAGCCGGACAACCCCAATCCCATAAACCCCGACAAAGAGGTCGCCGACCCCGCCGGCACCGTCAAACTCTCCATGAACCCCGTAGGTTCGTACAGCAAACGCTAAAATCATTGACAACGCCGTGTGACGCGCTATATCTTTGCAATGTCAACCGGTTATTGACGGTCAATCCCCGGCATCCAAAAGCCACAAGACAACAACAACAACAACAACAATACTCACCAATCAAAAAACAAACGACATGAAGAAACATCTGCATCTATTAGGCATCCTGCTGCTGACTTGCGTCATGGGCGCATGCAGCGATGACGACAAACAATCCTACGACTCAGAGCAACTCGAAGGGCGCTGGCAGCTCGAGTCGGTATCACCCGAAGAAATGGAGGACGCCTTTGCCACTATGAGCGGCCTTACCAATACTCGCGACCTGTATCGCGGCTATGTCGAGTACAATTCCGACGGCACATGGCGCGAAGTGAAATCCGGCTACCGCATCCTCTTCGGCCAAGGCACATGGACTGTCAGCGGCGACAAACTCAACCTCATAGCCATCGAGGAAGACCTCAGCCTGCCCATGTCCTACAACATCCGCGAGCTCACCGATGACAACCTCGTCCTCACCACCGCTTCGTACCACAACGTTCCCCTCAGCGAGGCCATCACCCTGACCTACAAGCGCTATTGATCACCCTACTCCTATCTCTACTATTAAAGCAAACTATAATACTAACGCCCTAACACCATACTCTATGAAACGACTACTTATCGGCGTCCTCTGCGCCCTCATCTGCACCTGCGCCTTTGCAGAAAGCACATTCTGGGACAGCACCAAGTCTACCGAAGGCATCAGCCTTAGCGCCGGCCTGGGTATGAACGTAGCCTCCCTCACCAAGCAAAACTTATGGGGTAGCAAGGTAGGTCTCAACGTCGGCATCATGGCCGAGAAGCCCGTATTGAACTCTCTGTCCGTCAAGGCCGGACTGTTCTACACAATGAAAGGCGCCAAAAACGGCGGCCGCGACACCGGCTTCGGCGCCACGCTGCGCTCGACCCTCGACCCCGGCTACCTCGAAATCCCCGTAATGGCCAGCTACCGCTACCAGCTCAACGAGCAGATACGCCTGCAATTCGACTTCGGCCCATACTTTGCCTTCGGCCTCCACGGCGAAGACGTCAAGAAAGTCTCCGGCGGCGCCTCCAGCCCCACCAAGACCGTGTACAAGCTCTTCGGCAGCAAAGGACAGATGAACCGCTTTGACCTCGGCCTGCGCTTCGGCCCCGAGATTGTGTTCAACAACAAGCTCCGTGCCGGCATCGCCTACGAAATCGGCCTCACCAACGCCATGTCCGAGGAGTGCAATAGCGGCATCAAGAACAGCAACTTCATGATCAACGTCGGCTACACATTCTATTCATTCTAATAAACAGCTCTTGTCGTAAGGCGGCAAAGCATACGCTCCGCCAAGGCTTTACCGCCTTACGACAACCATCCCATTCCCTATTGTTCCTATCATTCGCATCGCTCCCATAATTCCCACTATTTCTCAAAAAACCATACAATGAAAAAATTCTTCACACTGATAGCATCTGCCCTCATCGCCCTAAGCGCTATGGCCAAAGACCAAGCCACCTACCTGATAGTCGGCAGCGATATATGCTCTCCCATCACAGTCAAATGCTGGGACGGAAACACATACAAAGTATATGACCAAGTGCGCATCGAAGGACTGACACAGCCTCGCGAGGCCTACGACTGCCAAGGCCGTAGCATCGTTATGCCCTTAGGTGACGTCAAAACAAAGAGCGGATCCAATGGCTATCACTATAGGTATTATCGCTTTGAGATGATATATGATTCTTATGAATCACAGAGCTACGACAGCAGCTACGGCAACAGCTACAGCCGCGACCGGGAAATAGAAGAAAGCGCTAACCGCGCCGGCGATGCCGTCCGCAGCGGCCTGAGCGGCCTCGCAGGCGCGGCAAGTGTCTACGCCTCGTACCACGATGGCGAGGCATATCCCGGGCTGTCCCTCGTAACCGGTATATCGCGCGGCTACGGCGAATTTGCACGCCTGCGCATGTGCCATAGCGGATGCCAGTTGTACGCCGGTATAGGCAAAGACTGGCTGATGGACGGCGACAACAAAGACCGCCTGCTATGGCACGCCGGCATAGGCTTCTACTTCGGATTGGGCGGCGACTACGACGACCCGTCCATGGACGTGGCCTTAGGCCTGACCTACGCCGAGAACGCAATGTACAAGAAAAGCTCGCTCACAGCAGACCTAAGCTACACCTATTGGATAGGCCCGTGGAAACGTGTGGGATTCACCGGCGGCCTCAGCCTCGGCTGCGGCGACTTCCGCGAGTTGTTCAACACCGACGACGTAGAGGCCGACCCCTGCTTTGCCTGGGGCTTCGAGGTCGGCATAGTCTTCCGCCTCGCCAAGCTTTAGCCCAAGACGCTGCCCACTCACTATAAAAGGCGTATAGGACAAATAAAACCTGTAACCGGCGTATGTTCCGTTCTGCAAAACACTTGCTGATAGCACTGATAGCACCATTGTCGCTGCTAGCCAATCCGACAAAGGACGGCATCAAAGCCACTTACCTCAGTGTAGGCGGCGAGGCGCATACGCCCATATCTGTCAGATGTTCCAACGACAGCACATACACCGTCACGGACAGCGGACTGAGGATTGATACGCTCGTATATCCGGTCTATGCTGATGATTATAACGGATATGCACTCGTACTTCCCGAGGCCATAATCATAGACGACAAGGACGGATACACATTTGCCTATTACAACTTCACGACCCGTCACACAACAGCTTTGCGCCAAAAAGCCCTCGGACACCGCGTATGCACCGAAAAGTACCGTCACAAAGGAAAACTACTTGGTGACCTTGGCCTTCATTGGGAGTCTCTTTGCCCTCCCGGACCACTCGAGCCATACCCGGGACTATACCTCGCAGCAGGCGTCTCGCGTACCTACGGCGAATTTATCCGACTTCGCAGATGCTTCGCCTCCCACCTGCACGTCTACGGCGGCATCGGCATGGACCTGCTGATGAACGGGGCGAACAAACACCGATTTCTATGGCACGCCGGGGTCGGCTATTACACAACGCTTGATGACGGATTCAAGGATATAGCCGCAAGCGTCACCATAGCCGAGAGCGCCGTGCATCGCAATCTGACACTGACCCTCGATGTCGGGTATACCCACTGGCTGGGCGAGGACAATCCCATCGGCCTTACAGGCGGCGTCAACATCGGTATAGGCGGCGTCACAAAAATGTTCTCCGGCACGACACCCGCACTTGTTTGGGGCTTCGAAGTCGGCATAGTCATTCCTTTGATACGCCCCATGCCAATATAAACGACGATATAACAAAACCAAAACAATGAAGAAATATCTACTGATAATACTGCTCGCGCTATTTGCCCTGCCGGCAAAAGCCATCGACTACATCGACGACGATACCGTGTACGAAGTCATGAACAACCTAACATTGAGACGGCCCTTAGTCATCGAGATGTGGTCGGACAACTGCCCCGGCAGCCGTGTAGTGGCACCGCGCTTCGCCGAGGTCGCCAGACGCTACTCCTCGCAGGCGTACTTCTATAAACTCGATGTCTCAGAATATCCCTCCGTCATAAATTACTTCGGCATCAATATGCTACCCTGCGTCCTTGCCATATACTACGACTACAACGAAGACGGCGAATTGGTTGCATACTATGACGGATACCGTGGCGAACCATACCTGCACACGTCCAATATCGACGCTCTTGTACGGCGCGTAGTTTCCAATCATATCACAGCCGACCGATAGGCTATTACGAGGGCAAGTGTAAGCAGATCGCTCATTCCCTCTCACCTCTTCATCTACTCTCTCCTCCACGATACATATTCCCTATCCACCCCCCGGCTGCCGTGCCCGCCCGACCACATTCCAAAATATCCAAGAAACAGCCCATTCCTGCGGGCGGGTACGGCAGCCATTTTTTTTGACAACACCACAAAAGACAATATACGACAATGAAACGACTATTACTCCTGACAATTATGGCGGCGCTATGTCTCTGCCCCATGGACGCACAGGAACAGAAGCGCAGCGGCAAACGCCCCGCCAAGGAATCCACAGAAGCCAAAGCCGAACGCCTCTTCAACGAAGCCGAAGACTTCTATTTCGGCACGGACAAAGTCTTTATGAACCGCGAGAAAGCCGCCGAACTCTACCGTCAATCCGCCGAACTCGGCTATCCCCCGGCGATGTATTGGCTTGGATACGCATATCTTAAAGGAGTGGTTATGACAAAAGATGGCGAAAAATGTGCATTTTGGTTCAGGAAAGCAGCCGAAGCGAATAATGCCGACGCACAGTACGGACTTGCCGCATGTTATTCAGACGGCATCGGAGTTCCGGTAGATTCCGTACAATCCGTTTATTGGCTCGAGAAGTCTGCCGAAAACGGCAATGCCGCCGCCCAATGCGGCATCGGAATGATGTATAATCCATCATTGAACTGCATAAGCGCATCGCTTAAAAGAGCCGGATACCAATACGATATAGACAAGGCTATTTACTGGCTGAAAAAAGCTGCCGAACAAGAGTATAGCGACGCATACTGGGAGTTAGCCAATATATATCATGAGTTCAAGCAAAATGAGGAGTGCGTACACTGGAGTTTTAAGGCCGCCGATGAAAAATATCCGGAAGCTCTATACATCTGCGGGCTATCATGCTATGATGGCGAAGACGGATTTCCCAAAGACAGAGATCGGTCTTTTAAGTATCTATCGTATTTAGCCAATAATCCTGACATTCTAAAAGAAGAATGGCGAGCCGCGACATACTTCAATTTGGCAAGCTGCTATTTTTCCGGGAGTGGAACAGAGCTAAACGACAAGCTTGCATTTAAGTATTACTCCTTAGTTCCAAAGGATAGCTATAAGGATTATAGTAATTGTCCCGTTATTCTTGGCAATTTCTATGAAGGGCTCTTTGATGGTGCGCCATATAAAGACGATGTGAAAGCGATGGAATACTACAAAATGGTTATGGAGTATAACGCTGGTGCTTGCTATTGTTATGCAGTCCAACTATATAAAGGAACTGCGGGAAAATACAAGTGCAAAGAAGGTCTGAAAATGTTGCGTGAAATGGCTCGCGCCGATATGGAGCCAGCCATCGAATACCTCAATAGCATAGGCCAAAAATACTGAGCGATGACAACTCCTTAAGCATCATTTTACTCATTAATCCAAGCGAAACCCATAAGTTAACATAATTTAACATTGGGGGGGGTGTTTTAAGTTTTTTACAACTATCTTTGTCTTTAATTACATTGATTAGCATTTAAGGTAAGGCATAGTGAACTTCCCCCCTAAACACGCTCCAAAACGACAATCGACCAAGACATGATTACAAGACACTGCATAGGAAGATATACCATACTTGTCGCCATAGCAGCAATGTGCATCTGCATCGCATACGGCGCCACACCACGGAAGAAGAAAAAGAATCGGCGAGCAACGCGCACCGAGTATGTCAAGCCGCCGTCCGAACCCTTTGAAAAAGTCACCGAATGGGTCGGCGAGTACATTGAGCAGAAATCCTATTCGCGAGATACGGCAGATCCGCTTATAAAGCTCTTAGGATACTCAAAGCAGCTGAAAGGCAAGTATTACTCGGCATTCGACAAGCTCTTGGTGGACTCGCTTACAGCCAATCTCAAGCGTAACAGCAGCGACCGTGTAATAGCCGTGGTCGAGCTATACGACCATCTGTTTGCGGACACGGCAGCCAACAAGACCAAGATGCTGTATGTCAAAGGCAATATCCTTGCATCAAAACAGGACACCATTCAGCTGAAAAAGGTCATTCGCCGCCTAAACTTGCTGCAAGACACCGTTCACAGCCAAACACTCTACGACCACCTTATCAAAATCCGCAACTACGTCCCTGCCGACCAAGGTCTTGACGGCACGTGGATCTCGAACCGATATAGGTCAGACGTATACAATTGGCCCACAGAACCTATAACTTTTGACTACATAGGCGGTCAAACAATTGTATATCATAAGCATTACGTACTGGAATTAGAAAACACATGTGAGTACCAGCCGACCGACACATCCCGCCTCGTATTGCCTTATGCCGAAGACTCATTGTATATCGTTTGGTCTTCTGAAAAGTTGAAGAATATAGACCCCGAAGCACTCGGACTGTTGCGCGGCGCTACATCCACTGCCGCTTCAATAGTTTCAGGCAACTTAGCACGGCACAACAAAGTAGACCTCGGAGAGCAAATTCTCGGCAATATAGCCACATCGGCCATTGAAATCGGGCTCAACGCCATATTTGACGCCCTTTGGAAGCCGTCAAAGACCGTATGGATTCTCGAAGGGCGCTTCCGCCGCGTCAACAAATACTTACTACAAGGGACATTGAGCTATCAGAGCAAAAAAGTCAATGTAGACGGAAAAGTCAGCAATAAAACATCTTGGACAGACGAGTATTCATACACACGCTATAATCCCGACGATCATATTTATTGGGCCGGATGGAGATTTGGTATAACCACACCTTACGCATGGCTGACAAAATATATTGATGCACGCAAGAACCAGTTTATCCCGGCAAAGAAAGACAAGAAGCATTTCAATGCATATCAAAGTTTGAAAATATGGTATCTGAGCCATGTTCGCGCATTGGAAGAGGGCGTTGACGACGACCTATATTATCAGATAAATATGACACAAGCCGATTCGTTGAAACAAGCATGCTATATCGCACCTTATATGGGTGTCGCATTCAACTCAGTAGACAGTATCTTCCGCAAAAAAAACAAATGGGCACCGGAACAAGGAGCTGTCATCACAGATTTTGACAAAAATCTGTCTGCCGCTTTGCTTGCCGGCCTGAAGAAAAATGACGTCATTGTAGAAGTCGGCCCTTACCCGATTACAGATGATGCATCTTTCAGTAAAGCCATCAGCCATTTTAAGCCCTACGAAGTGGTGAACGTGGTGGTACAGCGCAAAAAGAAACGCTTGACAATACCAGTAGGACTGTCCATATGCTTAAGGGATTACGACACAAACGAGAAAGAATGAAACCGTTAATCATATCCGCAATACTGCTGTGTGCGATGACGACCACAGCTGACGCACAGGACGTGGACGCCGGCGCCCTTGCACGCTCCGCCAGACAGTCGCTTTGGTCTATGAGCGATCCTGACGTAAGGAATGTTGTCAGACCCGATGGCCAAGGCGGCGTAGTGAATGCCGGACTCGGACAAGGCTCAAACATTAATATCCGAATCCCGTCGCGGCGCAGACCGGCGAAAGGACGCCCCAATAATGTAGGGTCGCACCCGAAAGTCGGATCTGAGACTTTTTTTGAACGGAGACGGCGCGAGCGCGAAGAAGCCGCCGCCGAGGCGGCACGCCGCGAAGCCGAGAGGCGTGCACGCATACGGCGCGAAGACGCCGAGGACTTTGCACGCGGCTATTCGATGCATCAAGGCATGATGTCCGGCTTTTATATGCGTAAAGCCGCACGTGACCAATACCTCGCCACCGAAGGCGCAGCCCGATTGGACGCCAATGTCCACGCTATGGACTTGGCCACCATTCCGACGCAGGAAGCCAAGCCCTCGCTCGACACCAAGTCCAACGACGAACTCGCCGAACTGTTCGAGGAGCCGGTAAGAATCATCGATTTGAACAAAGAACGCAGCGCGAGGACATCCTTCACTTCCGGCGAGGACATATCCGTACAGGGCAATACCGACATTTCGCCACAATCATACAATGACTGGCTCACCGCCTACCAATCAACGCCGGCGGTCAAGATGCCGTCCGCCTCGCCAGGGCGTATCACGGCAGAAATGCGACTGCTGCTCTCCGCCGAGCAATGCGACATCGATACCCTACCCCGCTTCGTCATCCCAAATATCGGCCTTGCCGTATGCTTCGGCGACACACTGCTGTCGATAAACAAGGATATGGCCCGGCGCTTTACATGGACTTCGGGACACGTGGACCATGTGGTGCCGTGCGGCAATAGTATGATTTGCAAAATAGGGCAGAAAATCGTGAGCTATCACGGGGCAAAGCGCGAGGAGTTATTCACTATCGACACCCCGGAATACTCACTGTTTTCCAAAGACAACGAAGAATTTTGGGTACTCGCGTGGTATGCCGACATCTCGGCCTTATACGCCGTCAATCCCACGAAGCACACTATGACCGAAGTGGCACGCCTCCCCGAGTTTATATGGAAAGTCGAGCAAAGCATAAACGCGACATACATCGCTATCGACACCAAGATTTACCAGTTGCAAAAAGACAAGAAGCCGACACTGCTATACAACCACGACAAGCGCATCAACGACTTCATACTCACCACCGAAGGAATGTTGCTCGCCCTTGACGACGGCCTTGTACTACTCTCTCCCGACTACACCGCCTCGTGCGTATCAGACCACGGCGTTCTCGAGCTATGGGCGGACGGAGATGACTACTACGCCTTCGACACCAAGCACAACATCCAATACGTAACCTTCAAAAAGACAAAATGAAACATCCAATCAAAATGAGCCGCATCAAACACATTTTGGCCATAACCCTCGCCCTGCTGTTGATAGCCATCATAGCCGATGCCCAAGTCAGCCAAAGACGCCGCGCCCAACCGCCGCAGCCACAACGAGCGGTGGCGACTACACCGGCCACAGATGTACCACATAAATATGAGGGCTGCTTTCATTACGAGTTTAACGACAATCGTACTTTTACAGTAAGCCGAGTTAACGGATGCAATCAACCGGCATATGTTATTTGGTATTTCGGAGATAAAGACACGAAAAAGCCACTAACAGAGAAACATTCTTTTTACTTTGAGGGCCATTTCCCATCCAAAAACATCCCATATGAATACATGCCACCTAATTCAAATATATTCACAATTCCCGAACACACAACAGACCCGGAGTTTATTAGGAAATGTATCGAATGGGGCATATCTATCGCCGACCGAAACCCATTTTGTTTATACGACGTTATGTTCAAGAATAAAACCGATATGCGCGTCATCATATATTACAAATACTGGAGCAGAGATAAAAACGGCTACGCTGATGGATCTGCTGATGTTGAGCCCCACGGCATAAACAAGGGGAATAATGGCGGCTATAAAAAAGGAATCAGAGTTATCGAGGTAGAACCGATTATTCCAAACAATCAATAATCGCAAGATAAACATCTTACACAATGAAAACTTTAAGCAGAATCACAGTCCTAATTATCGTTGCCTTGAGCTTCGTCAGCGCAAGTGCACAGGACTTCGAGGGCGTATGGTATCCGTCCTCAGATGAAGGTATGATCGGCAACATCAAAATCAAAAAAGAGAACAACGAATACGTTGTCCAATACAAGACAACTGCCGGATTAAAGACATCCAACGGTAAAGTCGTCAACGGCGCTCTATACTTTGACTTTTTATCTGAGAAAAATTATGGCCAGTTCTGGTTAGGAGAATGGAACGGCGAAAGAGATTGCATTTTGGTCGGACATGGCAACGGCCATTACGGCACTAACGGCGCGGCAAGTGAAATATACGACCACTCTTATAATAGCTGTCGAAAATGCGCTACAGTCGAATATATCTATTGGGAGTTCAAATTAGTTCCTGAAGGTGATAATTTGACGCTATTCAACACAGTCGCAATATACTATGGTGTTAACACATATAGCGATGGTATGCGCATAGTCTTTAAGCAAGGAGGCAACTTCGTAGAGTGCAAAACCTACACCAACTGGTGAACAAACATCGCACATACTGAGCGACAACATACTAAAACGATAAATATGAAACAACTGAGCAAACACTTAGCGCTGTTGGCAGTAACACTGCTGACGGCTGCATCGGCAAAGGCGTATGACTTTGCCGTGGACGGAATCTATTACAAAGTCACATCCGAGGAGCAACACACCTGCGATGTAACATACGGCGACGCGAACTATACAAGCAGTACCATCACCATTCCGGCATCAATAACCCACAACGGCACGACCTACACGGTTACCGGTATCGGCGACTATGCTTTCGCTAACTGCAAAAGCCTACAGTCCATAGCTATTGGCAAGGTTACGGAAATCAAAAGCTATGCGTTCATAGGTTGCGAAAAACTTACTGCGATTGACCTTGGCAATGTGACAAGCATCGGAGAAAGCGCCTTCAACGCTTGTACTGCCTTGAGAAGCATCGACTTGAAGAACGTGGCCACAATCGGCTACACGACTTTCACTGAATGTACGCAACTGGTTAGTGCCAGTATGGGCAAGGTGTCAACAATAAGCGCCATGGCTTTCGCTTATTGCAGCGCATTGACACAAATCGACCTTAAAGACGCCAAAGTCCTGGGACACGCGGCATTTAGGAACTGTACTGCTCTCACAAACATTGACATGAAAAGTGTTGAAACCATCGGTGACGATGCCTTTAATGGCTGTAGCTCCCTTGTAAACATAAACTTCGGAAATGCAACTACGATTGGAGTGGGAGCCTTTGCAAATTGTAGTGCGCTAGAAACGGTAATACTTCCAAAAGTAACGACAATAGGCAACGGAGCTTTCTGTAGATGTAACCTCACAAAAGTAGAGCTACCATCCGTACAAACCATATATGACAGCGCCTTCTCGGAAAACGCGCTCCTATCCGTCGTCAAATTAGGCAACAACGCGCTAACCATCGGGGCTTATGCATTTAAACAATGTTCTCTCTTATCTGACATCGACCTCTCCAGCGCCACATCCATAGGACACGATGCCTTCTACAAATGCGAAAGCCTTAAAGCAGTGGACATAACAAACGTTGAGAAACTCGGCAACAGTGCTTTCGAATGGTGCAAGCAGCTAACCACGGTTAAATCTCCAAAATTGAAATGTATCGGAGATGGTTGCTTCCAAAATTGTTTTGCTCTCGAAACGATAGACCTGTCAAAAGTAACTACCCTCGGCGAACACGCTTTTGACAACTGCCAGAAACTCGATAACATCAACCTTGACAATGTTGAGAGTATCGGCATATCCGGCTTTTCATTCTGCATTAGCCTAAGGAGCATAATTTTACGCAAAGTAACCAGCATCAAGGAAGATACATTCGTCGGTTGTAATAATCTAACCGAAGTCAGACTGGGCAAAGCAACAAACATCGAAAATGGGGCGTTCGCTCTATGTAACAGCCTTGAGAACATAGATTTATCCAATATAGAGACCATTGGGGATAACGCTTTTAACAACTGTCCCAACCTGGCATCAATCCTCCTTGGGAAAAATCTAAAGTCTATCGGGAACAGCGGTTTCGCGTTTTGTCCCAAACTCATGGAGGTAAAGATTTTAGCGACAACTCCCCCAACGCTTAATTATACTTCTTTTTACGAGCGATACAAGACTTGTATAGTGTACGTTCCCATAGGAACAGCATCCGTCTACAAAGCAGATGCAGTCTGGGGGCAATTCGTCAATATCAGGGAACAACTCGGACTCAGTCTTAACGAAACAGACATTATTGTAGGAGTAGGAAAGACAGTGAAACTTTCTGTCGAGATTATACCGGATAATACTGAACACGGAGTCATTGTTTGGACCAGCTCTGCCCCTGACATAGCATCTGTCAATGCAGATGGAGTTGTTACAGGCATCGCAGAAGGCACGGCGTATATAATCGTGACATGTGGCGGTGCATACGCAACATGCGCTGTAACCGTATCCAACGATGGTGGTGTGGACGATGTCACCACCGATGATGACGGCGTCTGTGATGTGTACAACATCCAGGGAGTACTCGTGCGCAGCCATTGTGACAAGAGCCGGCTCGGCGAGCTGCCTCGCGGCATATACATCATCAAATCGGCACAAGGCATACGCAAAATACGCATATAAAGAGATAACAATATATAACAGCACAAGCCAAATAGAACGGAATTTGAATAGTTCGTGGTTTATGTTTACCTTTGCAAAAGATTGCAAACGACCACTTGACAACGTCTTGACTATGAATATATCCAAAGCATGCTTCGTCACCAGTAGCCCCGATGTGGATAAATGTCCCAAAACGGCCATGCACGAGTACGCCTTTATAGGGCGCTCCAACGTAGGCAAGTCCTCGCTGATAAATATGCTCACGGGCAATCGCTCACTGGCCATGACCTCCGCCACCCCCGGCAAGACCATGCTTATCAACCACTTCCTCGTAGACGATACATGGTATATCGTAGACTTGCCCGGCTATGGGTACGCGCGGCGCAGTAAGGACGACCGCCGCCGCCTCGAAGCAATGATCAAGGGCTATATTCTCAAGCGTCCGCAAATGACGTGCCTGTTCCTGCTAATAGACGGGCGTCACCTGCCCCAGGACATAGACCTCGAATTTATGAACTGGTTAGGCGAGAATGGCGTGCCATTTGCCATAGTCTTCACCAAGCTGGACAAAATGACGTCGAACGCTGCCAAGACCGTCACCACCAAATACCTCGAAACGCTGCGTGAATACTGGGAGGAACTGCCTCCCGTATTCCGCACTTCGAGCATAGACCGCCGTGGCCGCTTTGAACTTCTCGACTATATCGAGAACCTCAACACCCTACCCGTCGAACTTCCAAATTCCCAACTCGATATAATTAATTAGCCATCACTAACATTTAACGCTTACACTTAATGAAAAAATTATTACTCACAATCACGACTTTGCTGGCCACGGCCACCATGTCGGCTTTCGATAGCGGCGGCCTCAGCTTCACCGTCATCGACAGTGAAAAAAAAGAGTGCGCGGTCTCCGGCTACGATGCCGCCACCATCCCCACCACGCTTGACATCCCGGCCAAGGTGGCGGATAACGGCATCACTTATACCGTTGTACGCATCGACAGCAAGGCCTTCCAAGAGGCGCCCATCACCTCGCTCACAGTCCCGTCAACCGTAACGACAATACAGAGCCGCGCTTTTTACAAATGTCAGAGCCTGACGACCATAGACCTTCCCTTAAATCTCGAAAGCGCCAATAGGGCTTTCAGCTTATGTCCCAGCCTGACCACTGCCTACGTCCGTTGCAAAAACGAGCCTGACGGGTGGTGCTCAGGTCTGACAAGCCTAAACCAGATTGTCTACTTCGGCTCTGTACAGATGCTAAACAACGGCAAAATGCCTTCAACAGTCCAATACATCCGCTGCTTAGGCAATACGCCGCCCGAAATCACTTACACGTACAAGTTTACTAACAACTTCTACGGCATTGTGTATGTCCCCTCCTCTGCCGTGGCAGACTATCGCGCCGCCGATGTGTGGAAAGACTGCCGTATATACTCCGATGATGCAACCAATAACGGCTTCACCTTTATGATTACCGATGCCGAGAAACACGAGTGCCAAGCCGTCCATTATGACAAATCCTTAGGCGGCGACGTAGTAATTCCGTCCATCGTTGCCATCAACGGCGCCGACTACACCGTGACCGGCATCGCCGTCAAAACATTCTATAACTGCGACAAGATTACTTCGCTCACCATCCCGGCCACCGTGCGCGAAATCGGCGAGGAGTTCCTTGGATACAACACACGCCTTGAGCGCATTACCGTTGAGGACGGTAGCCGGTACTACAAGGACATCGATGGCATCCTCTACACCGCCGACGGCGCCACCCTGCTCAAATGCCCTGAACACTACTTCGACCCCGTGGCCGTACCGGACGGCGTGCGCACCATTGCCGAACACGCCTTCCTAACCAGCAATATCACCTCCGTCGTCCTGCCCAACACGCTCACCGAAATCGGCTATTTAGCGTTCGGATACTGCAAACACCTGACAAAGGTAACTATCCCGGCATCCGTCACCACCCTCGGACGTACAGTCTTTGGGGGCTGCCACTACCTTAAATATGCTAAGATAGAGTCCGAAGTTGTCGGAGAGTATATGTTCTACGAATGCACATCTTTAAAATACATAACCCTTAGTCCAAAAGTGAATAAGGTGGGCAATGAGGCATTCTCATTACATAGTAATTACTCAACAACGATATATGTCCTGAATACCACGCCACCTCAATGCGAAGGCGAACTGTCAGATAATGCAAACAACATAGCCAATTTCACCCTCAAAGTGCCCTACGAGAGCAAAGACGCATACACCAACGATGCCATATGGGGCAAAGTTTCCACCATCGAGAACACACTCGGCTCGGATAACAGCGGACTGACTTACGACAGCGATCTCTATGGCCTCAACCGCAGTGGCGCGCTATATGCTGATCCACAAAAGATTGTAGGCGACTTTGTTATTCCCGAACAATTCACCATTGGCGGAACGACATACAATGTACTATGTACAATGCAACATATCTTCGATAACAACCCTAAGCTGACATCCTTGACTATACCAAGCTCAATAGAACTATCCATCAGAGCTATCGCTCCCGGTAGTGCAAATATAAGTCAGTATATATCACAATCAAAGTCTTACGGTGTCTCAGACGGAATACTAACATATAGTGGAATGTGGGATGTAGCCTGCATACCGGGAAAGACCGGAGATGTTTCAATAAGCAGCGAAATTGCCCTTGATTACGCGTTCTATAACTGTGAAAAGATTACCTCGCTGACATTTGAAAAGCCTATTACACTCGGCAGCCACGCATTTGATGGTTGCAGTGGAATTGAGCAAATCGAGATAACAGAGGAAAACCGCATGATATCTACATATGCAGATTTTGCCTTTGCCAACTGCACAGGGCTAAAAAAAGCCAAAATTAAGACGGACAAGCTATTCATGGGCGAATTTATCAACTGCAAGTCGTTGGAAGAAGTAACCATCGAACCCTACAATACCGAATATTCAGGAACATTATACAAGCACATATTCTACGGCTGTCCCAACCTCAAGAGCATAACCTGCCGCACTGCAAAGCCATACAACTTCACCCTCGACAGCGCAGAAGATTATGGCTATGACATCCTCGAAAGCTACCGCTATCAGGATGTAACGCTGTACGTGCCCACCGGTTCGGCTCAGGCTTACAAAGAACACGCACTGTGGAAAAAGTTCGGCAATATAGTCGAAAAAGACATGGGCGGCGTGGACGACGTCTTTACCAATGACGACAACGCCGTCAGCGTGTCCGTATCGGCCGGCACCATCCGCATCAACGGAGCCGAAGCGGACGCCGCTGTGGCAGTATACGACCTCGCCGGACGCACAGCCTATTCCGGGACAAGCAAAGAAATCGTCCTCGGTCACCACGGCATATACATCGTGGCCGTAGCCGGCAAGACCTTCAAGGTCGCCCTCTAAACCGGGACGACTTACCATACAGACAGCGGGCTGCGCCGAAGCGCAGCCCGCTGTCTGTATCTTCCTCTTAGTGGAGCGCATCACTGCCGGGCGCACCACTCGAAGGCAGCGCGGAAGGCGGCAAGCCACGGCGTAACCGCGTCATTGCGGCGACTGCGCGGATAGTGTCCGCATTGCCACGGGAATATGGCGCGCTCCAAGTGCGGCATTATCGCTACATGGCGCCCGTCCGGCGATGCAATACCGGCCACAGCCCCGTCACTGCCGTTAGGATTGCCGGGATAAGTCCGATAGGCATACTTGGCTATAACGTTGAAGTTCTTGACACCGGCAGCGCCACCAAGATTGAAGCGGCCTTCGCCATGTGCCACCCAGATGCCCAGCCGCGACCCGGAAAGACCGCCGAACATCACAGTATTGTTCTGCCGCACAATAATACCGAGATACTGAGACTCGAACTTATGCGAACGGTTGTGCTCCATACGCGGCATACGCTCGCCGGCCTCCGGGGCTATCAGGCCAAGTTCTATCATCAGTTGGCAACCATTGCATACGCCCAAAGACAGAGTGTCGCGCCTTGCATAGAAGGCTTCAAGCGTCTTCCGAGCCTTCTCGTTCCAACGGAAGCCCGAAGCCCAGCCCTTGGCCGAGCCAAGCACGTCGCTATTGGAAAAGCCTCCGCAGAACACTATCATACGGATATCCTCCAGCGTCTCGGCTCCGCTCATCAAGTCTGTCATACAAACGTCCTTGACATCAAAACCGGCCAGATATAGCGAATACGCCATCTCGCGCTCGCCATTGATACCCTTGTCACGGATAATTGCGGCACGCGGACGACCGCTGACCGAAGCCTCGGGACGTACAGCCATCCCCTTTCCGCCATTCCATCCGCGAGGGAAGATATATCGCATCGGCTGGTGTCCCAAGTTTTCTCGGCGTGCGGCAGCACATTCTTCGCCACTTTGCAAGCAATCAAGCCTATACGAAGGCTCATACCATATCGAACGGAGTGCATCTATGTCGAAACTATGGGTATCGATGCCGACCTTAACCTCCAGCGTACGTCCGGACGTAACAGGACGACCTATTGCGAAATACCGCACTCCGGCTTCGTTGAGTATCGCTTCGACAGATTCGGTCGTACCATTGTCCACCTGCATCACCACTGCCGGATTCTCGGCAAACAATGCGCTGACCAAGTCGCCACCCATACTGCCTGCCATTTCAGACAAATCGATTTCGAGCCCACCCGATGTATTGGCAAAGACCATCTCTAATAAGGTTGTCACCAGACCGCCGGCACTTACATCGTGCATTGCCAAGGCCTTGCGCTTACGGACAATGGTTTGCACAGCTCCGAAAGCGTGAGCCAACGTCACTGCATCCACTTCGGGCGCTTTGTTTCCTACCAAACCCATTGTCTGGGCCAAAGCCGACCCGCCAAGACGAAGAGTATCGCCCGCAAAGTCGATATAATATAATGTCGAAGACTTCTTTTGCACCAATACCGGCGAAAGCGTGCGGCGGATGTCGCGCACCGGCGCTGCCGCCGAAATTATCACCGTACCGGGAGCCATCACTCGACGCCCATCAGGATACTTTTGCGTCATTGACAACGAATCCTTGCCCGTGGGTATATTCACTCCCAATGCGCAGGCAAATTCGCTACACGACTCGACGGCTCGATACAAGGCAGCATCTTCGCCCGGATTACGGCACGGCCACATCCAATTGGCGCTGAGACTTACACTGCGAAGGCCGGCGACCGAATCTGCCCCAACTATATTGGTCAACGCTTCGGCAATAGCCATACGCGATCCGGCTGCAGCATCGCACAATGCAGCCTGCGGTGCATGGCCTATCGACGTAGCTATGCCACGTCGTCCGGTGAAATCTATGGACACTACGCCGCAATCACTCAAAGGCAATTGTAATGCACCTTGGCATTGCTGACGCGCCACGCGTCCGGTAACGCTGCGGTCCACCTTATTAGTGAGCCAATCCTTGCACGCCACAGCCTCCAAGGACAATACATCGGCTATATACTTGTCCATGCACGCAACATCATATCGGACAGATGCATGGTGTCGCACGACCGTATTATCCGTCATCACGGTCCTTGGCGAAGATCCGAACATGTCTGCCATGGCCAAATCTATAGGCCCTGATTCCTGTCGGTCGCTGTCGTCCAGACCGCCATGCCCGAACACAAAGCGATGGTCGGCAGTGGTATGCCCGACTTCGTACATCGGAGCTCGTTCACGCTCTGCAATACGGCGTATGCGCTCCACGTCCTTACCGCGCACAACCATGCCCATGCGTTCCTGAGATTCGTTGCCTATGATTTCCTTGTCACTCAGTGTCGGATCACCCACGGGCAGTCGATCTATGTCAATATATCCGCCTGTCTCTTCCACTAATTCAGATAAGGCATTAAGATGTCCACCGGCTCCATGGTCGTGTATAGAGACTATCGGATTGGTGTCACTTTCGCTGAGCGCACGTATGACATTGGCCACACGTTTCTGCATCTCGGGGTTTGCTCGTTGTACGGCATTAAGCTCAATGGCATTGGCATACTGGCCTGTAGCAACCGAAGACACTGCACCGCCACCCATGCCGATACGATAATTGTCGCCTCCCATCACAATGACACTTTCGCCGCTATGAGGATGGCCCTTGACCGCATCACGGGCTCGGGCGTACCCTACCCCTCCGGCCAGCATCACCACCTTGTCGTAGGCATACTCAATGCCATCGTCCGAATACTCAAATGTGAGTACAGACCCACATATCAGCGGCTGACCGTACTTATTGCCGAAGTCACTGGCACCATTGCTGGCCTTAATCAATATTTCGGCCGGCGTCTGATATAACCATACTCGCGGATTCATCATCAATTCCCACGGGCGAAGGCCATTAAGGCGAGGATACGATGTCATATATACTGCTGTTCCTGCCAAAGGAAGGCTGGCACGACCGCCGCCAAGACGGTCGCGTATCTCGCCGCCGGTACCTGTAGCCGCTCCGTTAAAAGGTTCAACAGTTGTCGGAAAATTATGCGTCTCAGCTTTCAACGAAAGTACAGTCGGGACATTCTTCTCCTCAAAATATGATGCATACTCGCCCGACATGGGTGCAAACTGTCGCATACGCGGGCCTCGCACAAAAGCCACGTTGTCTTTATATGCCGACACCAAGCCATTGGGATTGGTTTTACTTGTCTTTTTTATCAGTTTGAACAGCGACAGCGGCTGTTCCTTGCCGTCAATGACGAACGTGCCATTAAAAATCTTATGGCGACAATGCTCCGAATTGACTTGGCTGAATCCGAAAACCTCACTATCCGTAAGCGGCCTATTCATGCGTTTTGCAAGCCCCTGTAAGTACTCGACCTCATCGGCACTCAAAGCCAAGCCTTCGCTTACGTTATATGCTGCGATGTCTTCGATATAGCGGATAGGAGCCCGGCTTGTATCCACATCAAACACATGTGCATCCAAGGCATTATAATAGCGTTGCAACATCCTGTCATAAGTTGTGCCTTTGTCGGCACGATCAAACTGCTCGATGCGACGAATGCAGTCTATGCCCATGTTTTGGCAAATCTCAACAGCATTGGTACTCCATGGAGTCACCATCTCGCGGCGCGGTCCGATAAAGGATTGTTTGATGTTGGAAGACACGAGACGACGGGCACCGCCGAAGAGCCAAGACAGCCGATCGACCTCGCTGTCCGTCAACGAACGCGCGGTATCAACTGCGTAAACCTTCGTGGCACCTTTCTTGAAATAAACAAGCATAATGGTGTAGCGTGGGGAATATAGATGTCGATTATGTCAGCACGGTACAAGACCGCACACGACCTTTACTGATGCACAAAGGTACGTTTTTTTGGCGACGTCAACAAATGAGACCATGGTATTTCAGCACATTTTACAAGCCTTAAATCTTCATTGCCGCGGTCTCAAAAATAATTAGTAACTTTGCGGTGAATATGCGCCGTACCAACGGGCACGCTATCAGGCAACGCATACACTAAACATACATCATCATACACAACACAAAACATGAAATTACTTGAAGGTAAGACAGCCCTGATTACCGGTGCCGCACGCGGCATTGGTAAGGCCATAGCATTGAAATTTGCGCAAGAAGGAGCCAACATCGCATTCACAGATCTCGTTATCGATGAAAACGGCAAAGCGACCGAAGCCGAAATAGCTGCTTTGGGAGTCAAAGCCAAGGGTTATGCTTCTAATGCTGCCGACTTCGCTCAAACAGAGGAAGTGGTTGGCCAAATACACAAAGACTTCGGCAGTATCGACATTCTGGTCAACAATGCCGGCATCACCAAAGACGGCCTGATGCTTCGCATGTCCGAGCAGCAATGGGACGCCGTAATCAACGTCAACCTCAAAAGTGCATTTAACTTTATTCACGCAGTGCTGCCCATCATGATGCGCCAGCGCAGCGGTTCCATCATCAATATGGCATCCGTTGTCGGAGTACACGGCAATGCGGGCCAAGCCAACTACGCATCATCTAAGGCCGGTCTTATAGCCCTATCCAAATCCATCGCCCAAGAAGTTGGCTCACGCGGCATCCGCGCCAACGCCATCGCCCCGGGATTTATCGAGACAGCCATGACCGCAGCCCTGCCCGATGACGTACGCGCCGAATGGACCAAGAAAATACCCCTGCGTCGTGGCGGCAAAGTAGAGGATATCGCCAACGTTGCCACCTTCCTTGCCTCGGACATGTCCTCATACGTGTCCGGCCAAGTAATACAGGTGGATGGCGGAATGAACATGTAACATCCACAGCCAACACATACAAGAAGGGTGCGGGAACACCCCGCGCCCTTCTTTACATTATATATCTACAAGATACACCTACCTCCTCCGAACAAGCCAATGCTGACATACAACACTCAACTCAAAGACATAATACTTCCCGAGTACGGCCGCAACATCCAGTCTATGGTGGAGTATTGCATGACCCTCGAGGACAAAGCCGAACGTACACGATGCGCCTACTCCATAGTCAACACTATGGGTATATTGTTTCCCGAAATGGTGGCCAACGATCCCGAGAAGCACAAGTTCTGGGATCATTTGGCAGTCATGAGCAACTACAATCTTGATATAGACTGGCCTTTTGATGTAATACACGCCGATTCGCTTGACTCAAAACCCGAGCCAGTGCCAATGTTTGACCAAGTGTCAAACTTCGAACGCCAATACGGACGCGTAATCGAACAAATGGCTCTAGTGGCAGCCGACATGGAAGACTGTCCGGACAAAGACGCCTTCATCGAACTGCTTGCCAACCAAATGAAGAAAGTAATGTCCGAAGCCAACGAAGACGTTGACGACCAGCGTATATTCGATGACCTTGCCGTGCTCAGCAAAGGTAAAATTCGCCTAACGCCCGACACAATGGTATTGCGCACATACAAGGTCACTTCCAACACCGGCAAGAAAAAGAAAAAGAAGTAACCTAACAAGAGTTTCGACATATGCCGCACACACCGGTCACATTTGAGCAACTGAGACCCATCGGTCACATTATCAAAACCTTCGGATACGAAGGCGATTACATTATATACTCGAATTATGGTGAGGCAATCGAAGATTTAGACTTTGTATTTGTCGAAATTGACGGGCTTCCGGTACCATTCAAATTATCAGGCACTACTTTCCACAAGGGTGAGATGTGGCGTTCGCGACTCATACCTGTTATTGACGACCAAGACTTGACAGGACACACAATATACGCCACAAGCCAAGATCTCATTGACTCGTTGCACCATGACGCCACAGACCCGGACAGTAAAGAATTTTTCATTGAAGACCTTATAGGATTTGATATCATAGACACCGAATCGGATAAAGTCCTGGGACGAATCATCGGCATAGAAGACTCCACGGCAAACAATCTATTCATTGTCAGCCGTGCCGAGGACAATGACAACAAATTGTATATTCCTATCGCCGACGAATTCATCGAATACATAGATGAAGGTTCGATAGGTGTTACACTTCCCAAGGGTCTTCTGGAGCTATAACGCATTTTCCCATAAATAGTCATCAAAAGCTTTTTTACAGCAATAATTAACTTATGACCATGTTTGACGAAGATAATGCCATAGCGTTTATACGCGCACAAATTGGCAATGAAATCTCCTCGCTATATGACGATGACGAAATTCTCAACGTCATAGATATAATCTGGGATTTCTACGAGAGTAACGGAATGCTCGAAATCGATTTTTCAGAAGATGATGAAGAAGATGCCGATGTGGATCTCGACAGACTGATGAGCACCGTGCGCCGCACTTTGGCCAAAGATAAGCGTGCAAAAATTGCAACCGAACACATTGAGCCTATAGTCAACGCCGAATTAGCTTACGAAGACTCATTGGAGGACGAATAACCCAATGTATCTAAACATGCCCCGTTTCACTTTTTCAAAAAAATGCTCCATTGTTGCTGCCATTCTGATGGCGGCAGCATCCGGCATAGCCTCGACTGACATTCCAAATGCCGATGCGCCCAAGACCCTTAAGGAAAACATTGCCACGCCGGAAGTTCCCAAAAAGTATTCGCCGGCAATACAGCGTCATATGGGCAACAACGCAAACCAATTTGCACGACACAATCTTGAAGTCGCTATGCATCGCAAAAACGAGGTATACAGCATAATCATCCCCTGCGACACACTCTTCAAACCAAACGATGACGAACTGCGCACGCATGCGCCATACTATCTCAACGCCTTCAAAGAATTGCTGCACAAACCTACGTCATACAAGATACTTGTCGTCGTATATTCAGACAACACCGGCAGCGAACAATATTGCGATGACCTCACCGAAAGACGCGCCAATGCTATTGCTGATTATTTCGATGAACTGGCAGGCGATGTTGAAACCAACATCACACCTTACGGTATGGGGGCTGAGGAACCGCGCTCGGCAAACACTTCTGTCAAGAACAGGAGACGAAACCGACGCGTCGAAATTTACGTTGTGCCCGAAGATAACGTCATTAAGCGAGCACGTACAGGCACTCTCAACTGACAATAGAGCAAAGAATACCCAAGGAAAAATTTTAGCTCCGAATATGGGAACCCCTAATCATTATTACATATAGGGGTGCAGTGCCATGCAAACGCCCACGCCACAACTATATACATCATAGCAGTTATTATTCCACAATTTATCGTAAAACATGCGCTGAACGACAAACCCAAGTCACGAAGCAATAAGAGCTCATGCGTACTTGCTATGACATTTAGCCCTGTACGAAAATCTGTTATGGCAGTTCGCTAAGGTGTTTATCCTCACAGATAAATACGCGTCCGGGGAATTGATCTATCAGCGAATGGTTATGCGTAGCCACCACCACGGCTTTGCCCTCAGACGCTATATTACTTAGTAGGTGGAATATCTGCTGTCCTGTCTCCGGGTCAAGGTTGCCGGTGGGTTCATCAGCAAGAATTATATCCGGATTATTAAGCATGGCGCGGGCAATCACCACTCGCTGCTGCTCACCTCCGCTTAATTGATGAGGCATTTTGTAACTTTTATTAGGCATACCGACTTGATCAAGTACTGCGAGTATACGATCTTCGCGCTGCCTGCGGTCGCGCCATCCCGTAGCAAGAAGCACAAAATCAAGGTTGGCATAAACATTGCGGTCCATCAGCAATTGAAAATCCTGGAAAACGATGCCCATGCGGCGACGCAACATTGGGATGTCACGACGACGCAATTGTCCCATATCATATCCAAGCACACGGGCATGACCTTGTCCGGACACCGGAACTTCGGCATATAATGACTTTAGCAATGTGCTTTTGCCACTGCCGACTTTGCCCACCAAGTATACCGGCTGCCCACTATCAATGCTAAACGTAACATCTTTGAACACGACAAATTCTTTGCGACGAAGTTCTACGTCTTTATATTCAATCAGCGACATACTGTCTTGGTTGTTTTTATGCGTTTAATCAAGTTGAACGGCTTAGACCTCACAAAAGTACGCAATTTCTGCGAATAAATGCGTAATTTTGTACCTCAAAAAGGGTCAGAACGACCAACGACCACCTAAAGCCAATGCCATCGATGCATTGCAAAGATGCCAGAGGCAACTTACATATATACAAAAATGAGCACAACGTTCTTACGCACAACTCTTGTGGTCAGTGCATTGGTTGTATCCATAGCGCTGCCGCAAGACACACAAGCCTGCACATCAATGATAGTTGGCGCACGAGCATCTGCCAACGGACGCCCCTTACTGTGGAAACACCGAGACACCGGGACGGAACATAATTTTGTAGACACCGTATGCCGCCCCGGGCAATACAGGTACGTAGCCTTGTTCAACGGAGGAGACAGCCTTCGTTCAGAGGCATGGATGGGCTTAAATGACACCGGATTTGGAATCATGAATACGGCATCCTACAACCTTGCGCCGGACACGGCTAAACTGGTGGACCGCGAAGGCATCGTAATGTCTATGGCTTTGGGTCGCTGCCGCACGATCGCTGACTTTGCTACACTACTTGACACCCTGCCTCGCCCTATGGGCGTACAAGCTAATTTCGGCGTTATTGACGCCTACGGCAACGGCGCATACTTTGAGACCAATGACAACGGATACACGGCCTACTATCTCAAAGACACAGAAAGCGATGTACTGATACGCACAAATTTCTCCTTTAGCGGCAATGACACCACCGGATATGGATATGTCCGCTACGACAATCTCTGCCACCTTGCCGAAGAACGGATACAACATCACACTCTTACCCCGGCGTTCTTTACCGAAGACGCGTCAAGGTCATTCTACCATAGTCGTTTGGGTCGCGATATCTTATGCGACAGCACCCGTTGGGCCATAGACCAGGACTTTATACCGCGGCGCATATCCTCCGCATCCATCGTCATCGAAGGCGTGGCTCCCGGTCAAGACCCAAAAGATGCTGTAATGTGGACCGTCATCGGCTATCCGCCCTGTAGCCACGTCCGCGCAGTCTCCATAGACTCCGTACCGCCCGAATTGCAACCATCAGCACCGGGATGGCGTAGCCCCGCATGCAACGAGGTTATAAAAGCCAAATACATGGCCTTCCCTTTGAGACGCCCGGGAGACAAGAGCTACATAGACATGGACTATCTGCGTTCAAAGATGCATATAGAACGCATAATGAGTATTAACGAATATGACAAGCATACCAAGAAATGAATCCTATAGTCACCACAATCCTGCTATTGGTCGTTTCCAATGTTTTTATGACCTTTGCCTGGTACGGACACCTCAAATTACAGACAGCCGGCATATCAACCGATTGGCCGCTTTGGCTCGTAATCGTATTCTCTTGGGCAATAGCTTTATTTGAATACTCATTCATGATTCCTGCCAATCGCATCGGGTACGTAGGCAACGGCGGACCGATGACACTGATGCAACTCAAAGTGACCCAGGAAGCAATTACCCTAATAGTGTTTACCGTCATCACAATATTTGTGTTCGGTGGCGAAGCTTTACGCTGGAATCACATTGCCGCATTCGTCCTACTGGTAGGAGCTGTATACCTTGCATTCCTTAAATGATTGTATCGCATAGGTATACGGCATTATCGACACATACGGCACTACATAGGCGCATACTCTACGCCATTTTACCCTACGCCATTTTACCATTATACTTCGCGGCAGCACGCAGCAGTCTTATTGCCCTTTACGCGTTTTTTTTGTACCTTTGCACAACCAATAGCTGCAATTACGAACAAACAATGAACCATATACGCAACTTCTGCATAATAGCGCACATAGACCACGGCAAATCCACTCTTGCCGACAGACTTCTCGAATATACCGGCACCATTGCATCCAAAGACATGGAAGCACAAGTGCTGGACGACATGGACCTTGAGCGCGAACGTGGCATTACCATCAAAAGCCACGCCATACAGATGCTTCATACCATCGATGACACAGAGTACACACTTAATCTTATTGACACCCCGGGACACGTAGACTTTTCGTACGAAGTATCTCGTTCCATCGCCGCTTGTGAAGGTGCCTTGCTTATTGTAGACGCCACTCAGGGGATTCAGGCTCAGACCATCTCCAATCTTTACATGGCAATAGACAACGACCTGGAAATCATCCCTGTAATAAACAAGGTAGATCTCGAATCAGCCAAGCCTGATGAAGTTGAGGATCAAATAGTTGAGCTGCTCGGATGCAAACGTGAAGAAATAATCCGAGCCTCCGGCAAAACAGGCGAAGGCATATCCACAATTCTCCGTGCAATAGTCGAGCGCATACCGGCACCCAAAGGCGACCCTGAAGCACCGCTTCAGGCATTGATATTCGACTCTGTATTCAACCCATTTCGAGGCATCATCGCTTATTTTAAGATTGTCAACGGCACACTACGCAAAAACGATTTCGTAAAATTCGTCGCCACAGGCAAACAATACAATGCGGACGAAGTCGGTGTCCTTAAACTTGATATGCGACCCACCAACGAGATTTCCGCCGGAAATGTGGGTTACATCATTTCCGGTATAAAGACATCCAAAGAGGTAAAAGTGGGCGACACCATCACACACGTTGCACGCCCTTGTGACAAGGCTATAGATGGTTTCGAGGAGGTCAAGCCTATGGTGTTTGCCGGCGTATATCCCATCGAGACTGAAGACTTTGAAAATCTTCGCACCTCGCTTGAAAAACTCCAGTTAAACGATGCCTCACTCACCTTTACACCCGAGTCATCTGCCGCACTCGGCTTTGGTTTCCGCTGCGGATTCTTGGGCCTGCTTCACATGGAAATAATTCAGGAAAGACTCGGTCGTGAGTTTGATATGGACGTCATCACCACCGTGCCCAACGTTTCATATAAGGTTTATGATAAAAAAGGCATAGTAACAGAAGTACACAACCCGTCAGGCTTACCTGACCTTACGTTAATAGATCATATTGAGGAACCATATATCCGCGCCAGTGTAATTACCACCTCCGACTTCATCGGACCGATAATGACCTTATGTCTGTCAAAACGCGGCGAACTCATCAAGCAGGAATATATCTCCGGCAATAGGCTCGAACTCACCTTCGACATGCCTCTTGGCGAGATTGTGATTGACTTCTACGACAAACTCAAAAGCATCTCCAAGGGCTATGCATCATTCGACTATCACCTGCACGACTTCCGCGAAAGCCGCCTGGTCAAGCTTGATATACTCCTTAATGGCGAAAGCGTGGATGCGCTGTCCACACTAACGCATGCAGACAATGCCGTCACCTTTGGTCGCCGTATGTGCGAAAAGCTCAAAGAACTTATTCCCCGGCAACAATTCGACATCGCCATCCAGGCGGCTATAGGCGCCAAAATCATTGCACGCGAGACCATTAAAGCCGTGCGAAAAGACGTTACGGCCAAATGCTACGGCGGCGACATTTCACGCAAGCGCAAGTTGCTTGAAAAGCAGAAGAAAGGCAAGAAGCGCATGAAGCAAATCGGTTCGGTGGAAGTACCGCAAAAAGCCTTCCTTGCCGTACTAAAACTTGATTAAGTGCCGCGACTCGATATAAAGCCGAGACAAAAGTTAACAACATCGCTCTCAGAAGATTAACACGCATTCACGCACCAAAACCACAAGCATGGTCGTATTCCCAAATGCTAAAATCAACCTCGGTCTCAACATCTTGAGACGACGTTCCGATGGATACCACGACATCGATTCAATTATAGTACCTGTCGGATGGAGTGATGTACTCGAGGTCGTTCCGGCCATCAATGAGCCACGCACGACATTGGAATGTCATGGCAGCGAAGACCTTGACTGTTCTGAAGATGATAACCTCGTCATACGGGCTTACAATGCCGTCAAGAGCGTATGCCGAGACATTCCGTCTGTACGTATTTTTTTGCAGAAAAACATTCCGTCCGGAGCCGGTTTGGGTGGCGGCTCAGCTGATGCAGCATACACTGTGCGTGCACTCAACACGTTGTTTTCGTTGGGTCTCAGCAATGGAGCCATGGCAAAAATTGTATCTTCTATCGGTGCCGACTGTCCTTTTTTCGTTTACAACAGCGCCATGGTAGTTTCGGGCATCGGGACAACGTTGCGCAAGGTCTCAATTCCGACACTGAGCGGCCTCACAATAGTCATCTGTCGCCCTGATGGATGCTATGTATCCACAGCACAAGCATACGCCGGAGTTGCAAAAAATCCAAATGCAACACCCGTTGAGCGCATAACTGAACTCCCACCGACACAATGGCGCACAGAACTTCACAACATGTTTGAAGACTCTGTATTTCCTTTATACCCGGCAATAGCCGACCTAAAGGAATATTTCTACAGAGCTGACGCAGTGTATTCTGCAATGTCAGGGTCCGGAGCGGCAGTATATGCACTATTCCAAGACAAATCAAAAGCTGCCAAAGCATTTGATCAATTGAAATACAGGTACAAGTTTATAGCCACGCTATAACACGGCACACTCGGTTAGTTCCATTTGTGCCGACATTCAAAAATCCATGGTAAAAACTCGGTCAAAGATACCGCCCATAGCGAAAAAAATCATTATCTTTGCATCAGTATAAGACGGCTGTATTTTTCACCGCACATGGTGACTGACATCGCCATTGCACGGCACAAATCCGTCACCGGCCCATACTTGAGACACCGACCATGCAATATATAAGCACCGGACACAATTCTCCTTCCGTAACCTTGGCACAGGCCGTATTATGCAGCCACGCTCCGGACGGTGGACTATATATGCCCGCATCGCTACCACAAATTCCTGACGCTTTTTTCCGCAATTTTCAGGGTATGACTGCCTCCGAGATTGCCTATGTTCTTGCCACGCATTTTTTCAGCGATGACATTCCGGCACAAGCCCTCAAGGAGATGGTAGACCGCACTATCAACTTCGATATACCATTGAGGCGCATCGACAACGACATATATGTCCTCGAACTATTTGGTGGGCCTACCTTGACATTCAAGGATATTGGCGCACGTTTTATGGCATCCTTACTCAGACATATCGGGACGGGGCCACTGCCGCTTAACATCATTGTGGCTTCGTGCGGTAATACCGCCGGTGCTATAGCCAATGCCATGGCTCCATTGTCGTCCGTAAATGTGTTTGTACTGTTTCCCCGCAATAGTTCGAATCGCCAACTCGAGCGCCAATATACTACCTTGGGAGGAAACATCCACGCCATAGAAGTACATGGGAACATCGATGACTGCCTCGCTCTCATGCGTCAAGCACTCTCTGACCCGGTTCTGCAACGCAAGGCCATGATGACCTGTGCCAATTCGGCAAATATAGGTCGACTACTCCCCGAAACATTCTATTACTTCTACGGAGTTGCACAACTATTGGAACGCATCGACCAACGCTCGGCCGAAATAGTCGCAGCAATACCTTGCGGCAACCTCGGCAACCTCACCGGAGGCATCATAAGCAAACGCCTTGGGCTACCGATAAGCCATTTTATCGCTTGCGAGAACGCCAACGATGCATTCAACGAGACTCTCGCGACCGGGCATCTGTTGCCCCGACGGCCATCCGTACCGACATTGGCTTATGCAACAGACAAAGCAGACCCCACCAACCTGCCCCGAATACTCGATTTGTACCACTACGACTTTGCTGCCATACGCCGTGACATTACCGGAGAGTGCGTCAATGATGTCGCAATTATTGAGGCCGTCAACGGATGCTATCGCGACACAGGATATATGTGCGACCCACACACGGCAATGGCCTACTACGGACTGCGACGCAACCTCCGTCCGGGACAAACCGGCCTGATTATAGCTACAGCACACCCGGCCAAGTCTCTGGCGGCTATGAACGCCATCACAGGACGAGCCATGGACCTGCCTTTACAGCTCAACGCCTTTATGACCGGACAGGACCATAGAATCCGCATCAGCCCCAACTACAACGTACTCCGACACATAATCACAGACAACACTCCAACACCTCAAAAATATTAAACAATGACAAACAAACGCCAACTAAAGAAACACATCCGCTACGTATGCGGCGAACTTGCCGTAACACTCCTTATCGCCAATGCAGGTGTGCGCGGTTTTGACACAGGAAAGACTCAAGACATTGTGGGCAAGATTGCCACACTCCAAGAAACTTCAATTGCACACGTATCAATATGCTTCGACAAAATTGCCGCAAATTTCGACAGCCGCAAGGCATACAACGCCGCCCGTGCAAAGTACTTCGCGACAGCATATGCCAAACTCCTCAACGAGTTCAATAACCAGGTACAAGAGATTGTAAAAGAAATGAATGCCGCAATGCCTCAAGAGGCACGAGACGCAATTGTCAAGGACTTCAAAGAGCATAAAAAAGCTTGATTGACAGTCTATGTCTATTGCTTCAGCCATACTCAGACTCATAGGATGGAAAGTGGATATTTCTATCCCTGACTATCCCAAATGTCTGATTTGCGTTGCACCGCATACTTCCAATTGGGACTTTGTCATGGGCAAGTTAGCTTACGCATCCATAGGTCGTCATGCCGGGTTTATGATGAAAAGCACTTGGTTTTTTCCTCCTTTAGGATGGATTTTTCGCGCAATGGGCGGCATACCGGTATACCGAAGCAATAAAGGCAAACATCCATCCATGGTAGATCAGGTATCGACAATGATGCGTCAGCGTGACAAGTTGCAAATTGCAATTACGCCGGAAGGCACACGTAGCCGCACATCCCAATGGCACACAGGAATACTGCGCATTGCATACAACACCGGCGTGCCCATAGTGCTTGCCACCATCGACTATCAGAACAAGCGCATAACGGCCTCTCACGCCATATCCGCCTCCGGCAATCACGACTTGGACATGACCTTAATAAAGAGCCATTACAACGCTTCGCAAGCCAAGCACCCGAAGGATTTCGACAATAGTTTTCATGTCTCGGCCCAGAATTGCGCACCTGAAACATGCGAGAAAGGCACTCTATCCAATCCCACATAAAAACACCATTGACATAATATGCCATCTCTACAAGATCGACTGACCGTAGCCGCAATTTCGCTTAACATCGCATGGGGCGACGTCGACGAAAACATTTTCGCCACCGCCGCCGCTATCGAAGCGCTACCGAACATACCGGATGTTATTGTCCTACCCGAAACGTTTTCGACAGGATACATCGCGGATAACGAGCATATAGAACGCGTGGCCCAAGACTGGCACAACTCAACCACCATAGGATCCATGACCGAATGGGCAAGGACTTACAACGCAGCCATTTGCGGCACATTACTCATCAAAGATGGCGATCAAATATTCAATAGAGCCGTGTTTGTAGAGCCGTCAGGCGAAATTACATATTACGATAAACGCCACCTCTTTGCACTCAGTAAAGAAGCCAAGCATATATCTGCCGGACGCCGTTTGCCCCCTGTCGTCAGATACCGCGGATGGAACATAGCCTTAGCTATATGCTACGACATACGCTTCCCTGCATGGTGTCGCAACCAAGGCTTGCGGTACGACATCCTGCTTGTCCCGGCCAACTGGCCACAGGCACGCGCATACGCATGGCAAAACCTGCTTAAAGCTCGCGCTATAGAAAATCAATCGTATGTCGTTGGTGCAAACCGTAGCGGCAACGATGACTTCGGCAGCTATGACAACCAAACTTTCGTATTCGATCCCATGGGCAAACCGTTAGACAACGAAAGCAATAATCCAACTGTAGTGTGTGCCACCTTTTCGCGAGAAACACTTCAGCACTTGCGACGTAGTTTCCCTGTAAGCCTGGATGCTGACAGATTTGACATTGAACTATGACTTAGTCCATATGCCATTTGATTTCAAAGTATTTTCGCTGGACGACAGCGGCTGCGCAATGAAAATCGGCACTGACGGCGTACTTCTCGGTGCATGGGTGGCATTGCCGACCAACGGCCTTGTTTTGGATGTTGGTACCGGCTGTGGACTAATATCTCTAATGGTAGCACAACGTGCATCGGGCAACCTGCACATTATCGGCATCGACAGCGACAAGTATGCCATAGAATGTGCCCGTGCTAATGTGGCCGCATCTTGTTGGCCAGAATTCGTTTCGATAATTCATTCCGGTTTCGAAAACTATGTCTTGCCGGATTTAGCGGATTTAATCGTAAGCAATCCCCCGTTTTATACGACAGGTATGCTCTCGCCGAACAATGCGCGAGCCACGGCACGGCATTGCAATGGCACACTCTCTCCCGTCACTCTAATATCCTATGCATACAAGCATCTCGCCCCCGGCGGCTCTTTGGCTATGGTGACGCCGGCCGAAATCGAGCAGACTATTGTATTTGAGTCCACCATACAGCAAATGCGAATAGTACGCCAATGCGATGTAATCACTGCCCCCGACAAAAAGCCTCGCCGAATTCTATGGCAAATGCAACGTTCGTGCGATTCGACAGCCTCATTGGAGCATACGACGTTGACCATACGCAAACAAGACGGTAAATTCACAGAAGAGTATCGCAACCTCACATCAGCGTTCTATCTCGATTTTTAGCTCTCTATTTTCAGAAAACAAATACTCCCCAAAAATAATAATTACCCTAACCCCTCACTACAAGACATGACAAACATCGGTTCAATAAACACAGACATCGGCAAAAAAGCCTTACTACTTGGAAGCGGCGAACTTGGCAAGGAAGTAGCCATCGAGCTACAACGCTTCGGCATTTATGTCGTTGCCTGCGACCGCTACGCTGACGCGCCGGCCATGCAGGTAGCCCACCGCAGCCATGTATTCAACATGCTTGACCCCAAAGCATTGCGCAAGGTTATTGAGAACGAGCGTCCAGATTATATAATCCCGGAAGTCGAAGCTATAGCCACATCCGAACTTGTTCGCCTCGAAGGCGAGGGATACAATGTAACTCCAACAGCTAAAGCGGCTGCACTGACGATGAACCGCGAAGGGATACGTCGCCTTGCTGCCGAGGACCTGGGCCTACCCACTTCTCCGTATCGGTTTGCAGAGACTCGCGAGGAATTTGACACGGCAGTCAAAGCCATTGGCATCCCCTGCGTTGTCAAACCTGTTATGAGTTCCTCCGGCCATGGACAATCAGTCATCAAAACCGAAATAGACATTGAACGAGCCTGGAATATCGCCCAAAGCGAAGGCCGAGCCGGGGCAGGGCGTGTCATTGTCGAAGGATTTGTAAATTTTGACTACGAAATCACGCTGTTGACAGCTCGCACTATCAGTGGCACGGTATTCTGCCAACCCATCGGACACATACAAGTCAATGGCGACTATCGTTATTCATGGCAACCTCAGCCAATGTCCCAAACAGCGCTTTCCAAGGCGCAAGACATAGCACGCACCATCACGGATGCATTGGGCGGATATGGTATCTTCGGCGTCGAACTATTCGTAAAAGGCCAAGATGTTATCTTCAGCGAAGTTTCGCCACGACCTCACGACACTGGGATGGTGACTATGATTTCGCAGGACCTCAGCGAATTTGCCATTCACGCCCGAGCAGTATTGGGACTCCCCGTCCCCGAAATCCGTTTTTACGGACCTTCAGCATCTCGGGCTGTAGTCGTAGAGGGCGACAGCGACAAGGTTGTATTCGATAATGTTGACAAGGCTCTTTCTGTACCCGGAACACAAATGCGCATCTTTGGCAAGCCGGAGGTATGCGGACACCGACGTATGGCCGTCATACTTGCCACGGCAAACTCCGTTGACGAGGCTCGAGCCAAGGCTGATGATGCTTTCGCAAAGCTCACCATCAAAGTACTACCTCGATGAGCGACAAGAATATAGACAATCGGCGAATAACTTTTCTGCTCGCTTACGGAGACGAAGGACGGGTGGACGTAATGTTTAGTCCCGAAAAAACATATTACCGTATAGACTTCCCGGACACACTGGAAGACGGCGAACTTCCCGGTCTACATGAGCAGTATGACAGCTTTAAGGAGGATTTACAATCTGCTTTTAACGGCGAACCGGAAGAGATTACGCCCGTTCGCTTCAAATTATTTGTAAACAACATTACTGCTACGCCAAAGACGTTGAATTACGCCTCGTTACAACGATTTGTCGACATTCTTGTCGCCAAATACGATGAAATGTCAGTGCTGTACCAGCTCATAAATTAGTAATACCAACCGAACATTAGCATTGATGTTTTGCAGAGTGTCAAAACGTGACGTGTACTGCCAATCTTACACCTGAACGATCTACCGGATAGCCCGGATAGCGATGAGTCAGTCGCCATACATAGTCCACACGCAAACACTTGAATATATTCTCGATACCTACCGAGGCTTCCACGTATGGTGTTTTGGACACATCAGTACGCCCCACCCCGTCCGAAGACGGGAAACTGAGCAACGATGTATTGTCGGACGGATTATTGCTGCCTCCCAATTTGCCCCAGAAAGTGCGCACGGCAAAAACCTCGCGTAGACGCAATTTCTTTAACAATGGCACATAATTGAGGAGGGCTCCGTTAGCCCAATATGTAGCCTCTATCGAAGCATAACTATCTGTAATGAATTCCATTGCGTTTATCAACGCATAACTCTCGGGCTGTATAGTGTATGTCAAGTTTGCATTGGGTATAAATAGCTGGAAATACGGAGTATTGCGACTCCATACATGGCCGCCTTTTCCTATAAGATCAAGGTAGCCCCAAGCGCTCATCCAAAAACGTTTCTGTACACTCAGCTGGGTGCGGCAGACACTCCATCGCGACCCGGCTATATGGCGCGATCCTATACGTTGCGACAACATTACCACCGGAGCATCAAGATTGACAGGAAGTCGATAAGTACGTGTTTGATAAAACTTTTCGCCCGGTGCATAGCGCAATTCCAAATCAATCCAGGACATATCGAAATTGGGTAAAGCTTCACCTGTGCCAAGTGTTAGCGGTAAATGAGGTCCGGGCCATTGGCGTTCGACATTGACCGAGGCTGTCACCGACAAACCATTGTGGCTTTCGTGCGTATATGTCAATGTCGCAAGTCGCTGATACGTAACATTATAATCATCACGCCGTTTCAACGACAATATAAAGTTGTCCGGATTTGTAAACATATACGACTGTCCCGGATGATAGGTATCGTATGTCAAGTTGAGCCGCAACGAGTGTACCGGAAACTCGCGCGAATGATAGCGTTTGTCATTGAAAGAATATTCAGCCTCAACACCATATTTCCATTTATGGTCTCCAAATCCATAAGCAGTGTAAAAGCGGCCGAACCAATGCGGCGAAAGATTGGCTGTCGTCATGCCTCCGGCTCTAAGTTTAAAGCCTTCTATGTCATTGTAGGATGCCATGGCATTTAGCGGCCCTATGTCAAAGTACGAAGGTGTGGACGTGGAGATATACCCTGAGAAGAGTGCTTTTACTCCCTTCTCAATAAACCGATACAATGGATATGAATGTAATTTAACCATGGCTGACGAAACATTTCGCTGGCTTTTTGGCAACTCGACAAGACGCACACCTTCCCAAAAGATTGTATCTCGGCTTTCGGCTTGGCGCTCGACACGTCTTTCGCGTTTTTCGGCAAATATTGTATCCGAACCCTCCGGGATATCAAAATCATGCCCGGCATATGCCAAGGTCCTATTGATATATAATCCGGGAGTTCCCGGCAAGACCGTGCCTTCCAGAGTAAGATTATCGTTAGTGATAAGACGCGACCCGTCCGTAGCAAGAGCATACGACTGTTCCAACCTCAGGTTTTGTATGAAGTTGAGATTTATATCCGATGAGATACGCATATCTATATGGTTTACAAATAGCACCGAATCGGTAACATCGACTTCCATGCTCCCTATAAAGCCAAACGAAGCCTTATTGCGTGGATAAAAGCTTAACGGAACAAGCTTCCGACCCTCAGGAGTTGTAATGGTATCGCCAAGATAAAAGCGGTAAAAATCCGCAGATACGGCTGTCAATGGACCTACAAAACGATTCTGGAGCAACGTTATTTCACCGCTAAAAACATCCACTGGACGCAAGACGTCCTCAAGAAATGTCCGCATACTCTCCTGGTCAAAAATCTGATCGACACCCGTGCTATGATATGCTGTCACTATCTCCCTTGTCGCCTTAGGCTGGCGACGATAATGAACGTCTGAGGCCGTTTCCTTGACCGAAAGCTGCATTATAGGCCTCCCGGAAATGTCAGAGGTATCCATACATGTCCACAATACCGGGAAGCGTTTCAAGAGTTTGCTTGTCGATGGGTCTTTAGTAAAGTTGTTCAACGCTATCGATATGCGCTGGTACTGACGATAGTTGTAATAGTCGTTACGCCGAGGGTCTCGGTTCTGGCTTTGACGGCGCAGCCGCTGCATCATATCCACTGCCGGATTGTTGCGCTTACTGTATCGTTGTTTTTTGACAACCACTGCCTGTAATTCCTGTACTTGCGGCGAAAGATACACAGCATACATATTCACCTGACCTCGGCTTATCTTTATAGTCTTAGCCTCATAGGCTTGTGCAGTTACATTGAGCCACGATGTTGTATCACGTACAGTTATCTCAAACACTCCATCGGAACCGGCCACAGTGCTTCCCTTTTTGGAAGAAGATGTTATGCGTGCATACGGCACTGCCTCGTCCGAAATGCTGTCTTTGACAATACCGCGTACAAGATAGGAAGACACCGGCGTAGCGGCCTTCCCTGTGAAAGCAACTAATGCCAATAAAAGTATAATAACATAACGTCTTTCCATCGTTTGTCGGAAATATTCGCTAACTTTGAACAAATGTTTTTTGCCTAATTCATTAATTATGGCTGTCGAAATCGAACGAAAGTATCTTGTAAAATCCGATGAGTGGCGCTCGATGTCATCCTCGAGCAGTCACTTCTGCCAATTCTACCTGTCCGTAAATCCGGACTGCACTATCCGCGTCCGTATCATTGACGGCGCTTCGGCCTTCTTGACAATCAAAAGCCGCAACAAAGGCATATCACGCGGCGAATGGGAATACCCGATACCTGTCGAGGATGCTCGTACTATGATGGAGCTTCATGTCGGAAGACTTATCATCAAACGTCGCTACATCGTACCATTTGGCGGAAATACTTGGGAAGTAGACATCTTTGAAGGCGAGCTGTCCGGACTTGCTGTCGCCGAAATCGAATTGCCTTCATCCGATGCCGAAGTCTCCATACCCCCATTTGTAGGTAAGGAAGTTTCAGGAGACTTCCGTTATTATAATTCTTCGCTCTCCGGCACAGGTTTGATGCCGCCCGAAGTATCTTCGCCTGCTTGATCAGCCTTTTGAGGCTGTTTGGGAACATCGCGCAGATTTAAACATACCACATTTTCGACATGTTGTGTATGCGGGAACATATCCACAGGCTGCACCGACGTTACCTCATATAATGGATCCAGCAACGCCAAATCACGCGCTTGTGTCGCCGGATTGCAACTTACGTACACGATGCGCTTGGCGGCAGTTCTCAGCAAAACATCCACGACATCTTGATGCATGCCGGCGCGTGGTGGATCAACTATAATTACATCCGGATGACCGTGTTCTTTTACAAATTGGTCGTTGAGCACGTCTTTCATGTCTCCGGCGTAAAATTCGGTGTTGTCTATGCTGTTTACGTTGGCATTCACCTTAGCATCTTCTATGGCCTCGGGGACATACTCTATACCCACAACGTGACGACAATATCGGCTGACAAAATTGGCTATAGTACCGGTACCGGTGTAAAGATCATATACTAATTCATCACCCTCGAGAGAGGCAAAGTTTCGCACAACCCTATAAAGCTGATATGCACCTCGAGAATTGGTCTGATAAAACGACTTAGGGCCTATGCGGAAGCGAAGCCCTTCCATTTCTTCTTCTATATATGGCGTTCCACGATATAGGTATACCTCCAAGTCTCCGAACGTGTCGTTGGCCTTAGTGTTCACCACATATTGCAAAGAACTGATTTCGGGGAAAGTCTCGGCCAAATTATCCATGACCAATTTTATTTGCGCCGCATTGTCTTCGCCAAACACCATGACGACCATGATGTCTCCCGTGGTTACAACGCGTATCATCATCGTGCGCAAAAGGCCGTGCTGTGCACGCAAGTCATAGAATGACAACGAACGATTTTTAGCAAATGCACGTACATGGTTGCGCACACGATTAGTTATGTCATTCTGAAGCACACAGGTATGTATGTCAAGGACTTTATCAAATGCCCCCGGTATGTGAAATCCCACGGCATCGCGATCCGAGAAATCTTCACCACTGGCAAGTTGTTCAAAGGTGAGCCAACTACGATTTGAGAAGGTGTACTCCATTTTGTTGCGATATTCCCATATTTCGGGAGAACCAAGTATGGGGTTAATTCCAGGGATGTCCACTTTAGCTATACGTTCGAGGGCATCCGCCACTTGCTGTTGCTTGCATTGCAACTGACGTTCGTACGGAATATGCTGCCATCGGCATCCGCCGCATATTCCGAAATGCGGACAACGAGGCGTCACTCGCATGTCCGAAGGTTTTATCATACGAGATATATGCCCTATGGCAAAACTTTTTTTCTTTTTGTCTATCTTGATGTCGGCAATATCTCCGGGCGCTCCAAAAGGCACGAAAACAACCATGCCGCTTTCGGTGCGACCCAGGGCATTGCCTTCGGCTGCTATGTCTGTAAGCTCAAATGATTCGAGTGTCGGCAGTTCTTTACGCTTGCGTGACATTTGTCTGTTTTGTAGGTTTGTTATACTTTTCTTTAGTTGAACTTGTGGCGTTTGGACGCTGCATTAGTAGTCGTATATAAGTTCGAGATCATCCACATATAGCACAGCACCATTACCGCCTGTAAAGTAGTCTCCGTATTTACTGGCCGAGGCAGTAATAAGTATATATTTGGGCACTCGCTGCGTCGAATTGTATTTGAGCTCGAAATCAAACAGTGTGTAGTCGTCTACGTTTTTTCCGGACTCCATTTTGCCATAGGCCACTACATCGGCGCCATTGGGATCAAATAGTTGACGATTGTTGGGATTGGTACGGATCTCGTAAGGTTCGGGAGCATCTATCAGGGCACACCATATTATGCATGTATCCGGACGCCCCTTAAGTTCGTTGAACCCTGCGGTAGTGGAAGATATTGGCGCGGTTTGGTATTTGAAGTATCCGCGCAGACGCGTAGGCCGTTGTTCAAACGGACGGCCGAAGGCCAAGATTCCGTTGGTTCCGTCGGTCTTAACGTATTTTCCTACAAAGAGGTTACCGGCTGCAAGCTTGCCCACAACACCGATACCGACAAACCGTGTTTCAAGTTTAGCTGCATAGCCTTTCCCTGAATACGTATCATCCGTAGGGATACTATTGCTGGCTCCAAGTGTTGTCGCGCCTTTGTTGCCGGTGTCCCAATACTGTTCACCGCCCTCTGTCCATGGATTCCAGACTTTACCGTCGAGCCACCAGTTATCTAAGCCGGCATTAGGAACCTGTATATTCAGTCCGGTAGTGAATTCGAGCGTAGCGCCTTGATATTCGCCGCTCACAGCTCTGGCTTCGTAAGTCGAGGATGGCGCCAACCCGGTAAGCCTTGCATAGAATGTGCCGCCTTGTATGGTCAGACGGTCATGTGAAATTTTTGTCCAGGCCGAAGCCCCCTTGAGGCGGTATTCTATATAGTTATCCTCACTGTCGGCGGCTGCACCATATACCCATGCGACATTGGTCCATGCATCCACACGCACTGTGGTAACAGGCGAAGTGGTCTGCTCGACATACACATTCCATGTTTCGGTACGTCCATAAGCTTCCACCTGCACCTTCACCGGCGAAGAAAAGTCTACGATTTGGCCTTCAAGCTCGGGGGTGACAATAGCTCCCTTAGGACCTAATTTGGCCGTCAGTACCCTTATCCTGGAAATGTCCGTCTGGTCGCTCACGTATGCAACTACACGACGAGCCGGGATGTCGATAACGGTTGCTCCGATTTCGCCGTCAACGGTGAAATATCTTTCGATGGTCTGCTGTGCCTCGAAAGTCCATTGCCAATCCTGATAGCGTCTAAGAGTTACTGTCTTGGGCGTTGATAGGTCAAAAGGCTGATTTATGGTATCTCCAACCATATAGGCTTCTTCACTTAAAGTGTAGGACGCTATCTTCACCGAATGTATATCCACATCTTCGGAAAGATAGAAGGTTACCTTACGGTACATTGTGTCTATGACTGCCGGACGATCCTCGCCCTCAGCTGAAATGGACGTAAAATTGCACTGCAACCGTGCATACGGAATGTCGTTTTCGATGCATCCGAAAACCACGAACAAGAGGGCTACGGCCACAACGACCATGTATTTTGTGTTTCTTGCCATCTTTATGTCTGTTTTTCTCTCTATACCAAGCATGTCTTTAGATACCGAGAATGTCAAATGACGACCATAAGGCCAAAGCTGATATTGAAGATGTTGAATCGGAAGTTGGCGCCGCTGCTGAAGCGCGTACCTTCGTCCACGCCATTAGTAAGCTGGTGTTCCTTGCGCCACTTGACGCCAAAGACACCAAAGGATACGTTGAAAGCCACATTGTCCTGTATGAACACGGCTATACCCGGACTGAAATTGAACGATGCCTGAGTGACTGTAGTTCGCGTGTCCTTGGGTTCATCGTTGTATAGGCGCTTGAATCGCGATGATCCGCTTTGGAAGGACAGGTCTACCTCGTTGAACACCCCAAAACGCTTGTCACGACCCAAGCCTACATAGTTGCGGTAGAAGCCGCCTATGACATAAGACTCTGTATAGTAGCTGACGTCCTTGAGCTTGAAGTTGATGTCATCATCAAAATCAACGGCCAAGTTGGCCAAATCGGCCGTGCCTCGGCTGTATGTCATTTTGATACCCACAGATTGGTTGTTGCGTATAAAGTAACCTATTGTGGGGTGGATACTGTAAATTTTGCCCTTGAAATCGACATCCTTGAGGACGTTCAACACCTGGACATCTTCGGTGTTCAGCTCGCCATAAGACGCACTCAGACCAAAAGACCATTGACCCTTGGGTATGAACAAGTAATTGTACAGCCCTCTGTCGTATCGGCCGAAATTGTGCTCGGGTATAATGATACTTACGGTGTCCAAGCCTACAATTACTTTTTCGTCAAGCATAGCAGCATTACGCTGCCGCGTCAATGAGTCCTTGCGCACAACCTGTCCGAAAACAGGCATCGCGATGGCGCACATCGCCACAGCAAGCATGAATAAACGTCTTGTCGCTGTTTTTGTATTCTGTATCGCCATCATAGGTAAAACGTTGCGCCAAAGGTTATCGAAAAGAGGTTGATTTTGAAATTGGCACTCTTGAGCGTGCGGTTGGCTATATATATACGGTCGGTCGTGGACTTAGTATGCTTGTAGCTGAAGCCCAAGACACCTACGTTGACCTCTATGGCTGAATAATTATTGAGAAACACCACCATGCCGGGCGCCAGTCCGAAATTGAACGAGAAATTCTTTTCAAAAGTTCCGGTGAAGTCTATGCCTGACCCCGACTCTAATTTGCTTTGTCCTCCGCCAATTTGCAACTGCACTTCATTGAAAAGGCCGAAACGGGTGTTATTGCCCAAACTCAGATAATTGCGGAAAGCGGCGGTGGCATAATAGTTATGGCTTATGCTGTACAGGTGGTCCACATCGTAAGATGTCTCCGAGTCCAAAACCACTTGCGCCTTGTCCAACTGGGTACGCTGTCGGCTGTAAGCAAAACGACCGCCGGCAGCCAAATTGTCTGCAAAGGCGTACATCAGCATAGGCGAGACCTTGAAGGTGTAAGTGTCTCCGTTGAGATTTTCAAAGACAAGGAATTGGTAGTTGTCTTGCGAAGATTGCGAGTAACTGACGCTAACACCCGTAATCCACTGTCCTTTGGGGATGAAGGAGATCTGCTTAATGCCTCGGGTGAATTTCTCTTGTGCCATCGACGCCGTGACGGAAAACAGCGCCACCACAACCACGACAAGCCACCTCAGGCTTTTTGCACGACATTGTGCCATTATTTTTCTTGTCATATTGTCTGTCTTGTTGCCGTCTATAATGTTTATATTTTGTATCAATAACTGAGATACAGCGAGTTGAGCCACAACGAACTACCTATGTAAGCACCTTTCTGCGGATAGGCGGTCGTCGGTACATGCGTGTCTTCGTATTCAATGTCACCCATGTATATAGACGAGGAGGCCATCAGGCATAGGCGGCAGGCTTTGACACCGCTGATGCCGTAGTGTATGGGGATATTGAAGGCTGTCATATCAGCTGCTATATGCATCTGTGCTTCGCCTCTGCCGATAACGATTTCTTTACCATCGGCATCAGTCCCATATATGGTTACACGTATCAGTCCCGAATCATACGTCGTTGCATCCGGCAAGTATTTGTAGAAGCCGTTTAGTGCCGAAGGACGCGAATGAAAGGGTATACCTTCGTTGTACGTCTCTTTGAGTGTCTTGGGGTCGAATGTGTAACTACCCAAGAAAAGCTTGCCGGCCGAACGATGTGCCACCTTGGGCACGTTGCTATTGTATGGTATATACCGGCCGCGTTGTTGTATGTAGTCGGGGATATCGGCGCCTTCAAGATCCCAGCCTACCGAAGTCAGACATATTACGCGGCTGTCGTTGGCTAAGGTCTCGACAATATTGCCCGAAGGCATTTTGTACCAGGTATTGGGCGTAGCACATGCATCGCTGAAGGTCTTGGCATTTACACCGGCCCAATGCTTTTCGGGCCAAACGATTTTGATGTCCGTAAAGTTCTGTCGCGAAACCACGGGGATTTCGCCGGTGCTGTAGCGACCGCCACAAGGCAGATGCTTAGCTTCGCATATGGTCTTGACGTCTTCAAAATTCCCTTGCGGCAAATCTTGGGCCACCTCTGTAATTATGGTAGCAGTCGTGGCCGGGGTGTCGCCAAGAAGACACGCACTGACGTTATAACGCTTCCCGGGTGTAAGTCCGCTGACAACCACCGAATGCTTTTCGGGATAACGCTCCCAAATGCTTAGCTTGGTCCCGGAGGCATAGATTGAGGCATAACTTGCCATGGCTGCAGCCGCCCCGTTGCCTTGCGGCGATTCAAAGGTAATGTACATCGTGGTGGCATACGTATCTATGTCCATAGTACATTGCGGCGCTACTCGCGCTATGGTTGCATACACGCGCGGCGTGCCAAGATAGTACACGGATATGTCGACAGGTGATACGCCGGCAGGCAGGTCTATATCAAAGGACACTGTGCCGGAGGGCGCATCCACAGCCCAATTGGAAATCGGGCAATCTTCCTCGCCCCGCTGGGTGGATACTCGTACGGCAAAATCGCCTTCCTCGACATTTGTGGTGGATGTCCTCAGTGTAACCGTAGAGCGGTCAAGGCCTACAACAGCAGGCGTGGCCGATTCGAGCGATAGTTCTACTGTTTTGGAATCGACATCAAACATAAACGGCGCGGAGCATACGCCGCGATTGTCGGTAGCCATAAGTGAAAGATGCGTGTATACGGCATTGAGCGTCGGAGCCTGTTCGATCAGTCGAGTGAAATCCATGGAGACTGTACGGCGATCGGCACTCATTGTATATACAAAGCCATGGCGTTGCATCTCGGCGAGAATTTGGTCCGGCGTGGCCGAAAGCAGGTCGGTGGATCCGTAGATGGATGCGGAGTTCATCGACAACAGTAAGCGCGTCATCGGTCGCTCGGAAGTGGCAGTGATGATGACAGGTGCTTCCAAGGGCACACCTTCGGAAACAGTGAGTACCATCCCCTCGCGGATGTCGGCACTACTGATACTTGGCGCTGCGGCATTCCAAAAGTCGGCGCCGGTGGCTATACGGCTGTTCACTCCTTGCCCGCTAAGGGTCAGCGAATTGTCATCGCCGGATATGGCATAGGTGTAGTATGTGGCTGAACTGAGGTCGGTGACAGCTGACACATCAAGTACATAGCTGCGGCTCGCATCGGCATTGGTGACCACCGGATACAATGTCGCATTACCATCAGCGACAAACTTGCCTCTTGTATGGTCTACATAATGTATCAAGTCGCGGCCGTCACGAACCCACATACCCGTGGGACGCACCTCTGCGCTATGATTTCCAATGGCAAGGGCGACACCGGCATCCTTGATTGTGGCATTAAGCGTCACATCTGTGGTTTGGTCAGACAGGACGTCAAATTCGGCGGAAGCATAGTATGACGGCTTGTTATCATCGGGCGAATCATAATACACGCCGGCCTTGTACGTCCCTGAGGGAAAGCTTTGAGTTTCATCAAACCGGTCCGTGCTTTCCCATGTATGGCTGTAAGTACCGTCAGCCGTAGACATAAACATCGAAAGGAGGCTGACATCTATAGGCTGTACAGGTATAAAGGTACTGCCGTCAGCACTACGCATCTGTGCATCTACACTGACCGTCAGTTGTATTTTGCCTTGCCCCGTAGACACGGGAGCCTCATCGGACGAGCATCCGCCCATAGTCAAGGCCAAAGGAATCATACATATATACATGAGCCGACACATATGCGTGCCTTGGCGCATCACGATATGTCGCAACAATCCTAATCGGCCGTTTTGCCGACTTCGAGATATGCCTACTCCTTCCAATATACTACTATTCATATCATTACATAACCTGACAACGCCTCTTGCGAGACATCGTCCGGCCATTATTCTCCGAAATATCCGTCAAAGGTAGACATTTTTTGCCAAATCTCCCCAATCTCACGCCATTTTGTCGTTCCAAAAATCAGCCGACTACCTGATTATTAACACTTCGCGCTCCTATTTTACCGCCTGCCGACGGTCTCGTCCGATTCTTCGATTTTTATTCCTTTTCTACTCGTTAAAATTTTTGAATATTAATTTTAATTGTTAACTTTGCCACAAATCTCACGCCGATGGGAGCGGCCGCAGAGGCGGCCGCACGGGCGGGAGGTTGTTTTACAATTTGATAGGCGTTTATTAGCGCTTGTCCTTGACTGTTCCCGAAATGTGGCAATTTCAGACACTCAGACCAAGGACGTGCGACGGTAGACGCTCACGGGTATGATATATGCCCTTGTCCGGCTGTACCTATGCGGCAGGACATTGTCTATATATACCATATCGGCGTGAGGTCTGCGTTGCTCGTTTGGTTTGAGTAAGGCGATGCCACATGCCTTGGGACAGCGGACGAGCAACGATAAGACTCTCACGCCTGTTTTTTCATCACCACCAATCTGTGCCATGCCGAGAGCCCATAGCCACCACCCCGCACCGCCATGGGCAAAAATTACATTGAATACAATCTAATCGAATACAAAAAGAACGACGAAAACGATGTTGCCAACCCTGACAACTATGCGTTCTTCCATTCCTGCGAGTATCTCAAAATATTCGGCAATAAGAAGAAGGAAGCTGATGGACGTGATATATATGGTTACGTAAAGGTTTGTGCCTGCGATAAATATTGCTGTCATCGTACGCGCCGATGCGTATACCTACGATACTACGGCAAGTCTATTGGAGCAAAGAAGATTGTATTGTCGTACAATAATTTATGTCGGCTCAAACGAGTAGATTCCAAAAACAAGGAATGTCACAAAGTATGCGTCAAAAAATCCTGGTGGTTTCCATACTACTGGTTCCACGGTGATTCGGGCGTCTGCTGGCCTTTCCGTATTGCCTTTATCGGACTCGGGGCTTCAATCATTAGCCTGCTTAAGGAATTTATCTGCTGCATCGCCAACCACTGCTGTTGACATCGAATAATTATACACATCAACTCAATAAATTACAACCTTATGAGTAATAACCAACAAAACTACAATTTAGGCAAACTCGACAAAAAGACGAGTTTGCGGTCGGTCTGGAAAGACGAGGCGCGAGACTTCACGCCTTGGCTGGCCAAGGACGAAAACCTCGCGCTGCTTAGCGAAGCCTTACAGTTAGACAACCTGATTGTTGTCGAAAGAGAATCGGATGTCGGCAATTTCTCGCTGGACATCCTCGCAAAAGAAGAGAGCTCGGAACGCATCGTTGTCATCGAGAATCAGTTGGAGGACACCAATCACGACCATCTGGGCAAACTAATCACCTACGCCGCCGGCAAAGGGGCTGATACTGCCGTCTGGGTGGTCAAAAGAGCACGGAACGAACACCGCAAGGCTATCGAATGGCTCAACAATATGACCGGCGAAGGAATAGGATTCTTCCTTGTCGAGGTGGAGCTGTGGACGATAGACGGAAGCAATCCGGCACCACATTTCAATGTGGTGGAACGTCCCAACGTGTGGGCCAAGGCCGCTAATGACCGAAACTTGAGCAAAACCGAGCGTATGGAACTCGAGTTTTGGGAGGGCTTCCGTGAGTATGCCAATGGGCAGAAAGCCTACACCGCGGAATGCACCATCCCCGGTGCTCTGCCGCAAAACTGGTACAATGTGGCCGTGGGTACTACTAAATGCCACATCCGCCTTGAGGCCAAGCCGCAGAAAGGCGAAGCCACGGTCGGCATCTGCATCCCCAACAACCACGCCCTACACCAGCGTATGCAGGCCGATGAGGACCAAATCGCACAGGCTATCGGCGTTGACAAGTCTGAAATCCTATGGACGCGCAACAAAGAGTCTCGCTTCTACATCGCCGAGAAAATCGACATGTACGACACCAAGCAATGGCCAAGCATCTATAAATGGTTCTGCGAGTACGCCGTCAAAATCAAAAACGCCATCAAAGGATATATCTAACCCGCAAACGGGTCTATGCCGTGATATGTTTTTGCGGCATAGACCCACAACTAACCAAACGACCAACATGAAACAAATAATCAAACGCTTAGGCTTGCTGCTACTCTTACTAACAGCAATCCTCACCGCCCACGCGGGCGAAGAGTTCGACTACAACGGACTGCGCTTCTGCACTTACGACAAGGGAGACTCGTGCTACGTTGCACGTAATAAAGAAGCAATAGGTGCAATCGTCATTCCAGAGATAGCCGAATACAGTGGTAAATCGTATAAAGTCACCTCTATTGGCAAAGAGGCTTTCAATAAATGCACGGAACTTTCATCCGTATCATTTCCCAACTCCGTCACTTCTATCGGCGAGTGGGCCTTTCGTCAATGCTCCAGTTTGACAAGTCTCGACATCAAAAACATATCGAGATTAGGGTGGGGTGCCTTTGTTGGCTGCGCCAGTCTCACAAAAATAGTTCTTGGAGACGTATCCCTATGGGATGGTCCTACAGGCGCTAGTCAGTACCAGCCAAATGCGGCATTTTCTGGATGTGAAAATCTGGAAACCATAGTTTTTGTAGGCACTAAAACTATTGGGAATAGTGCTTTCAAAGAATGTAATAAACTATCATATATTGACCTTAGTGGCATAACTACGATTGAGGCTTTCGCATTTAGTAACTGTAAAAATCTAAGGAAAGTCATTTTAGGAGATGTGTTAACGTGGGGATTAGACTGGCTTACATACGACTATTATACAAACGGCGCATTTATGGGATGTAAAAATCTGGAAAACGTAGATTTTGGAAACGCAAAATCAATCGGCGCTGACGCTTTCAGCGGCTGCACGGGGCTGACTAGTCTCGACTTCAAGAACGTGGAATCAATCGGCGCTGATGCTTTCAGCGGCTGCACAGGACTGACGAGCCTCGACTTCAAGAACGTGACATCTATCGGCAACAGCGCTTTCGCGAACTGCACAGGACTGACGAGCCTCGACTTCAAGAACGTTACTTCGATATACAGCGAAGCGTTCAACGGTTGCACGGGGCTGACAAGCCTCGTACTAAGGAATCCGACATCTTGTTATGATGCGGTTTTCAAAGGATGCACAAAGCTTACCAATATAGATTTAACCTATACGACAAATATACCGGACTACATCTTTTCTGAA
>Ga0129317_1000106_pt1 | contig 104182 bp, 74 predicted proteins | sample Cm1ome_FD_94430 | JGI IMG/M metagenome (GOLD analysis project Ga0129317, IMG submission 94430) | Eastern black-and-white colobus group fecal microbial communities from Wisconsin, USA - Cm1105 metagenome | ecosystem: Host-associated > Mammals > Digestive system > Large intestine > Fecal | place...
ACTTTTTTCAACTTTTTTATTTTTGTTTGTCGGTGCTTGTCTCATCTCTGAGCTTTGCATCCGGCTTTTTCTGTGTCTCTGTGGTGTCTTCCGCAGCGACGTGTTACATCATACCACCACCTTCCCCAGATGTCAACACTTATTTTTGAAATTCTTCAAATTTTTTATATTTTTTGTTTTATTTATATTTTTTATACACTTTTGAAAATTTTATTCTCTTTTCTCACGTATACTACGCAATCCGCTTCGCAACCTGTCAGTTGGAGCTTTCAACCCACACTCACATAAGCATCCCCTCCCATCGCTTAGCGCTCCCCGCACTTGAAGCAGTGAAATGCTTATCTGCGTTCACATAACGAATGCACTTACATGCTTCCAGTGCAGGCTGGTATTTGATTTGATCCGGCTCAAAATCTCCTCTTTACTCAAAACAATACATATCCTGGAACTTGTCGTATTTTGACATGCGAATTCACATTACAGCACCGATGTTTACTTGTATTTGACCTTTTTTAAGTTACCACTTAAATATAATAGGAAGTTGCTACTGCAAATCCCATGACAATAACGTTCTTCACTCTGTAAAAAAATGCCTGTTTTTTGGCATTGTTAATCCGTCATAGGTACATTGCCCTTTACTATCTGGTGTTTTTTACAAATTGAGATATTATGGAACATAGAAGTATTAATTTGGCAGAAAATAACAAGGCATAATATGAACAACTTTGATCCATTAAAACGAATTCAGGAACTTTGTGAAGAACGCGGCTGGTCCTGTTACCAGCTCGCAAAAGCATCCGGTATTGCATATTCCACGCTCAGCACTATGCTGAACAAACAGAATATGCCTACTCTTCCCACACTTTTGAAGCTGTGCGAGGGCTTTGGTATTTCGGTAACCGATTTCTTTGAGCCGGATCGTAGTCTTACGGGACTGACACCTGAGCAGTCAGAGTGTCTTACACTTTTTACTTCGCTGTCAGCAGAGCAGCGAAAATGTGCTCTTGCATATATGCAGGGGCTTTCAGACGGCAATTGTCGTTAATTTTTATCAGAACTTATTGTCGGGGGACAGCATTGCAAAAAGCTCTTTGAGTTTTTGCAATGAAAAAAGCCGCATGTGCATCTCTTTCGATGCCATGCGGCTTTTTATATACCTTTGTATACCTTTGAATTGCGTTTTATTTGCATTCATAAGCAATCATCTTCTGAGCACTTTCCAGAGAATCTGCGCATCCGGCTGCTGTTATTGCAAACAACGCAGATCCAAATGCCGCCTCTTCCTTATGCTGTGGAATCTGAAGATCCATGGCAAATATTCTTTCAAATATCCGTCTCAGATACAGATTACTTCTGACTGCATTTCCACTTCCAATCAGATATTGCGGGGCTTCTGCTCCGTCTGCCCTCATTTCCTGATAAAACGTATCCAGTTCTTCTGCCATTCCGCGCAAAATACCAAATACAAATTCTTCCGGTGTAAAGTTTTCTTCTCCAAGTCCGCTGATGCTGCCTCTTTTCTCAGGCTTTTGACGCGTTCCGCAAAACCTGGTATCAATCTTCAGACCTCCGTCCTTTAGCCCCCGTTTTTCCAGAAGTGCATTCATCTGCTCATACAGTTGATTCTCCGGGGCTTTTCCGGTCATCAGTTCTACAGTTCTTGCAAAAAAGTGCTCCAGAAGTGCGTATGCTCTCCCACCACACAAGCCTGCGCCAACCATCAAAAACAAATCGCCGCAGACCGGTCTTAGCTCGATCCCTGCCTTTTGCAGCGCATCCTGCAATTCTCTTCTTTTCTTTGTCTCCGGCAGAGACAGGCACATTGAAATCTGACTGCTTGTGCCAATATTGATCAGAAGACTTTTTTCCATATTGCTTACTGATCCGATCACGCTGGCCTGATTGTCTCCGATTGCACATGCCACCGGAACCTGCTCTTTTGTGCATCCAACAAGCGCCAGCCCTGCCGTGCATGCAGGCAGAAGCGATGCATCAATTCCTGCACCTTTTAATGCTTCCGCATCAAAACACATCGTTTCCAGATCGAAGCATCCGAAACTTGCTGCATCAGATGCCGTCATCAGCGGTCTTTTCTGTCCGGTTAGCTTCATTGCAACGTAATCATGAATTGTACAGAATGTCACAGCCGATGGCGGTACCAGATTATTTTTGAGGTTGTAATAATGTGTCGTCAGACCAAAACCGGTCGCCATTTGGTAACCGGTCAGGAAGGAAAGCTCCTGCGCATACGTTTCCGGCGATTCGAATCTGCCTACAGCACCAACGTCCGTCGTACTGCTGCACATATGCCTCGATGTATCTGTTTCGGAAGCTGCCGATGTCTTTGGAATCGGACAGTTTCCTCGTTCATCCTCCCATGTATACAAAGAGCTGACTGCATTTCCTTCTTCATCCACATACACCATTCCATGCATTTGTCCCGTCAGACCAATTACTGAAAGCTCTCCTTCTTCCAGAAAATCTGAATAGATTTCTCTCACCAGGCCCAGGATCCGCGCAGGATCCTGCAGCCTTTCATAAGATTCTCCTTCTATCCAGGAATCATTTTTTCTCGTCCGGGTCTTTATTGTCCTGCCATTTTCAAGATCAAGCAAAACACCGCAAACCGTCGTCGTTCCGATATCAAATCCTGCCGCTCTCATTTTTTAAGCGCCTACATGAATTGCACCGGCTGCACGGATCTGCATCGGATATACATTCGATGCTCCAACGAAGCGTGCAATGTATTCCACATATTCATTGGTATGTGCTTTCGGAATGATGCTCATGATAACTCCGGCAAATCCGCCTCCATGTATTCTGCAGCATCCATCACCGATCTCTTTGAGATAATGGCTCGTCAGCGCAAGTGCAAGCGCAATCTTCTGCTCCTTATAATTTGCAATCGGATAGCAGTTCTGCAGCAGCTCCCAGGAAGATCTTCCCGATTCATCAAGAATCTGCAGCAGTTTCTTGCCATCGTCCTCTGCTACTGCTTTCGCTGCAGCTTCCACTCTTGCATTTTCCTCAAAATAATGAATTGCGCGCAGGATTGCACGGTCGTTCTGAACCGTCGCTTCTACCTCTGCGTAATGCTCCAGCAGCTGCTCATAGCTGCATTCAGCCAGCCACTTTCCGCCCAGACATTTTGCGACTGCTTTCATCTCTTCCGGAATTTCACTGTATTCACGGCTGAGGTCTGCATGGCCCTTTCCGGTATTTACGATCACAAGATCATACCCGAAGCGTGCAAAATCAAAATCCACTTTCTCATATTTTACATCATCTGAAAAATCCAGCTGGATCGGTCCGCCGACCGCACATGCCATCTGATCCATCAGACCTGATGCTTTGTCCCAGAAATGATTTTCCGCATACTGACCAATCTTTGCATAATCCGCACACGTCATTTTTTCGTCATTGAAGAAATAATTCATCATTGAACAGATCAGCATTTCAAAGGATGCTGAAGAGCTGATGCCTGCAGCGCTGATTACCTTCGTTGAAACGTATGCATTAAATCCGCTTACCTGAAATCCTTTTTTCTTTACAGCCTCTGCCATACCAGCCACAAGGGATACCGTACCGCAGTTTTTCGGCACTTTCTCCAGCTCTGCGGTATTAACAATCACTTTTTTGTCATATCCTTCGCTGACAATCACGATCGTATCTGTGCCGTTTGGATAAGCCGCTCCGATTGTATCAAGATCTATGCTTGCTGCAAGAATTTTTCCTCCGTTATGATCGGTATGATTGCCGACGATCTCAGTACGACCCGGCGCGGAAAAGAATTCCATTTTATCGTCATGGTAAAGCTCCTGATAATGCTTTGCCAGTGATTCATAACGTGCCTTTCCCTCTTCTGCCGCATCCCCATACAACGCTTTTAATACGGTAATCTCCGGTATTCTCATATTCCTTCTCCTTCTCGGTTTTATTATTTTTTAACCGAGTCAAGCAAGTCCCCTGCGAGGTTGCGCGGAGCAATAAGCAGTGGGTGGGGACTTGCTTGTATCAGGAGTGGTACAAGCCACTCCTGATAAGCTGCGAAGCAGTTACTCGGTTATGAGCAAGTAACGAAGCGGATTGCGAATATCCGCTTTGACTCCGGGACGGGCAGATGCAAACCCTGTCATTTACACTGCCGCAGATACTCGCAGTTCTCTCATCAAAGCGGAGCTTTACAATCCGCTTCGCTGCCTGTGCAGAACAAAGCAGAGCTTTACACCCCGCTTCGCTGCCTGTGCAGAATCAAGCTGCTGCTTCACAGCCCGATCAAACCCCAATATCATCAAAGTCTCCCGGTAAAGATGTCACCTTCTATTATAATGGTTTTCGCAATAACCGCAAGCAGAATGTGCAGATATATCCAATCAGTAAAATATCGTAAAGTATCATTGAATATCTGCTCAGATCTTATGACTGCTTTCGTCTTTGTTCCGTCCGGCACAAAGCTGCTCATACGTCACTCCGTACTTTTCTGCGATATCCCGGGCATACGAAAGTCCCTGCGGTACAGCAACCCGCACCCGGTAGGAGCGCTGACCGTCCTCCGTCTCTGCCACCAGGCTTGCCGCCAGACTGTCTCCGTCTCCCTCTGCATTCAGCTCATCCAGCTTTCTGGCCAGCTTATGCATATGTGTATTGTAGATTGTTCTTGCCCCGAGATCTCTCAGTGCACGCACTGCGTCGTAGGCAATAAAAAATCCCTCCTCAAAAGAGGTTGTGGAAAAGGATTCATTCAGCAAAAACAGCGCTGCCGAATCAGCCAAAAGAAAAATTTCCCGGAATCGTTTCGATTCCTCACCCAGCCTTCCAAGATCCATTGTTTTATTTTCATCTGCCGGAAAATGCGTAAACAGATTTGAGGCAGGACTGAAGGTAAACGACGTACCAGGCACATAAATTCCACCCTGCGCCAGCAAAAAAGCAATGCCTACAGCCTGTGTGATCGTTGTCTTGCCTCCTCGATTGGCCCCTGTCAGAATATAAATGCGATGTTCCCGGTCAAATACAAGATCATTTGTGACGATCTCCGACGGTGCATGCTTCGCAAGCTTCAGATTATACAGCCCTTCTGCTTTCATCATTCGCTTCTCTGTCTCTTCCACCTGTGGCTTGCACATGGTATAACCTGTTTTTTGCAGCTTTTCCACATATTCCGCCCAGCGGATATAATAAACAAGCTCCGGAATACGTGATGCAATCACCTGCGTACTTACTGAGACATGACGGGAAAGAATCTGCTTCAGCTTCCGCACGGTCCCTGAGAGCATCGCCGTTGCCGCACGGTCCAGTGAATGCATTACATCATCACTGCGGCTATCCGGTGCCGGCGTCACAATCCCGGCCATTGCAGCGCGTCCGCGCATCATAGTATCAGCAGCCTGCTCCAGCGCCTGTGATCCGTTTTCGCCGGATCCGGTACGAAACGTGTATTTCTTTTTCCACTCTGTATCCGGTGAAAGTTCATCCTGCCGGTTCAGAAAATCACAGAAATTTGCCAGAATTCCGGACTTCGTAAAATAGCGGCTGTTGATCGATACAATACCAATTCCGTTTGGCTCAAACCTGTCATTCAAATTCACACCAAGTGTAACACTTTTAATCTCCGAAGCACCTACCCTTAGCTGTGCAATGTCCTTTTTCAACGCCTCAAACCCATTATCCTCATACAATGCTTTTACGTAATTTTTGAGCGACAGCAGACCTTCTGAGCGAATTTCCTTTTCATTCAGGCAGCAATAAATCCCCTCCACGCACTCGATGTATTCCTTCATCTCATCCAGCCTGTGTATCAGCTCCCAGATTCCGGACGCATCTGACTCCTTCGTAAAGCTGCCATACGTCCGCAGAAAATCAACGCGATCCAGCAATGCATGCAGTTCCTCGCGAAGTGTCGGATACGTCAGAATATCCTCAAAGATATCGCAGCGATATTTTATAACCTGCGGATTTGCTGAAATCCGCATCATTATCCGGCGGATCAGATTTCGTTCTGGCTCCATTTTGGTCAGCTCCCCGCAAATCTGCTCCAGTGAAAGATCATGTGCCGTCTCCTCCGGAAGCGGCTGATACGCCGGATCCATTCCTGCCGGATGCAGAAGACTTAATTCGCCAGCTCCCACTGTATGTACTGTATTTGTTTCCTGTTCCATAGACAAAATATCCCTTCTTTCCTTCTAGAGCGTGTTTGACCACTTGCAAACCGAATATTCGCAATCCGTTTTCACGCCCTGCAAGATTACAAAAAATCAGCAGCAACTGCTTACTCTCTTACCCCCTCTACTTCGCTCACCGGAAGTGAAAACAGGAATGTCTTTGCCTTTGATTCCATCCCTGCCCGCTCCATAATTGCACGCATAATGGCATTTTTCTGATCTTTTTTTGCCACGATCATAGTCATTTCCTTTTCTGCCGCAAGTGACATTCCGAAAAATTTTCCCATTTCATTTATTCCGGTGCCTTTTGCATGGATCACGGTACCGCCGCCTGCACCTGCGCTGCGTGCAGCCTCCATGATCGGCTCAATATAACCCTGATTTGCCACCGCAATGATCATTTCGTACTCGGTATCTGTCATTTCTTCTTCCCCTTCCATATCAAATTTTCTCGTCAGAAACGTAAACACACCACGTCCGCCGATGCTCCCAATCGGAAGCAAAAAAGCAATACCGGTGCCGGGCAGATCAATCTGCAGCTTTTTCCGCATACCTTTTCGCAGCTCCTGCCACTTCTCTTTCGTTACATAAGAAAACAGCACCGCCTTTTCATGGCTTTCCAACCCAAACGAATCGAGCATTGCATCGTTCACTGTGCCTCGCCCGAGCGTGACAAGCTGCACCTCCAGCTCCTGCTCCAGATAAAAATTCAAGTATTTTTCGCCTAGATGTCTCGTGACAACAGTCACCATCAGGTAGAGATGTTTCATATTATCCGCACTCCTTACCATTCTATGATCTCATAATCCTCACGCACTTCCCATACGGCCGGCTCCGATGCTCTGCGACCAGGAGCAAATTTTGTAAGTACGCCGAGAACCTGAATCGTAATCAGCGGCGTCATCGCCACCATCGCTACAATTCCAAACGCATCCGTAACCACATTTCCGCCAACCGCATCACAGGCTCCGATCGCAAACGGCAGCAAAAACGTCGCTGTCATCGGTCCGGATGCCACACCACCGGAGTCAAATGCGATTGCCGTAAAAATCTTCGGCACGAAAAACGACAACGTAATTGCGATTGCATAGCCCGGAATCAGGAACCATAAAATAGAGATTCCCGTCAATACACGCAGCATCGCAAGTCCAAGAGAAAGTGCCACTCCGACCGAAAGGCTGTATCCCATCGCCTTTGATGAAACCGCACCTGAGGTGATCTCCTCAACCTGCTGTGTCAGTACGTGAACCGCAGGCTCCGCCATAACAATAAAATATCCGATCACCATACCGATCGGCACAATAATCCATCGATAAGGCAGTGATGCAATCGTCCGGCCAAGCTGTGTGCCCACCGGCATAAATCCGACATTCACGCCGGTCAGAAAAAGCACCAGTCCGATATAAGTATAAATGAGTCCTACCACAATACGCAGCAGTGCCTTCCCTTTAATCCGCAAAGAAATCACCTGGAAGACACCAAAAAATGCGACAATCGGAAGCAGTGCACCCGCAATCTCTTTCATATAATCCGGAAACTGCCGCAGGAACATCCGACACAGCTCCACCGAATCTTCCACCTCAAGAAGCGTATCAAGCTCATATGTCCCCTGTGGTTCAAACAATAGTCCAAGGATCAGCACCGCCATTACCGGTCCGATCGAGCACAGTGCAACCAGACCGAAGCTGTCATCTGCTGCGTGCCGGTCACTTCGAATTGCCGAGATTCCGACACCCATAGCCATAATAAACGGTACCGTCATCGGTCCGGTCGTAACGCCACCCGCATCAAAGGCAACCGCCAGAAAGTTCTCCGGCACAAGAAACGCCAGCACAAAAACGATCAGATAAAAGCATGTAAGCAGCTGCGGCAATGCAATTCCAAAGAGCATACGAAAAACCGCGATTACAAGAAATGCTCCCACACCGCATGCCACGGTCACGATCAATATCAGATTTGGCACCGCAGGAACCTGCTGCGCCAGCACCTGCAGATCCGGCTCCGATATGGTAATGATCACCCCGAGCAGAAATGCCAGCGGAACGATCACCCAAATCCGTTTTGACTGTGTCATTGCCGTGCCGACACGCTCTCCGATCGGCGTCATCGCCAAATCTGCTCCCAGCGTAAAAAACATCATTCCGGCCACCAGCAGCACTGCCCCGATCAGAAACACCATCAATAATCCTGGTGAAAGCGGCGCAATGGTAAAACACAGAAACAATACGATCAAAATAATCGGAATCACCGCGCGCAGCGCCTCTTCGAGTTTCTCCAACAGGTTCGTACGGTAAAATTTCAGCAAATTCTCGTTCCCCTTTCGTTTTCCTTATTTTCGGATATCTTCTATGTACCATAGCAAAACCATAAAATACTACTTCCAATCCAGCTCACCGGAATGCATAATTTTATGATTTTGCTACCATCCACTGTGTCACTTATCATAGCACAGCTCACCCGCTTCACACCACCCTGCGCCGATGTTCTTAGCACCATCTTAACGTCATCTTAACTTAAAACGGACATAAACATCCCATCCACCGCTTAGTGCTCAGCGCACTTGAAGCGGGGGAATGCTTATCTGCGTTCAAAAAAAGGAAGACACCGTTTTTTGGTATCTTCCCTGTCTTTTTTATCGCCGTTTATGCTTCCTGCAAAAATGCACAATAACCACGATATGCCTCATAAACGTCTGTCTTGCTTGTTACTTCCTGCGGTGCATGCATATTCAGCACTGCCACACCGCTGTCGATGACCTCCATACCATAGAGCGCTGTGATGTACGCGATCGTTCCGCCTCCGCCCACATCAATTTTTCCAAGCTCTGCAGTCTGGAATGCAACGCCGTGCTTATCCATCATCGCGCGGATTGCACCGATATATTCTGCATTCGCATCATTGCTGCTGCTTTTGCCTCTTGCACCTGTATATTTATTGAATACAAGTCCATGTCCGAAATATGCACTGTTGCGTTTTTCAAAGCAGGATGCAAAAAGCGGATCGTATGCTGCACTTACATCTGAAGAAAGCATACGACTGCGGCTTAAGCATCTTCTCAGCTTCAGCTCACTGTAATCACCAACGCATTCCATCAGCTCTGCAACCGTATTCTCAAAGAACCGGGACTGCATGCCGGTAGCTCCGACGCTTCCGATTTCCTCTTTATCCACCAGCAGACAGCATGTCGTACGCTCCTGCATCGGAACAGCCAGCTGCGCTTCCAAAGATGTGTACGCACATACACGATCATCCTGTCCGTATGCCATGATCATACTGCGATCCAGTCCGCAGTCACGTGCCTTTGCAGCCGGTACGATCTCAAGCTCTGCTGAAAGGAAATCATCTTCCTCGATATCATACTGTTCCTTCAGAAGCGCAAGAATGTTTGCTTTTACCGCATCCTTCGGTGTCTTTCCATCCTCATCCTTTTCTGTGGTAGGACGGCTGCCGACAAGAATATCGAGATTCTCTCCTTCAATCACAACCTTTGCTTTCTTCTCGAGCTGTTCTCCAGCCAGATGAATCAACAGATCCGAGATAAATACAACCGGATCTTCTTCTTTTTCACCAACAGAAATCTCAACTACGCTGCCATCCTTCTTTGCCACTACGCCATGGATTGCAAGCGGAATCGTCACCCACTGATACTTCTTAACACCACCGTAATAGTGCGTGTCCAGATAAGCCAGCTCTGTATCCTCATACATTGGATTCTGTTTCAGGTCAAGACGCGGAGAATCAATATGGGCGCCGAGAATGCGCAGACCGTTTTCCAGCGGCTGCTTTCCAATCTGGAACAATACCAGCATTTTCTTCATTCCACATGCATATACCTTATCCCCCGGCTGAAGTGTCTTTCCTGCCTTCTGTACTTCCTCCAGGCTTACATATCCTGCTGCACGTGCAAGACGGATTGCTTCTGTTGCACATTCACGTTCTGTTTTTCCTGCATCCAGGAATTTTTTATAACGTCCGGAAAGAGCTTCCAGCTCTGCCTTCTGTGTTTCATTATAGGACAGCCATGCATTGTCTTTCATTCTTATTCCTCCTTCGGCAATTTTGCCTGATATTTTAATTCTGTAAAAAATTTTATGGTATACGGTACGCAGATCACAAATGCAACCACATCCGCGATCGGCTGTGCTGTTTCCACACCGGTCAGTCCGATCAGCTGCGGCAGTATAACAATCAGGGGCAAAAACGCATAGCCCTGACGTGCCGTTGACAAAAATGTTGCAAGGCCAGACCGGCCGATCGTCTGAAATGTCATATTGCAACAGATATTCAACGGGAGAAACGGCATCGAAAGGCATTGAAACCGAAGACTTTCCGTACCAATCTGCACTACCTTCGGATCACTGCTGATAAAAAAACGAATCAGCTGCGGTGCCGCCAGATATCCCAGCACAGCAAACACCGTCATAAAAGCCGTTGATGAGCAGACCATAAACGAAAATGCTTTTTTCACACGGTCATACCGCTTCGCTCCATAATTATAACCAGCCACCGGCTGATACCCCTGTCCGAATCCGATCAGCACAGAAAAAATCAGCATAAAGACCTTCGTCACAATAGCCATTGCAGATACTGCCGCATCTCCATAGCCTGCCGCCATTTTATTTAACGCAATCGAAGCCACGCTTGCCAGACCCTGCCGGAAAAATGACGGAGCCCCAGACTGCACAATCTCCACATACATGGATACGCCGCGCGCCGCATTTGAAATTCCAAGCTTTGCGATCGTACGCCCGCTCACAAACATATAGAGAAGAATTCCGAAGCTAACCAGCTGACTGATTCCCGTTGCGATTGCCGCACCGGCAATTCCAAGCTTAAATCCGAAAATAAAAAGCGGATCCAGAAAAATATTCAAAACACCGCCAAATGCAATGCCGCACATTGCAAACCTGGCTTTTCCCTCTGAGCAGAGCATCTTATTCATTGTAAACGATGCGATCAGAAACGGCGCTGCATAAAGAATGTACTGGGCATATTCCCGGGCATAGGGACGAATTGTTTCGGTTGCACCAAGGAGTCCGACCAGCGGATCCAGAAACAGAAGTCCGAATACCTCCACCAGAATTCCAAGTGCAAATGAAAAATAAAAACCGCTTGCAGCCACCTGTGATGCCATATGATCCTTTTTCTGTCCCAACAACCTGGACATCCAGCTTCCTGCTCCCATACCGGTCATAAAACCGATACTCTGGATCAGCGCCATAAGCGACATTACGATACCGACAGCCCCGGATGCGCTTGTGCCAAGCTGTGATACAAAGTACGTATCTGCTGTATTGTATATCGCAGTGACGATCATACTGATGATGGTCGGCACTGCGAGAGAAAGAATCAGCCCGCCAACCGGTTCTTCCGTCATTTTTTTGTATTGTGCTTCATTTTTATCCATTTTTCATGCCACTAACAGATCTCTGCACCAGACGGCATCTTTTTCTCCGGAACCATCAAAGAAAGCTCACCATTCTCATCCTCTGCGCACAGCAGCATTCCTTCTGAGAGAACACCTGCCAGCTTCGCCGGTTTCAGGTTTACAAGTACCATTACCTTCTTTCCGACCATTTCCTCCGGTGTGTAATGCGCCTTGATTCCGGAAACAATCTGTTTTACCTGGCTGCCGATCTTTACCTGTGAACAAAGAAGCTTCTTTGATTTCTTCACTGCCTCGCAGGCAATGATCTCACCGACCTGAAACTGCATTTTTTCAAAGTCATCAAAGGTGATCTCTTCTTTCGGCTCAATATCAATCACCGGCTCGGCATCTTCCTTCTTTTCCTCTTCTGCAGGCTCGCCGGCTTCTGCTCTCTGTGCTGCCTGGAACTTTTCTGCGTACTCCAGTACCTCTTTCACGTCCTTGCGTGCAAACAGAATCTCCGGCTGTTCCACTACCTTTGTACCTGACTCATACAGGCCAAACTGATTCATTTCCTCAAGCGTACGCTTCTTTGCATTCAGCTGCTCAAGAATCTTCGCGGATGTTTCCGGCATAAAGGCTTCCAGAAGAGATGCGCCGATTGCAATGCTCTCGGTCAGATTGTAAAGCACGGTAGCCAGACGGTCTTTCTTTGATTCATCCTTTGCAAGCGCCCACGGCATCGTCTCATCGATGTATTTATTGCAGCGTTTGAACAATGTAAAGATTTCCGTGATCGCATCTGCCACACGCAGCTCATCCATTTTTGCGCTGGCTTTTCCAGGTACGGAAAGTGCTACTGCCTTCAGCTCCTCATCAACCGGCTCTGCGGCTCCTGCATTCGTGACAACTCCGTCAAAATATTTATTTGTCATGGAGATCGTACGATTTACCAGGTTGCCAAGTGTATTGGCAAGATCGGAATTCAGACGCTCAACCATCAGCTCCCATGAAATCACACCGTCGTTGTCAAACGGCATTTCATGCAGTACGAAATAGCGGACTGCATCCACCCCAAATACCTCTACCAGGTCATCTGCATACAACACATTTCCCTTGGATTTGCTCATCTTTCCATCACCCTGAAGCAGCCACGGATGACCGAATACCTGCTTCGGAAGCGGAAGATCCAGTGACATCAGGAAGATCGGCCAGTAAATTGTATGGAAACGGATGATATCCTTTCCGATCAGATGCAGATCTGCCGGCCAGTTCTTGTTAAACAGCTCACTGCTGTTTCCATCACAGTCATAACCGATTCCTGTGATGTAGTTGGTCAGTGCGTCTAGCCATACATAAACAACATGACGGTCATCAAAATCAACCGGAATGCCCCATTTAAAAGAGGTACGGGATACACAAAGGTCCTGCAGTCCCGGAAGCAGGAAATTATTCATCATCTCGTTTTTACGTGAAACCGGCTGAATGAATTCCGGATGCGTATTGATATGATCGATCAGACGATCTGCATACTTACTCATTTTAAAGAAGTATGCTTCCTCCTTTGCCGGCTTTACTTCACGGCCGCAATCCGGACATTTTCCATCCACAAGCTGAGACTCTGTCCAGAAGGATTCGCATGGCGTACAGTACATTCCTTCATAAGAGCCTTTGTAGATATCACCCTTTTCATACATTTTTTTGAAAATTTTCTGTACCTGACGTTCATGGTCTTCGTCTGTCGTACGTATAAATTTGTCATAAGACGTATTCATCAAATCCCAGATCCGTTTAATCTCGCCGGCCACCTTGTCTACGTGCTGCTTTGGCGTAATGCCAGCATCCTCTGCCTTCAGCTCGATCTTCTGGCCGTGCTCATCGGTACCGGTCTGGAAAAACACATCGTATCCCTGCATTCTTCTGTAGCGGGCGATGCTGTCAGCCAGCACAATTTCATACGTATTGCCGATATGCGGCTTACCGGATGCATAGGCGATCGCAGTTGTCATATAATATTTTGGTTTACACTGATTACACATTTTTTTCTTCCTCCGTTCTGCAATGCGGATCCTACGATCCGCTTCACTGTCTGCTGCTTATTGCTTTCAGCAACCTCGCAGGGAACTTGCCTGACTCGGTTAAAAAAACCGCCTGCCTTCTAAAACAGAAGACGGACGGACCGTGGTACCACTTCTTTTCATCTGTATCTTTCAACACAGACCTCTGCGGGTGCTTTGGGAAAACAGCTCATCCCTCTTACCCCTCCGCTGTAACAGGCGGTCCTGTCACATCCTAACCCTCCGGCTCAGATGCGCCCCTTGGAAGCCATCTTCTCTGATCTTTCCTGTCTCCCCTCTCACCAGGCAGGGATTCTCTGTAGCATTTCCAATCAGATACTCTTTTCCTCACTGAGTTTACATTTGACTGGCTGCCGATCGTTATTGCCACCACCGATAACCAGCTATTTACTGCTTTCTAAGGTAGCACAACCGCCATTTTCTGTCAACCCGTTTCGATTTTATTTATGAACCGTTTCGGTTTTACTTATGAACTGCTTTGTTTTTATTTATGAAGCATTTCTGTTTTATTTATGAACTGCTTTGGTTTTATTCCAGGAGAAATAGGTCGACATACGTTCTATCTTATTCCGTTTCCTCATAACATAAAGTAAGATCCCCTTCGGAGTCTGTCATGTCTCGTACCTTTCCACATTTAAGTTTTCGAAAACGTTTCCTGCTCTTGCTGCTCTTACTGATCTTCACCATCTGTACTATACTGTATTTTGCCGGATTTCCACTCACACAAGAACGTCGGTTTTCTGCATTTACAAAAAAAGTCTTCTGCTCTGAACTTGAAGGCAATACCTTAAACCTGCATTATACCGTCGCCAATCCTGAAAATTATGGCATTGATCCAGGTGAGGTCTCACTTGGCAGCTCTGATCTGCAAAGTCGTATGAACTCACTTTCCGCCTGCGAAAATTACCGGACCGCACTGCTTACATTTGACCGGGAGGCTTTGAGCATTTCCGGACAGCAGACCTACGATATCCTCCTGGATCATCTAAACACAGAGCTGTCTGCTTCTGATCTTATATTATACGATGAACCGCTTAGTGCCTCCCTTGGCATCCAGGCACAGCTGCCGATTCTTCTTGCAGAATATCCGCTGCGTACCAGACAAGATGTGGAGGACTATCTCACGCTTCTTACACAGCTGCCGGATTATTTTGCCTCTATTATTGATTTTGAGCAGCACAAATCAGCTGCCGGGCTGTTCATGAGTAAAAAAAGTGCCCTTGCAGTCATCCGGCAGTGCAGTGACTTTATCAAAGATCCGGAAAGCAATTATCTGATTTCCATTTTTAAAGATAAAATCAATCGCTTTACAAATCTGACCACAGATGAAAAAATCGCCTATATCGACCGTTGTCAAAAATCCGTACTCACCTACGTGATTCCGGCTTATCAGGATCTGATTGACGGGCTTCGCCCACTGATCGGCTCGGGGAAAAATGAGCTCGGTCTTTCTTATCTTCCAAAGGGGAAGACTTATTATGAATATCTGATACATAAAATGACCGGAGACAAACGGTCGATTAAAGAAATAGAAGAAGCCATCAAGCAGCAGATGACTGCCGATTTTACCTCAGCGCAGAAACTGACCGGCGAAGATAGCGCAAGCGCTGATGAAGCAAAGCTGCCTGCAAACGAAACTGATCCAAAGGCCGATGAAACAAAGCTGTCTGCAGACGAAACTGATCCAAAGGCCGATGAAACAAAGCTGTCTGCAGACGAAACCGGTTCAAAGGCCGGTGGAACGCAAAAATTCGCAGCCTCAGCTTCCGCTGTCAAAGCGGACATTCGTTGCTCCGCGCAATTGATGCAGGAGACTTGCCTGACTCGGTTAAATGATGATCCGGTGAGCATGCTCAAAGATCTTCGTCAGAAAATCGCACAGGATTTTCCTGCTTCTCCATCTGTCTCCTGCGCAGTGCGCCAGGTACATCCTTCTTTACAGGATTATTTGAGTCCTGCCTTTTATCTGACCCCCGCAATTGACAGCTATCTTAACAACGTGATCTACATCAATCCCGCTGAGCACTACCAGGGACTTGAGCTGTATACAACACTGGCGCACGAAGGCTATCCCGGTCATCTCTATCAAAGTGTCTATTTTCAGTCTCTCTCACCCGACCCACTGCGCTGTATTCTCGAAACCGGCGGTTATACGGAAGGCTGGGCCACCTATGTGGAAATGTATTCTTATGGTCTTTGGACACAGGATCCAAAAGCCGCCGCGCTCGCCCAGAAAAACCGGGCGTTCACACTCGGTCTTGCCTCTCTGCTTGATATCGGAATCCATTACCACGGCTACTCCCCGGAAGAGATCACCGCTTTTCTGAAACAGCTTGGTATTACTGACCGTACTGCGCAGTCGCTCTATCAGAATATCCTTCAGTCTCCCGGAAATTATCTGCAGTATTACGTTGGCTGGCTAAATTTTCAGTCTCTGCGTGAAAAGGCACGTGCCAGGATGGGCGATGCATTTACACTGAAAGCATTTCATGAGGCGGTTCTGAAGGCTGGACCGGCACCTTTTGATCTTCTTGAAAAATATGTGATAAAAGAATTACAGGAAATGAAAGACAGGTAGCAAATCAGAGGCTTCTTTCCGGAAGAGGATAAACGATCAGAATTCGGAGTATAAAATATTCTTAGAGGGGGCGGGCAGCGTTCGAACGAATGCTGCCCAAAAAGTGTGTGTGATATTTATTTCTAATCACAGCAAAGCTGCAATCGGAAACCAAAATAAATAGAATAATAAAATGAATAGATAGAATGATAAAATAAACAAAATGATAATAATGATTATATAAAAATAGCGTCTATACCTCTATGGTACAGACGCCTTCGTCATTTGCTTTTCTTAATTTATGCACATAACCTACCACTATTTTTTATATTTGTCAAGCATTTAATTTGAAAACTTATATAAAACTTAATGCAAGCCGGACACACCTGGAATTTGGCGCACGATTCTGTTCAGAGCCAGCGGACTCATTCCAGCAAGCCGGATTGGATGCAGTAATTTATCGTTTTACTATACTTCCAGCTTCTTTGAACAGGCCACCGCAATGGCTCCAGGTCCAATATGACATGCTACACTTAAGGCCAGCGAATTCACGACAATCTCATTATGGTTCGGGAATGCTTCCCGCACTTCTTTTTCCCACTGATCCACTTCTGTCTTATCGGTGCCGGAATAAGCAATCATAATATCCATACCTGCTGCCTGTTCATCACTTCCAAAGCGTTCTACACAATCCTTTTTGATTGCATCGATCATAGCGCCTTTTGCTGCTTTCAGAGTACGGCTCTTTGCATAGGCATCCAGCCGTTCACCATGAATCTGAAGCACCGGCTTCAAACGAAGCAGCGTACCAAGTGCAGCTGCTGCCGGTGTGATACGTCCGCCCTTTTTCAGATAATATAACGTAGACAATGTGATATAAACACTGGAGGTCATCGCGGTCTCCTCCAGATAGCTTTTGATCTTTTCCGCGCCCCATCCGGCCTGTGCCAGCGCTTTTGCATCCAGCGCTGCCTGCCGCTGCGTCACGGAAATTCTTTTATTATCCACTACCTGAACGCGTCCATCATAATCCTGCGCCAGCATCTGCGCCGTCTGGCAGGAACTGCTCAGACCGCTCGACATCGGTATATGGACCACTGCATCATACGTCCTAAGCAGCTTATCCCAAAGTCCCGTCACATCCGGCATCGCCGGCATTGAGGTGGAAATTTCCGCTTTTTCACTCAGATGCTGATAGAACTCCTCCTGTGACAGTGTCAGATCTTCATAATACAATTTTCCATTAATATAAAACGGCATCGGAATCACATGAATCCCAAGTTCTCCGGCCTGTGCCTGTGTAATGCCGCTGTTGCTGTCTGTTACAATCGCTACTCTTCCCATCTTTCCTCCAGTTCACTTTACTGAATTTCCTTGGTCAATATGATTAACTATAGCATACATCTCGCCAGACCGCAATCTCCGATTTTTCTCAGCCGAAAATCAAACTCTGCCAAGACGCATTTACGGCGTTTTTATGACGTGTTTGCAATGCATTTGTAACATATTTACAACGTCTTTGTGACACATTCACTCCTTATAAAAGTAGACGTGTTTCTTCCTGAAGAATTTTACACAAATTTATTCTCGGAGAATTTTAGTTGCATTTCCTCACTTTTAAGGCTATACTAGAGCGTGTTTGAAAATATTTTCTGCAAAAGAAAACAGAAAGGAACCCTGTTTATGGAACTTCTTGAAACTTTGCTTCATTCCTTCGTAAATCTGGCAATGCTTCTTTTTGAATACATCGGTGTTGGTGTCATTACCTACGCTGGTATTCAGGGTCTTGTCAATTATATGCGAAAAGCACCGGATACCCGGCTCGTTCTTGCTCAGGGACTTGCTATGGGTCTGGAATTTAAGCTCGGCAGTGAGATTCTCCGTACCGTCGTAGTTCGCAGCTTAAGCGAGATTGCCATTGTGGGCAGCATCATTGCACTGCGCGCTGTCCTCACGATCCTCATCCACTGGGAAATCAAAAATGAGGTAAATGAAAAACAGGATCCGAAGAATCCTGAATCATAAGAGAGTTTCCTGCGCAGCTCCTGAAGCCTGGACATATGAACTCAAAACAAAAGGGTGTGTAAAAAACGAGAAATCATTTTTTACACACCCTTTTTTCCTTTAACGATAGGATGTAAATCCAAGATCCCGCATCGTCAGATTTGTCTTCTGTCTAAGCAAACCGGACCATGCTTTAAATGACAGCTTCAGGTATGCATTTCCAATCTCCTGAAGATCAGAATCAGTCGCTCCATCCAGGATATCATCACTCGTCTTCATCGCTACATTGAATCTGAAATTTTTACTTCCATTGTAAGCGGCAGTTGCAAATCTTGTCCGAAGACCAAAACCTTCATTGTATCTTGGCATCATACTGTCAACCTGTGCAATTGCCGTTTTATATGTTTTGTCTGTGAAAACCAGTCTCGTTTCAACAGAAATATCCAGTCCATCATTTTCAAATTCTGCCAGAGTCTTAAATACAAACTTCTTGTTGGCCGGATTATATGCAAGCTCTGTAAAGTATTTTTCACCATTATTGCCGTATTCCGTACTCATCAGTGCAAGAAAGCCCTTCGAATCACGGCCGCCTTTCTTTTTGATTGCAGCCAAAAGCTTCTCATAATTTCCCGCTACTGTGCTGACCGGCTTCTTTACCGTCACCGTACAGGTATATTTTTTTCCTCCGACCGCTGCAGTGATCACTGCCGTTCCGACACCTTTTGCAGATACAACACCCTTACTCGTCACTGCTGCAACCGCTGTCTTACTGCTGCTCCATTTCACTGCCTGTGTATTTCCGCGCAGCACCAGCGTTTTACTTTCTCCTTTTGTCATTGTAAGCTTTGTGGCTGAAAGGGACGGTGTTTCCACCTTTACCCTGCAGGAAAATTTCTTCCCGTAAACAGTGGCTGAAATAACGGCTGTTCCGGTTTTCTTCGCTGTGATACAGCCTGCTGCTGACACCGATGCCACAGCTGCATTGCTGCTGCTCCACTTCATTGTCTGTGTAGTGCCATTTAACCGAATCGTTCTTTTCTGCCCTTTAATCAAGGTCATCTGCGAAGCAGAAAGCTTCGGATCCTCGATCGTAACTCTGCAGTTATAGCGGATGCCCTTATGGAATGCGGCAATCGTTACAATTCCTGCTTTTTTTGCTGTTACCACACCATCTCCGGTGACTTCTGCATACGTCTTGTTGGTCGATGCCCATGTCACCTTACCTGCGGCATTTAAAAGCTTCAGCGTTGCTTTTCTGCCCTTCAGCATTTTCATGGATGTGCGGCTGAGCGTAATCTCCTGTGCCTCTGCTGCACGGACATTTCCCGCTTCCATCGGCAGAAACAACGTCCACGTCAGCACCAGCGAGAGCACAAACAAAGCGACCGCTCTGCCAAAGTAACTGATTTTTTCTCTTTTCAAGAAAACCCCTCCTTTTTTACAGATTCTAATCTGTATGTTTAATCACGCAACGAAGCGGATTGCGACTATCCGCTTGGGCTATGTGTATTATAGCATACTTCCGTTTTTTTCACACTAATTATCCGTAAAAATAAAGAAAAATCCATTGAACTCCGACATTCTGAGTTTTGATCTTGTGATATCACACAAAATGCAAAGCGGACATTCGCATTTCATCCACCGCTTAGTGCTCCGCGCACTTGATGCGGGGGAATGCTTATCTGCGTTCAAAAATACCCTTTTGAAGTTCAGTGTAACATATTTCCGATGTATCGCACATGAGAAATATCCGTTTTGGTTCATCTTCCAGACAAAACACGCGCTGCGATTCCTCGCACGGCCGCAAAAAAACACCTTTCCGGATGCAGCTGTTCTTTTTTGAATCAGCCACCGTTCCAGAAAGATGTTTTTATTTGTTGCTTCTTATTATTGCTTCTTATTATTGCTTCTTATTTGTTACTTCTTATTTTTTCTGTTTTTCTTCTTTGAGGTGACAAACAGTGCAAGTATAACAGCAGCCGATACCACAAGCACTGCCACGTACGGAAGTACCGGTGTATCATCTCCGGTCGATACGTCTCCTCCTGTCGTTCCTCCGTTTCCATTTGTTGAAATGCCGCTTCCACCCGGATCCACGATGTTGTTGTCATCCTTGCCTTCAATCTTTCTCCAGTCATCGTCATTTACGGAACCATACACTGCGTTCAGCAGGATTGTCTGAACCTCTGTACGCTCCTGGCTGAACGATGCGGTTGCATTTACCACACGGATATCATAACCGAACTCCTTACTGCTCTTGACAACCTTTCCGTTTTTATCTACCTCTGCAACGTAAATTTTTGCTTCGGATGCAGAGCCAAGATTTAACGTCAGCTTCAAGGTCAGCTCACTCTTTCCGTTTAATTGCAGCGGAATCGGGTTTGCATACAGCTGCGTGAATTCCGGATCTTTAAACAATCCTGCGTAGAAGGTTTCATTAACTGCATACTGAGAGGTTCCCTTGTATACTTTCTTTGTCAGATACAACGTTACCTTGGATACCTTCGTTTTATTCGTGATCGTCACGGATGCGTCCTCGCCCTTTTTCACCGTCAGCTGCGGCTGGTCAATGGTCGGAATATATCCAAACTCAGAATTTTCAGTAATTCTCTGTCCCTGTTCATTAACCTCTGCAATGTAGTAATTCAGGTCATCACTGCCCGGAAGCAGAATCCTTCTGCGCTCTGATGCCTCTGATGTGTTATTCAGCGTGATCGGAATAATCGTCGGTGCATCACTGTAATCCTGGCTTCGATAGATTCCTGCATAGAATGTCTTCGATGCACTTTCTGCCTCTCCGGAAGAATTCTGCAGCTTCTTCGTGATCGTCAGGGTTGCCGTGTAACGGTAACCGCGCGGAAGCTCGGAATATATATTCTGAATCTCTGCCGTATCATTTCCTGTAACCTGAATTTTTCCAGCATTCGTATATTTTACGGTACAGGTGTCACTGCTCTCGATCACCGTTCCGTACTGATCAGTCTCACCCAGATAATACGTACCCTTCTCCAGTTTGCCAAACGCAGTCGTACCGGTCAGGGCACTTACCTTGATCTCCTGTACATCGCTGACCTTTTTCGTCCGCTTTGCATCTGAATAAAGTGCTGCGTAAAAGGTATAGCAGCCTTCCTTTTCATAAGTACCGGCAGCCAGATCCTGCGCATATACCTGATGCTCTCCGCTGTACACGGTCTTCATGACAGTCAGCGTATTGCTTCCTTTTGCTTTTTCATTTGTCAGCACGGCCTCAACGGTCTTTCCTTCTTCTGCCGTAAAAATTTCATCTGCCGTATTGCGGTATCCGTCCGGTGCATTCAGCTCTGTCAGCACGTACGTCGTTCCGTTCTCCAGCTTATTCTCCAGCACAAGCTCTTTTCCGTCTGACTCAAAGACAGCCTTCTGATCCACCGGTACAACCTCGCCGGTTTTCTGATTTTTCAATACAAGCCTTGCTCCGGAAAGCAGCTTTCCGCTTTCATCCTCCACACGAATCTTAACGATGGAATCATTCAATTGGTTCTGTATCGTTCCTTTGGTCTTCTCACCGCACATTACGGTAAGCTTGCCGTCCGCATGCTCCGGATACGTGATTGCATACAGAAAATCTTTGTCATCCGATGTGATCACATTGCCGTCCTTATCTGTCTCTGCCATCCAGATTGGTACGTCACTGTCTGTCATTTTTACTTTTACAGTTGCTTTTGCAGACGAAGCGTCTTTCAGTTCAAGTCTGACCGGCTCTTCTAAGAGTGCTTCTTTGCGCTCCTCATCTGCATACAGCATCGCATAAAAATCCTCTGTTACCTTTTTAGCTTTTCCATCGTAATTCTTGACCTGTTTGGTCAGACTGATTTCCGCCTCATAGCTGAAATCATCCGACGGGTATTCGATGTACTGATACTCGAGCGCTATTTCTTCTTTCGGGTTCTGCTCTTTTTCTATCGTCAGCTCTATATAATTCTGATCGTCCTTTGCAGACTCGCCCTTCTGTATCATCCGGAATGATTCATCACTCACCGGCTCACCAAACTCATCTGTCGGTGCAAGATAATAGGTACCGTCCGCTACTCCTGCAATCGTTGCCCGGGAAGTTGTCTTTTTCCCTTCATGATACGTCAGCTTTACAACATCGCTTACTTTTTCCTGAAGGATTTTATCCCGGAACAGCGCCACATAGTAATAATCCTCAAATTCTGAAGTCAGCAGCTTTTTATTGAAGGTACTCTGTGCCGTAATATCCACAGAGGCCGCATCAGAAGAAGTCCTGGCATTCAATACCGTAAGCTCTACCGGAGATACCGCATCTGCTGCAATCGTAATCTTCTGATCCGCTGCAGGCTGATAGCCTTTTGGCGCACTGATTTCAGAAAGCAGATATGTTCCGGCTTCCAGACCACTTAAGCTGACTTCTTTTCCATTAAAGCTGATATAATATTTTGGATGTCCTTTCTCATCACGGATGATCTGTCCGTCTTCATTTTTCAGGACAAATGCCGCACCAAAGAGCAGCTTGCCATCACTTTCTCCATTACTGTCCTCTCCGGTAAGACGCAGCTTCACCTGAACCTGCTCTGCCTTTGTGAGATTAACGGAAAGAACATTCTTACTCCAGGTATACCAGCTTCCGCTTCCTTCAAAGACCGGTTTTCCGGTTTCATCAATGTAAAAGTAGATGCGAGACGGCAGTGTATACGTCTTACTTCCGTCAGATGCAACCGGAGCCTTCGTCACTTCCAGATAATAGGAACCGCTGTAATGTAGCTTTGCAGATACATCGGATGCTTTATCCCAGGTAAGTACTGCCACCTCTCCATTCTTTTTGTAAATCAGTTTTCCGTCTTGATCGTAAAGCTCTTCTACTGAACGGATCGCAGCCTCTCCGCCTGCAAGTGCCTTTTTGTCTGCTGAATCTGTCAGCCTGAATTTCAGCTCTACTCCCTTTTCTGAGCTCCAGTCTGCCACAGCCCTTGTACTCAGGATAGAAAACATTGCAATCTGCTCTTCATCAAATATAATCAAGGGCGCTTCTGTTTCTGTCTCTGCGGCTTCGCTCTGCGTTTCTGTTTCCGTTTCTGCTGCTTCGCTCTGTGTTTCTGTTTCCGTTTCTGTCTCTGCGGCTTCGCTCTGTGTTTCTGTCTCCGTTTCTGTCTCTGTTGCTTCGCTCTGCGTCTCCGTTTCTGTCTCTATTGCTTCGCTTTGTGTTTGTGTTTCTGTTTCTGTTTCTGTCTCTATTGCTTCGCTCTGTGTTTCTGTTTCTGTCTCTATTGCTTCGCTCTGTGTTTCTGTTTCCGTTTCTGTCTCTGCTGCTTCCTTCTTCTGGGCACCTTCGATCAGCACAATTCTTTTAAGGTCAGAAACGCTGTCTGATACGGTAATCTGGTCCGCATAAACTGCTCCGGCCAGATTTGACTTTACTTCCACATCTCCGTCCGGTGCAAGAAAGGTTCCCTGTAAAACCTCAGTACCGGTCAGTGTTACGGTACCTTCAAATGAACCAAACTTTTCTCCGTCAAGCCATGCGAAATTATAAAGGACATCACCCGGCTGTGTTTCATCCGCATAACGAACCGTCTGTCCTGCATTTACCATTCCATAACCGGAAAAATTAAGCTTCTGGTCCTTCTGGTCTGCGATCACATTGACCACCACATACTGGTTTGTCACGTCGATGGTTTCTCTCTGAAATGCGTCTTTGAGCTGCTTTGTATCAAGTGTTCCGTCTTTCCCTGCATAAATATTGATCACGCGCACTTTTGAGGTTGACTGTCCGTTCGCCAGCTTCTTTGAAAGACTGTCAAGTCCGGAAATTGCCGCACGTCCTGTGTCTCCGTCTGCAATTTCTTCCTCCGCAGCTGCTTCTGCCCCACTTACTGTCTCGGCAGCAAGCAGATATGGAAATGCTCCCTTCAGTCCCTGCGTCAGCGTCAAAACTTCAATCTTTTCTCCGTCATTGACACGCTCAGAACGCTCCGTCTGTTTTTCTGTTTCTGTCTCCGTTTCTGTTTCTGTCTCTGTTTCTGTTTCCGTTTCTGTCTCTGTCTCCGTTTCCGTCTCTGTTTCCGTTGGTACCTGTGTCTGTGGCTCTGTCGGCGCCTGCGTCTCCGGCTCTGTCGGCGCCTGCGTCTCCGGCTCTGTCGGTGCCTGTGTCTGTGGTTCTGTCGGCGCCTGCGTTTCCGGTTCTGTCGGCGCCTGCGTCTCCGGCTCTGTCGGTGCCTGCGTTTCCGGCTCTGTCGGTGCCTGCGTCTGTACCTCTGTCGGCGCCTGTGTCTGTACTTCTGTCGGTGCCTGTGTCTGTACTTCCGTCGGTGCCTGTGTCTGTGGCTCTGCAGATGCCTGTGTCTGTATTCCGGCATCTGCTTCATATTCCGGTGTCGTTGCCTGTATTTCTTCCGTCTGTGTTTCGGCTGCCTGCGTCTGCAGCTCAGTCACACTCTGCTCTTCTTCTGCAATACCGGTCACAGCACACTGCTGAAAAAGCATTGCTGCAGACAAAAAAGAGGCGGCTATTCGTTTAAATCCCCTGTTCATATCATCTTCCCCTTTCTGAACAAGCTTTTATCACTCCACAATATTATGATGTGAGTGTCAAAAGTAAATTATCCCGCAGCCTATCATATCATGGAGCATTTCAGGGGCAAACGATCACTTTCAGCCTGCCCCGTTCTGTTTCACAGTATAATACAATCTCCTGACTGCGTAAACCCTGAACATTCTTAAAAAGTTTTTAAGATGGCGCAAATAACAGAGTTTTTAAGTACTATTCCGCCAGCTTGTTTTGTAATATACTGATCAACTCCTCAAGAACAATGGGCTTGGATAAGAATCCATCCATACCGCATTCCATTGCTTCCTTTCTGTCCTCGTCAAAAGCATTGGCCGTCATGGCAAGGATGGTAATTCCCGCCAGTGCCGGATCTGCCAGAGCACGGATCTGCTTCGTGGCCTCATATCCGTTCATTACAGGCATCTGCACATCCATAAGCACCAGATCGTAATCACCTGGTGCCGAACTTTTGACTTTCTCCACTGCCTCCGCTCCATTTTCTGCGGTATCAACCAGGAAACCATATTCATTCAGGATCTCCACCGCAATTTCACAGTTCAGTTCATTGTCTTCCACAAGCAGGATACTCTTGCCTCTGAAATCCGAACCTGCTTCCGGAAGAACCTTATCCTCCTGCCTGACCTGCTTCTGACCGATCGCAGTCATCAAAGTCTCTCTGATATCTGACATGAACAGAGGCTTCGCACAAAATGCCGTCACTCCTGCTGCCCTGGCTTCTGCTTCGATATCTGACCAGTCATAAGCAGTCAGGATAATGATCGGTGTATCATCTCCAAGACTGCGGATCTGACGGGTGACTTCAATACCATTCATATCCGGCAGACGCCAGTCGATGATATAAGCATGGAATGCATCCCCCATTTCCATAGACTGACGTGCACGGAGAACAGCCTCTTTACCGGAAAGCGTCCATTCTGAACGCATTCCAACCTTTACAAGCATCTTTGTCACACTGTCACACGTATTAAAATCGTCGTCTACAACCAATGCTTTCAGACCTTCCAGCTCTGCGATCTTCTCTATACGGTGATGCTCCGGCTGAATCTGCAATGGCAGACGGACAATAAACTCCGTACCTTTGCCCTGTTCTGTCTGAACCTCAATGGTGCCGCCCATCATATTCACGATGTTCTTGGTAATGGCCATGCCAAGTCCTGTGCCCTGAGTCTTGCTGACTGTGGACGTCCGCTCCCGTTCAAAAGGAGAAAAGATCTTCTGTACAAATTCCTGACTCATGCCGATTCCGTTATCCTTTACCCGGATCTCGTACAGTGCACTGCCTTTTACTGTCCCCGGACACTGTTTCAGCCGGACAGAAACAGTTCCGCCTGCCGGAGTAAACTTAACTGCATTGGACAAAAGATTCAGCAGTACCTGATTTAGCCGCGTCTTATCACAATAGACATCTTCATTCGTGACATCCATGGCGTCCATATAAAGCTCCAGCTGCTTCGCATGAATCTGCCCACTGATAATGGTCTTCAGGTCATGAAGCACTTCTGACAGGCTGACTTCCGTTTCTTCCAAATGAATTTTTCCACTCTCAATACGGCTCATATCCAGGATATCATTGATCAGTGAGAGCAGATGGTTGCTGGATGAGAGAATCTTCCCCAGATAATCCCTGACCTTGTTCTTATTATCGATGTTACTTACAGCCAGTGTCGTAAAACCGATGATCGCATTCATTGGTGTCCGGATATCGTGAGACATATTGGAAAGAAACGTACTCTTTGCCCGGTTTGCAGTCTCCGCCGCACGGACTGCCTCAGAGAGCGCCTGATTCATTTTTTTATCTGAGGTACGGTCCGACATAACCAGAATATATTTCTTTTTTCCGTTTACCTCACTGCCCATTGCAACATTATGAAACCAGCGTTGTTCCCTTGTTTTCTGATGAATATATTCAAAATCCCATTCTCTTTGTTCATGAACGTGGATTTCCTCCAGATAATTCTTCTCCGGATCTTCAGAATTCTCGGGATTCAGTCTTCCCATAACACGAATATCTTTACGGATCTGTTCTACTGTAATGCCCAACAGCTTTTCCACATTCGGACTGACGTAATCTGCCTGATATGTTTTCGCATCCAGCATCAGGAAAACATCATCCACATTCATCGACAGCTTTTGAAACAGTTCGTCCCTGTACAGGATCTCCGTATCCTTTTTCTTCAGGCTTGTCCTGTTTTTCTGAATAATAAAGCTGATAAAAAATGCGGCGATGCAGAGTACGACCACACCCACAAGGAGCATCGTGCTAAGCTGCAGGCTGTTCATGCTGGCATTGACAATATCCGCCTTTACAAGTCCCAAAAATATCCAGTCCTGAATATCCGATTTTTCATAGACCAGGTAGTAATTCCTTCCATCCAGATTTACCATCATCGCATCGTTATGTCTTGCTTTAAACTTACCCGAAAGTTCATTGACCTCTTTTTCAGACATATTGGAATGCTCTCTTAAAACACCGAAGAAATTATACACGTTCCCCCATGCCTCAGAAGAATGATCAACCACAACACGGCCATCCGGATGAACAACAAAACTCTGGGCATTACCATCGAAAGCAGAAATATCCAGTACATCTACGATATCAGAGTTTTCATAAGCAATGGCAATCGCATCATATTCAAATCCCTGATAAATTCCATGAGCCTTAGGTGTGGCAAAAACAAGCAGCTGGGATTTTCCGGGAACTGCTGCATTCGCAATAACATCATTTCCCTGCCGGATCTCCTCTTCAATATTTTCCTGTAACCCAAGATACCCCGCTTCACCTGTCGTCATCTTATAGTTCCCGTCAGCTGACAGAAAATAGAAATCCAAAAAGCCTGCATCTTCCTGCGCTTTTTCTATATAATCACGAATTTCGCTTTCACCGGATGTTCTCTGCAGATATTCCCCCCACATATGAAGGTAAGTCAGGTTCTTATTCGTCAGTTCCATCAGCATTTTATCAGACTGATGAAAAACCTCCGTCAGATGAGAAACACTTTCTTCGTAAACAGTTTTTGACACAAATTCAAAATAACGGAAAACCGTCAAAACGATTCCAAGAAGGACCGCTGTAAAAACAACCAGCCTGAACTGCTTTCTTATAACAGTTTTTTTTCTGTCTGCATTATGATTCTTAACATTCATTCTTCTCATCTCACAGTCATATAATCTTCTGGCTCTGCCAGAACAGCATTACCATCTGCAACATATTCAATCCAGGTATCTTCCACAGTGATATCCATTCTATCAAATACAATCGTGTCATCTGCCGGATAAGCTTCCATGTGTTGTGATCCCGCAAGGCAGGTTACCGTGAAAGTATCATCATCCTGAACTTTTTTTCCATCCTTCGTAATCTTGCTCAGTGTATAACCATCCTCCGTTTCCCGGATCTCCACAGAAATACCGCTGAACACCGGCAGAGAGCCGCGGTTAAACGGGATGAAGCCGCCCTGGTAGCCTTCCACAAAATTTCTGACGGTCTCTTTCAGTTCAGCTCCGCTCATCGTGCTGCTATAAGCCGAAAGATCATTTGGCATGATCATGTCAGCTGCCATTTTTTCTGTATAGCCAGCCTTCAGCACATTTCCCGTAAAGCTGTTTCCTGTTGCGATCAGCACATCTGTTCCGTAAATACCGCGCAGAGTGTTTGCCATAACAGAATAGGCCGCATTGCCCCCACTGCTATGGAAGCGGTTGGAATAAGATTTTTGTGAATTCAACACGATATTCTCAGAAGCGGATTCTTCCTCAAGAAGCTGGGCATTGAATGACTGATAAGCCTGTTCTGCATCGTATTCTCCTGAAATCATCTTCGAAACCACATCCCTGGAAACAGAGAAAAAGTCATTTGACGCAATGCGGATATACATATGATTTTCTTCGACTACGGATTTCACATCTTTCAGATATTCCGTAAGCTTAAGATCCACATCCTGGCTGTAGCTCAACAGATCCTGTCCATCATAAATGATCCGGTTCTGCGCATCCTCCGAAAGCATTGTATTCAGTACCGCCATCGCTTTCTTACGGCGCGTCTCATCCTGCGTCAGGTCACGGTTTAAAGCTACCTGGAAATAAGGCGTCGTCATAAGCCACTTTTCACCGTTTTCCTGAAAGAAGGGAAGAAATGTTGTGTTAATCCCCTGATCCTGAAACATTTTTACACCGGAAGAGCTGCCGAAATACATGGCAAGCTTGCCACTTTGATACATCTCAATTATATCATCATAATTCAGATTCAGATCATCCTGGCTCAGGCCGGTATCCTGGATGAACTGCTCCATACGTTCAAAGGCCTCCGGCCAGACGGTATCGTCCAAACCTTCCTTCTCTGTATGCCCCGGGTCACCGTAGGTGGTACGCCACTTGCGTCCGGCTGTAGAAGACAGCTCTGATGCCGACAGTCCCTGCAGAGTTTCCATACAGGTATAATCGTAATAATAGTCTGCAGTAAACCCACGGATTCCAACCTTGTCAAATGCCCGACAGGCAGAAACGAAGCTTTCGTAATCGGTCGGCAGAGGAATATCATACTTTTCAAAAAGATCCTTGTTTACCACGAAGCCATGCACATCCGCGCACACCGGAAGCCAGTTGACGCTTCCATCCTCATTCATAAAATTTTTGAGATAGGTATCATAGACAGCACCGGCTGCATTGGTTGTGGAAAGATCCATCAGACTGTCTTTCAGCGGGCTTGCATCATGCAGCGAAAAACGGCAGCAGGTTATAATATCCGGCAATCCACCGTTTTCATTCAGGAATTTATAAAAATCCAGATCGTTATTTCCTACTACAAACTCAACATTGATATCCGGGAGCTGTTCCTGGATATATGGTGCATATTTTTCATACAGCTTTGTGCTCCATAAATACACAGTGATCGTTTCTGCATCTTCTTTTTCCGCGCTTTTTCCGCCGCAGCCTGACAGAAGTGATATGGCTATCATCATTACCAGAAGTACGAAAAATAACCGGTTCCATTTTTTCTTTTTCATTAAACATTCTCCCCCCAAATATTTTTTGCCATTTGTTCATACTTTTCCTCTTTCTCTCCCAAAAATCTGCTCCAGCTTTTCCAGAATTACATCTGCACTGATCGGTTTTGCAATGTGGTCGTTCATCCCTGCCTTGATCGCCTTTTTACGGTCTTCCTCAAACGCATTTGCAGTCATTGCGATGATCGGTATATTTGCACATCTTGGATCATTCAGTGTACGTATCTCCCTGGTTGCAGTATAGCCATCCATCTTCGGCATCTGAATATCCATGAAGATCAGATCATATTTCCTGCCTTCTGCAGATGACATAATATTCACAGCATCCGTACCATCCTCCGCGATATCAACATCCAGACCAATTTCCTCCATTATCGCTGTTGCAATCTCACGGTTCAGCTCATTGTCCTCTACAAGAAGAACTTTTTTGCCCACATAGCTCCTCTGGCTTTCTGACCTGATTTTCTGATCCTCACTCTTAATTCGTTCTCCCTGCTCCGGAACAGATTCCTGTTTCACCGTCACTCCCGATATTTCACATTCCAGCATAACCGTAAATTCCGTTCCTTTTCCGGCTTCACTTTCCACCTGGATCGTACCACCCAGCAGATCTACGATGTTTTTGGTGATCGCCATCCCAAGACCGGTTCCTCCGATTCCATTCTCCGTAACGGTATGTTCTCTTGAAAAAGAATCAAACACATGCTCCCGGAACTCCGGGGACATCCCGATTCCATTATCCTTCACGCGGAAAACTACCGTTGTATAGCCGTCTCTCCTGCACGGTTTCTCCGAAACGCAAATGCTGATCCTGCCTCCGACCGGTGTAAACTTTACCGCATTGCTGCTTATATTCAGGAGCACCTGCGTCAGACGAAGCTTATCGGTAATAATATCTTCATGAAGTACATCCTGTGTATCCATAGAAAGATTCTGCTGTTTGGAATAGGAAGATCCCTGAAGAATCGTTTTCAGGTCACTTAGAATATCCGGCAGATGCACCGCTGTATATTCAATCTGGACGGAACCGCTCTCGATCCTGCTCATATCCAGCACATCATTGATCAGACCGAGCAGATGCTGACCGGATGTATGGATCTTTTTCAAATAATCCAGAACAAGGTCCGTACTGCCAATATGTGCTGTCGCAAGTGATGTAAATCCGATGATCGCATTCATCGGCGTGCGGATGTCATGCGACATATTATTCAGAAATGCTGTCTTCGCCCTGTTTGCATGTTCCGCAACCGCAAGTGCATCTCTCAAATTCTTATCCTGCTCTATTTCACGTTCTTTTTCTTCCGTCACATCACGGTTTGCAATCAGAACCGTACACAGTTTTCCGTCTTTATCATATCCCTGAGGCACAATGATTATCGTCATCCATCTTCCATCCGCTGTTGAAACTGTAAGACTCAGTGTTTCACGCTCCTCCAGACGTTTTGCCACCGTACTCATATCGACAAATTCCCAATATGCCTTTTGGAATGATTCTGCAATAACCTGCTGTATCACTTCTTCCAGATGCTCTCTGGAAAGCATATCCCCTTTCTGATCCGCTTTCATGTCCCCTGAAGATTTTACGATTTCAATTTCCTCTGTTTTTATATTCACAAGAGAAATAGAGGAATATGCATGACCAAGTGCATTGATCACGCGAAGCCTCTTCTGATCCTGAAGGATACTTCTCTTTTCTGTTCTGCTCCTGCTCACCCGATAAAGTAAGAAAAGGAGCAGTGCAAGCAGCACATAGAGCATACATACCATATTTCGCGTGATGTACACCTGGGTTTCCGGGAAAAAAATATACGCATCATAGTCCTTGATCTTCTCCTGGCGCCCATACCAGCTTCCTGTCTTTGAATGAAGATGGACAATTCCATTTTCACCTGCTTTAAAATCATTTTTATACAGCCTTTTTGAATCTTCTACAGAAAGAGACGTAAGTTCCTGTTTATTTGTACTGACAATCCTGTCCTTATCACAGATTACAACACTTCCATTCATCTTAAAAGGAAAATCTGAAAATAACGATGCCATCGTCAGATCTCCGTTAAGCTCATTTACTTCCTCCTTCTGCGCATATGTGATCAGAATTCCTGTCTCATCCTGTCTTGCCACCGCCGCAAAATCATAGAGCTTTCCTTCATTTCTGAGGCGCGTTGTATATGTCTTTTCCGGATGGTCTGCAATATCACGTACATAATCACTGTCGATCAGCTTCTGCCACAGTGGCATAGCATCTCCGTCTTTCGCAGTCTGTTCTGTCACCTTATGATTCTGATCCAACACAAGGATTCCTGTCAGGCGCTGTTCGTTTGCATATTCATCGAGCATCTCCGCACTGAGATTGCCTTCCTGTGCTATGACCCGGCTTAATTCTGTTGTCTTGTCCATAAGACGTACCAGACTCTTTACCTGGTCATTCGTATTGTAAATTTCATACCTTTCAATCCGCGTTTTTACAAAGTCAAATGTCTCATTCAGCGTACTGTTCAGTTTTTTATTATCGCTCGCTGTCAGCAGAAGAAATATCAGGATTCCGGAAAAAATCTGGATAAACACCAGTAAACACGTATTTCTGTCAAATTCCTTTTTCTTTCCTGTGTTTTTACTTCTTTCCTTTTTCTGTGTCTGCGGCATTTGCTTTCTTTTCTGTCTGCTCATTTGCTTTCTCCTTCCGGCAGAATCTCGTCCGCATTCAATCCGTATTTTGTAACTATTTTTCCTGTAATTCCTTCGCTTTGCATCTCTATAAGCGTTTCTGTAAGTTCTTCTGCTAACTCCTCATGAGTTCCTTTTTTAAAAGCGATTCCAAGTTCTGATTGATAAGGACTTTCCTTCAGCATACGGTAAGCACCTTCACCATCCTGCACCAGACTGCCAAGCATTGCCTCATGCCCTGCAATTGCATCCACATAATTTTTTCTAAGTGCGGCATAAAGCTCATTTGTCGTTGAAAAGCAGTTCACCTGCTCTACCAGCGGCAGCTCTGATGCTATATTATGAAGAAAGAGATCCTCCACTTTTGTGGTTGCCTGAACTGCAACCCTCTTCCCCTTCAGATCCTGAAGCGTCCGGATTTCACTCTCGTTTTTTACAACCACCATCTGACGGCTGTACAGGTACGGTCCCGCCCACTGATATTTCTCTTCTCTTCCATTCATCGAATAGCTGCTCCACAGACAGTCTATTGTTCCATCTGCCAGCAGTTCATCCTTGTCTTCCCAGACGATATTCTTAAACTCCGGCTGATATCCCAGCCTCCGAAATGCATTCCTTGCAAGTTCCACATCGATCCCTTTATATTCGCCATCACTCGCCTGATAGCTGTAAGGTTCAAAATAATCCATTCCGATAACAATCTCCGGCAGTTCACTGTCCGCAGCTTTTTCATTCCTTTCTCCACATCCTCCCAGTATAAAACTGCCTGCCAGAAGAAATGCCGCAATGCAAATTCTTTTTCTATGGGTATGGGAGCTGCTCTTTTGTTTTTTTCTCATATCCGATTCCTTTCTGTTTTATCACTGTTCAGTGACCTGCGTTTCTGTCTCCCCCGATTTTATATCTCTCACTGTTTTTCCAACACCCGCATCTCAACCGATTTTGAAAATTGCCTTTGCCGCCCCATACCGTTCATAACAGATATCTGCAATTTTATAGTTTTGCTGCAGGATCCCTCTCCCACAATTTATAGCCCAAAAAAAGTTCCATGTAAAAAATTTTTACAGGAACTTTTTCCATAAATATCCACTTAACACTTCGCTTTTATTATTACTGCGGCACAGTGTAACCGACTGGCATGGTCAGATCTCCGTCTGACTTTCGCTCATTCTGGATTTACATTCCAGCTTTTCAACCGATTTGCCAATAAACATGTTATGCAAAACCATCATAACGATATTATAGCACTCATACCCTGTCATGTCCACAACAAATTACCTTACCACAGTAATAAATCAGTGTTGCTGCTTATTTTTCATTTCTTATTTTGTTCCGAAAATACGGTCTCCCGCATCTCCAAGTCCCGGAACAATATAACCGTGATCATTAAGATGATCATCCAGCGCACCGACATAGATATCTACGTCCGGATGTGCCTTTTTCATTTCCTCAAGTCCTTCCGGTGCTGCAATGATGCACATAAAGCGAATGTTCTTTACTCCTTTGTCCTTAAGCATCTGAATTGCCGCAATGGAAGAACCGCCGGTTGCAAGCATCGGGTCTACCACGAATACTTCTCTTTCATCGGAATCCGCCGGAAGCTTGCAGTAATACTCTACCGGCTTTAAGGTCTCCGGATCACGGTACAGACCAATATGGCCGACCTTAGCCGCCGGAATCATTGCAAGCATACCGTCTACCATACCAAGTCCCGCACGCAGAATCGGAACAACAGCCAGTTTTTTTCCGCTGAGTTCTTTTACGGTGGTTTTGCAGATCGGTGTTTCAATTTCTACATCCTGAAGCTTCAGATCTCTCGTTGCTTCGTAGCACATATACATTGCAATCTCACTGATCAATGCACGGAAATCCCTGGAACCGGTCTCCTTTCTTCTGATCAGTCCAATCTTATGCTGGATCAATGGATGATCCATAATCATTACTTTCTGCATTTTTTCTTCCTCGTTTCTCTTTTTCTTTGTAAAACGGCCATCTCAGATCCGTTTTGATGGCGTATAAATCGTTTGCTTAGTACATCGATAACGCTCTAGTCCTCGTCGATCATGCGAATCCGGCGTGCATGACGCTCTGCACCGGAAAACGGTGTGTCCAGAAATGTATCCACTATTTTAAGTGCAAGTCCCGTTCCTGTCACGCGTGCGCCCATTGCAAGTATATTCGCATCATTGTGCAATCTCGTTGCCTCCGCGCTGAAACAATCTCCGCACAGCGCTGCCCGGATTCCCTTGTAACGGTTTGCGGTAATTGAAATTCCGATACCGGTGCCGCAGATCAGGATGCCTCTGTCACAATTTCCCTCAAGAATCTCTTTTACCACCTTTTTCGAATAAGTCGGGTAATCCACCGGATCCTCTGAGTAAGTCCCACAGTCAATATACTCCAGGCCTCTCTCCTCCAGATGTTTTTTTACCTCCTGCATCAGACCGTAGCCGGCCTGATCACACCCCAGTGCTAACATAACAATTCCTCCTCATTGAGCTGGATCACCAGCTTTGAAATCAACGTTTCCAGTTCTGTAAAGCACTGTCCGTAATCTGCAAGCGTCCCGCCGTATGGATTCAAAATTTCCTGCGAAACTCCGATAAATGTATTCAATACCTGTACCTTTTCGGCAAATTCATCCCCGTATTCCTTGCGTATCTTCTGCTTTACCTCTTCACTTACCGCCAGCAGCAGTGTGCGTTCATCTGCATCCTCCTTTACCAGCGGGTCACTCATATGATCCTTCATGGTCAGTCCATTGCTGACCAGAATTGCTTCTGCTTTCGGATTGATCGGCTCCGGAAATAGAACCACCACACCCTTCGATGTGATCTCCAGCTCCTCCAGCAGATACTTACTCTGCATGATCGCCTCCGCCATAGGCCCGACCGAGGTATCACTGCTGCTCACAAAAATCAGCCTGTCGTATCGTTTCACTGCCTTTGCTCCCTGCTTTCTCAAACTTTAATGATCTGGTGTCCTGCTGCTTTGATCAGACGATTCATGATCGCCTGGCCGATCCTTGGTGTCTCAAAGGATTCCGAATAAATTACGGAAATGTCCGATTCATCAAAGTCGCGCAGAATGCTGTACAGATGCTGCGCAATTGTAATTTCATCTTTCCGGGAGCCGATTGAACGTACATCTCCTTCTTTATAATAAAGAAGAGACTCATCCGTTCCGATTACGCCCACTTTTTTTCCGGCTGCAAGATTTTCTCTGACAAGCTCATTGATCTTTTCGCGAACATGTGCCGCTTCACCTTCCACGATAATCAAATCCGCTTTCGGTGCATAGTGACGATATTTCATTCCCGGTGCTTTCGGATGTACATTGGAATCCGGTGAGATCAGCCCACGGTCCATTTCCACATCATCCAGCACTGCCTCCAGCATCTCCTGATTAATATAACCCGGCCGCAAAATCGTCGGCTTTCCTTCCGTCAGATCAACGATCGTTGATTCCAGGCCGATGTTGGCGTTACCTCCGTCAATGATCATATCAATCTTTCCGCTCAGGTCCTGTACCACATGCGCCGCGCACGTCGGGCTGGGCCGCCCTGACGTATTTGCACTTGGCGCCGCCACATAACCTCCTCCTGCACGGATCAGTGCTCTTGCCACTTCATTGCTTGGCATCCGGATCGCCACAGTTTCCAGTCCTCCGGTCGTTGCCATCGGCACCGCATCTGATTTTTTCAGAATCATCGTCAGCGGTCCCGGCCAGAATGCATCCGCCAGCTTTTTTGCCTCCGGCGGAATCTCTGAAGCGATCTTATCGATTGCCTCCCAGTCCGCAATGTGTACAATCAGTGGATTGTCTGACGGTCTTCCTTTTGCTGCATAGATTTTGGCTGAGGCCTGTGCATTCAGCGCATTTCCGCCGAGTCCGTATACTGTCTCAGTCGGAAAGGCTACAAGCCCGCCTTCTTTCAATATATCGCCTGCACGACGAATCTGTGCTTCATCAATTCCATCGTGCATGACTGCTATTATTGTCTGCATAATAAGTTCCTGCCTTTCCAATCGTACCTAGTATACCACCTCATCCGCTTTTTTGAAACTGTTTTCTGCATTTTTACCAAATAATGTTGGTTTCCGGACACTTCATGTGCTACAATGTATAGAAATAATTCGAAAAGAGGTATCATTCCATGAGCGAAGAAATCAAAAAAGAAGAATTAAAAGAAACCATGGCGGACTATGAAGCAGAAATTGCCGCTTCCATGAAGCCGATTCATGACGGTGATATTATGACAGGAACCGTCATCGGTATCTCCGAAACTGAAATCACCCTGGATTTCGGCTCCTTCACAGATGGAATCATCCGTCTTGAGGATGCCAGCGATGATCCGAACTTTACCTTCCGTGATATTGAAATGGGACAGACCATATCCGCTACTGTGATCCGCAGAGATGACGGAAGAGGCCACATCCTTCTCTCCATGAAGGAAGCTGCCGCAGTTCTTGGCTGGGAGCGCCTGGTACAGCTTCTGAAGGATCAGTCCAACATCAAGGTGAAAATCAGTGAGGCAGTAAAAAGCGGCGTTGTTGCCTACGTAGAAGGTATCCGCGGATTCATTCCGGCTTCCAAGCTTTCTCTTGGCTACGTTGAAAACCCGGAAGAATGGGTCGGAAAGGAAATTGAGGTCCGTGTCATTACCGCAGATCCGGAGGATCAGAAGCTGGTGCTCTCCGCCAAAGAAATCCTGCGCGAAAAAGAAGCGGAAGAACGCAAACAGCGGATTTCCAATGTCGAAGTCGGCCTCGTCACCGAAGGAACCGTAGAATCCCTGATGCCGTACGGCGCCTTTGTTGATCTTGGAGACGGTCTGACCGGACTCGTTCACATTTCTCAGATCTGCGACAAACGCATCAAGCATCCCGGCGCTGTTCTCAAAGAAGGAGACAAGGTAAAGGTAAAAATTATTGCAGTCAAAGATGGAAAAATCAGCCTCAGCATGAAAGCGCTTGAGGATGTTGCCGCAGTCGAAATCGAAGAAGAGACTTATGAAATGCCGGAAACTGAGGAAGCTACTACTTCTCTTGGTTCACTGTTTAAAAACATTAAGCTTTCCTGACCGCAGGGTTTTGATCCCACTGCTCCACTTACCACTTCAGTCAAGCGGATATTCTCAATCCGCTTCGCTACTTGTTCATAACCTTTATCATATGTGAGCTTAACTCGGTTAAAAAAAGAAGAGGAAGAAGTCCAAAAAACAGATTCCCTCCTCTTCTTTTTTATGTACTCTCGGAATCTTTTTGTGCTTGATTTTGTGAGAAGATTTTTTGTCAGGTGTGCACAAATTTATGAGGCGTACACGGTGTGTACGTTGATGAAATTTGTGTGCGACTGGCAGAAAATCGGCCACAAAAGCAAGTGCAGGAAAGACTCCGAGAGTACATTTTTCAGTCCTCACATACCAATCTATGCTTCCTGTTATCGCAATGCGTCTTTCATTTCCTTTACGTATGCAGCCACATACGGTACGCAGTCTTTTCCATACTGTCCGCACAGCTTTACGATCGCGGAACCGACAATTGCTCCATCCGACTGGCCGGCCATTTTCTTTGCCTGCTCCGGCGTTGAAATACCAAAGCCAACCGCACACGGAATATCCTTTGCTGCCTTTACCAGTCTTACCATTGATCCGATATCCGTTGTAATGCTTGAACGCATTCCGGTCACACCAAGTGACGACACACAGTAAACAAATCCCTGTGCCTCTTTTGCGATCTTTGTGATCCGCTCATGCGAGGTCGGCGCAATAAGCGAAATCAAATCCAGCCCATACGCACGGCATACGGAATCAAATTCTTCTTTCTCTTCAAACGGCACATCCGGCAGAATCAGTCCGTCCATGCCAAGTTCTGCCGCTTTTTTTACGAACCGTTCTGTTCCATAGGAAAATACCACGTTGGCATACGTCATAAAAACCATTGGAATCGATGTCTTTTTACGGATTTTTTCTACCATCGAAAAAATTCTGTCGGTTGTCACACCGCCTGAAAGCGCACGCACATTTGCTGCCTGGATCACCGGTCCTTCTGCTGTAGGATCTGAAAACGGGATTCCAAGCTCAATCAGGTCAGCACCGGCTTCCTCCAGTGTATAGACGAGCCGCTCTGTTACCTCAAGTGACGGATCACCGCAGGTGATAAACGGAATGAAGGCTTTTCCGTGCGCAAACGCTTCTGTAATTCTCTTATTCATGAAGATCCTCCCCTCTGTACCGTGCGATCGCCGCACAGTCCTTGTCACCGCGTCCGGAAATTGTAATCACCACGCACTGATCCTTTCTCATCTGCGGAACTATTTTTCTTGCGTATGCCACAGCATGTGCACTCTCGATTGCCGGGATGATTCCTTCGGTTCGAGACAGATATTCAAATGCTTCCACTGCTTCCTCATCCGTTACCGGCACATACTCTGCACGTCCGATGTCATACAAATACGCATGCTCCGGTCCGATTCCCGGATAATCCAGTCCCGCTGAAATCGAATAGACCGGTGCGATCTGACCGTACTCATCCTGACAGAAGTAGGATTTCATACCATGGAAAATTCCAAGTCTTCCGGTTGCTATCGTTGCGGCTGTTTCCGCTGTATTGACTCCGCGTCCCGCAGCCTCACAGCCGATCAGACGCACCTCCTTATCCCCGATAAAATTATAAAAAGTGCCGATTGCATTCGAGCCGCCGCCGACGCAGACAAGCACTGCATCCGGAAGCTTTCCTTCCTTTTCCAGCATCTGCTCCTTAATCTCCTTTGAAATCACCGCCTGAAAATCACGGACGATGGTAGGAAACGGATGCGGTCCCATAACCGAACCAAGCACGTAGTGTGTATCCGCAATCCGGTTTGTCCACTCACGCATGGTTTCAGAAACAGCATCCTTCAGTGTCGCAGTACCCGATGTAACTGCATGTACCTTTGCCCCAAGAAGACGCATCCGGTAAACGTTAAGCGCCTGACGTTTCGTATCCTCCTCTCCCATGAATACTTCGCACTCCATTCCCATCAGCGCCGCCGCTGTCGCAGTCGCCACACCGTGCTGGCCAGCTCCGGTCTCCGCGATGACACGCGTCTTTCCCATTTTTTTTGCCAGAAGCACCTGACCAAGCACGTTGTTGATCTTATGAGCACCGGTATGATTTAAATCTTCTCTCTTCAGGTACACCTTCGCACCGCCAAGATCCTCTGTCATATGTGATGCATAATACAGCCTTGACGGCCGGCCGGCATACTCGTTCAGAAGCTCTGTCAGCTCCCGGTTGAATTCTGGATCATCCTTATAATGATTATAGGCCTCTTCCAGCTCAATTACCGCATTCATCAGTGTTTCCGGAATGTACTGGCCTCCATGAATACCAAATCTTCCCTTTGACATGTTGTAACTCCTCTCTTTGCTCCGAAAAATTATTCCCGGATTCTCTTTTCTGAATTACCGTGCATCCTCACAGAGCACGATTTGCACCGCTTCCCGCATTTTCTCCGGGTCTTTGTATCCGTCCGTTTCCAGTGCACTGCTTAAATCCACTGCCCACGGCTTTATCTCCCGGATCGCCCGCGCGAGGTTCTTGCTTCCAAGCCCGCCCGCCAGAAAAAACGGCCGGTCCACAGTGTCTGTCAGTGACCAGTCAAACGCCTGTCCGCTTCCACCGCTTCCCTGATCCAGCAAGATCAGATCTGCACTGCTTTTGTTCGCCCGGAGCACATCTTCCTGTGTCCGTATGGAAAACGCCTGGATCAAAAGCATCTCCACCTTCGTTTTTTCCCGCAATCTGCCGATATACGCTTCATCCTCCTGCCCGTGCAGCTGTGCGGCTCCGATCACTCCCCGGTTCAGCAGATCCGCCACCAGGTTAACCGGTGCGTTTACAAACACACCAACCGGAACAATTCCGGAAACAAGCGCTGCACTCAGAGTTTCTGCCTGTACTGCGCTTACATTTCTGCGGCTTTTCGGTACTTCAATCACAAATCCGCAAAAATCCGGCCGTATCTCATTGACTGCTGCGATATCTTCCATGCGCGACATCCCGCACAGCTTTATTTTTGTCATGAAAGTGCGCCCCCGTTCAGCTCTTCCAGCATTTCCTTTTTGTTGCCACTGCGCATCAGCGTCTCTCCGATCAATACCGCATCAACATGATTGTCATATAATTGTTCGATATCCTTCGATGTTTTGATCCCGCTCTCCGAAACGAAAACGACATCCGAAGGAGCAAGCCTGCGCAGCCGGATGCTGTTTTTCACATCCACCTCAAAGGTGCGCAGATCACGATTATTGACACCGATTATTTTCGCTCCGCAATCCAGGGCCCGCTGCACCTCCGTCTCATCATGTGCCTCAACCAGTGCATCCATTCCAAGCTGCTCTGCGTACTGTCTATAATCCTTCAGCTGCGCATCATCCAGAATTGCACAGATCAGAAGCACCGCTGAAGCACCGAGCGCACGCGCCTGCGCGATCATATACGGATCTACGGTAAAATCCTTTCGCAGCACCGGGATTGAAAGCTCCTTCGTAATTTCTTCCAGATAATGGTCTGATCCGAGAAACCAGTACGGCTCAGTCAGACAGGAAACGGCACTGGCACCTGCACTTTCATACTCCTTCGCGATCGAAACGTATGGAAAGTCCGGTGCGATCAGCCCCTTTGACGGTGATGCCTTTTTTACTTCACAGATGTAAGACATTCCCGGCTTTTGCAGCGCCTCCAGAAATGTGCGTGCCGGGCGCTTCTTTTCTTTGCTTTGTTCCAGTGCTTCCCGCATTTTTATGGCTTCCAGCAGCACTTCCATAGAGACCTTCCGCTTTTCTTCTGCAATCCGCTCTCTTGTTTTTGCTGCAATTTCTTCCAGAATATTCATGCTCTGCTCCTCCAGGCTCTGTCAGGCCCTTGTTTACTCCTCCGAATTCGATTCGTGGATAAATTCCTCCAGCTTTTGCTTCGCCGCGCCTTCATCGATCAGCCGCTCTGCCATGCGCACACCTGCCTCAATTGTCTCTGCTTTTCCGGCAATATACAAGGCTGCGCCTGCATTCAGACAAACCGCCTGCCGCTTTGCCCCTCGCTCTTTTCCATTTAAAATGTCGAGCGTGATCTGTGCATTCTCCTCCGGAAGTCCTCCCTGCAGCTCATCCTTCCCACATCTTGCATAGCCAAACTGCTCCGGCGTCAGCTCATACGTCGTAAAGCTTCCGTCCCGTATCTCGCATACCGTGGTAGGCGCACTCATAGAAATTTCATCGAGACTGTCCTGTCCGTAAACAACCATGCCGCGCACCACCCCAAGATTCGCCATAACCTGCGCCAGCGGTTCTACCAGCGAAGCATCGTACACACCCATCAGCTCCATATTGGCACCGGCCGGATTACTGAGCGGTCCTAAAATATTGAATACGGTACGAATGCCAAGCTCCTTGCGCACCGGCCCCACAAAACGCATTGCTGCATGATACTTCTGTGCAAACAGAAAACAAATGCCGATTTTTTCCAGAAGCTCTTTGCTTTTTTCCGGAGAAATTGTAATCTTTACACCGAGTGTTTCAAGGACATCTGCCGCTCCGCACTTTGACGAGGCTGCCCGGTTTCCATGCTTGGCCACCGGCACACCGCCTGCGGAAATCACAAGAGACGAGGTGGTCGATATATTGAAGGAATTCGATCCATCACCGCCTGTTCCGACAATTTCCAGTACATCCATCTCATGCAGCAGACGCACGCCATGTGCACGCATACCGGCCGCCGATGCGGTAATCTCATCAATGGTTTCCCCTTTCATGGACAGTGCCGTCAGATACGCTGCCATCTGTACCGGCGTTGCCTCTCCACTCATAATCTCATTCATTACGCCTTCTGCTTCTGTATAAGTAAGATTCTGTTTTTTTGAAAGTTTGATAATTGCTTCTCTGATCATGTCTGTTTCCTCCTTCTGTTTTTTGACACTTGAGCGTGTCCGGGAAATCATTTCTGCTCCGGTCAAAACGGACATTCGCAATCCGTTTTACTGCTTGTACACGTCACACCGTCTACGACCTTCATAAAATTCTCAATCATTTTTCGTCCGTCCGGTGTCATAACTGATTCCGGATGAAACTGAACACCAAATACCGGAAATTTCTGATGCTCCACAGCCATCACCTCACCGTCCTCTGACTTTGCGGTAACCTTCAGCTCCTCCGGAAGTGTATCCCCAACTGCTGCCAGTGAATGGTATCTTGCTGCAGGAAATGTTTCCGGCAATCCCTGAAACAGCCGGTTTTCTGTGCACTGGTGAATTTCCTTCTGTTTTCCATGCATCAGATTTTTTGCATAAGAAACCGTACCGCCAAATGCTCTGCAGATTGCCTGATGCCCGAGACACACACCAAGAATCGGAATTCTTCCGGCGAAATACCGGATCGCCGGAATACAGATTCCAGCATCCTCCGGCCGCCCCGGTCCCGGTGAGAGAATCAGTGCATCCGGCTTCATTGCCTCGATCTCTTCCAGGGTACAGTCATCGTTTCGGATCACTTTGATCCTGGGATCCGCAGAACCGATCAGCTGATACAGATTGTAAGAAAAGCTGTCATAGTTATCGATCAGTAAAATCATTCCAGTCCCTCCTCTGCCTGTTCAATTGCCACCTTCACGGCCTTTGCCTTATTGCAGCACTCCTCAAATTCCTTCTCCGGTACACTGTCTGCCACAATTCCGGCTCCCGAACGGATACAGATCTCTCCGTTTTTCTTATATACCAGGCGGATTGCAATACACGTATCCAGATTTCCCGCAAAATCAAGATAACCGACTGCGCCTCCATAGATGCCGCGTTTGCTCTGCTCCAGCTCCTCAATAATCTGGCAGGCCCTGAATTTCGGAGCTCCGGACAACGTTCCTGCAGGAAGGATCGCATCCACCGCATCCACTGCATCCTTATCCTCTCTGATCACTCCGGTCACCGTAGAGCCGATGTGCATTACATGAGAAAATCGTTCGATTTCCATATATTTTTCTACGTACACACTGCCGATCCGACTGATCTTTCCGATATCGTTCCTCCCAAGATCAACAAGCATATTATGTTCTGCACGCTCCTTTTCATCAGCAAGAAGCTCTCTCTCCAGTTCTGCATCCTCGGCAGCATTTTTTCCTCTCGGCCTTGTCCCGGCAAGCGGAAATGTACTAAGCTTTCCATTATCCAGCTTCACCAGTGTCTCCGGCGATGCTCCCGCAAGCTCGATGTCATCGCTGGAAAAATAAAACATGTAGGGCGACGGATTCGTTGCTCGCAGCGCCCGATACGTATCAAACAAACTCCCCTGTGCCTTTGCCCGCATCGGATTGGAAAGCACCACCTGAAAAATATCTCCTTCGTGAATATAATGCTTTGCCTTTTCCACCATCGCACAGTAACGTTCTTTTGGAAACTGTGGTCTGATCTCTGTCTCCAGTTTTAATTTTTCAAACTGCTTCGGCTTCCCCTTCAGAAGCAGTTGTGCCATTTCTCCCAGCCGGTTTTCTGCCTTTCTGACCTTTTCTTTCAGATCATGATCGAGCATGACTCCGGTGATCAGCAGAACCTTCTGCCTGTAATGATCAAAAGCAATCACGGAGTCAAACAGCATCAGATCCATATCACGGAAATCCTGCTGCTCGTGATCCTCCAGATGCAGCTTTGGCTCACTGTATTTGATATAATCATAAGAAAAATATCCAACCAGCCCTCCGGTAAACGGCGGCATTTTTTCCAGAACCGGACTTTTATACGCCTTCAGGATCTCACGCAGTGTATCACCGGGATGCGCCACTTGACGATGTTCTGTTTCTTCCAGTCCGTTTTCTCCATTTCTGCGGATTTTTACCAGCCCATCCGTACATGTGATTTCCATTGTCGGATCATAGCCAAGGAATGTATAACGCCCCCAGACTTCTGTCTGGCTTGCACTTTCAAGCATATAACAATGTCTGCTCACCTGTCTTAGTTTTCTCATAACCTCAACCGGCGTATACCGGTCTGCGTACAATTCCCTGCAGACCGGTATACGTCTGTACGTTCCCTGCGCTGCAAGCTGTGTGATTTCTTCAAACGATGGATACATGTGATCTCCTCCCCTGGATTGTGGTGGTTTTTCTGCCCTGGACGTTCTGTCTTCACGGTTTTCTGTTGTTCGAAGCTGGTTATACAAAAAGCTCGTCCATGACAGATTACTCTGTCAAGGACGAGCTCAGATTTCTTTCACCCGCGGTGCCACCTTGATTCACGGTATGACCCGTGCTCTTTGCGGAATACCTGCATATTCCAGGCAACTGACGTATGCCCTACGTCGCAGAATACTCAGCGTATGCCTTTGACTGCGCCCTCAGCGGTCCATTTGGCAGTCTGCATTTCGATCCGGCTCTCAGCCTCCCGGACTCTCTGTACGCGCACCTCTGTCTTTATCTCCGCTTCATCGGTTTACCAAATTAAATTTTTTATAAAATTACCACAATCTTTTTCTATTGTCAACCACTTTCCAAAAATCTGTTATCATATTTCATAATAACCAGTTACAGTTTTCGATTTCTGCGGTATAATAATTCTTGCACCTTACCAAAAAGAGGTTTCCTGCTCCCTGATCTGGGAGCTGTTTACTAATTTTACATTCAGGAGGTTTTTTATGAAATACGATTTTACAACGGTTATGGATCGTCACGGAAAGGATGCCATCGCTGTCGATGCGGTCGGGACCGGAGGCTTTGCGCCCGGTGCACCAAAAGAAGGATTTGACGTGATTCCGATGTGGGTGGCAGATATGAATTTTCCAACCGCCCCGTCGATTCCGGAAACGGTGGGCGCACGACTGCAGCACCCGGCATTTGGCTATTTTTCTCTCACCGATGAGTACTTTGATTCAATCATCCGCTGGCAAAAAGAGCGCAACAGCATCGATTTCCTGACAAAAGAATGCATCGGCTATGAAAACGGTGTACTCGGCGGCGTGCTTTCTGCCTTAAAGGTCTGCGCACAGCCCGGTGACGCAATACTGCTGCACAGCCCGACCTATATCGGCTTTACCGGAAGTCTGACAAACAACGGCTATCAGATCGTTCACAGTCCGCTCTTTCTCGATGAAAACAACATCTGGCGCATGGATTATGATGATATGGATGCAAAGATCAAAAAGCATCACATCCACACTGCCATTTTCTGCAGTCCGCACAATCCCTGCGGACGTGTCTGGGAACGGTGGGAAATTGAAAAAGCCATGGAGGTCTACCGTGCCAACGACTGCCTCGTAATCTCAGATGAAATCTGGTCCGACCTGACTTTGGACGGTTTTTCTCATATTCCGACCCAGTCGGTCAGCGAGGATGCAAAAATGCGCACCTTTGCATTCTATGCGCCGAGCAAAACCTTCAATCTTGCCGGTCTGGTCGGCAGCTATCATATCATTTACAATCCGTATCTGCGTGACCGTTTTCTTGCCGCTTCTTCCAAATCACATTACAACGAAGCAAATGTACTCTCCATGCACGCACTGATTGGGGCATACAAGCCGGAAGGAATGGAATGGGTGGATGAGCTGCGCCACGTGCTCACCGAAAACGTCGACTACGCCTGCCGTTTCTTATCCGAGCATGCTCATGGAATCCATGTCAGCCGTCCGCAGGGTACTTACATGCTCTTTCTTGACTGCGAGGAGTGGTGCAGGGCACATGACAAAACGATGGATGAACTGCTGAAGGCCGGCTGGGAGGTCGGCGTTGCATGGCAGGACGGACGACCGTTCCACGGAAAATACGGTATCCGCATGAATCTTGCGCTTCCGCTCTCCCGCGTACAGGAAGCATTTGCGCGGCTGGAGCGGTATGTATTTCATCCAGAGTCTTAATTGATCACTTCCTGAATTTACATCATTACAGCCGGAGCAGATTTTCCCAATCTCACTCCGGCTGTATTTTTGTCATTTTCTTTTGTTTCTTAATCTCTTAACATCATATTTATTTCTGTATCATCTGCTCAGACCTGTTGCTCACATGATCGTTCTTTCTGCGTTTTCCTCAGCTTTTCCGCATGGATTTCCAGTACAGCGCCAGCGCGATCACACCGGTGATCACATCGGAAACTGCCTGCGCACAGATCACGCCCATATAGCCGAGCAGCATTTTTAATACGACGATACAGCAGGCAAAGATTACGCCCTGCCGGCTGATGGAAAGAATCAGGGCAAAGAGCGCTTTTCCTTCCGCCTGAAACAGCGTCGTAAATACCAGCACGACTGCGATCATCGGTGATGAAATCAGCAGACAGCGCAACATCAGGCTTCCCGTCTGAACGATCGATTCATCTTTCATAAACAGGCGTACGAACTGCGGCGCAAGCAGTGCAAGCACCAGCGCACATACAATAGCAAAACCGATTTCTACCATCAGATCAAACCGGATAAATTCCCTCAGACGCTTTTTATTGCCCGCGCCATAATTATAGCCCAGAAGCGGCTGTGCGCCAAATGCAAAGCCGACCATCACAAGCACAACGATCATATTGACCTTCATCGCGATTCCCATCGCCGCCACTTTTTCTGTACCATAACCGGCAAGGAAGCGGTTTGTCAGCGCAATCCCAAAGCTCTGCATGATGTTTGTGACTGAGGCCGGAATGCCGATTGCCAGGATGGACGCCACCGCTGCTCCGCTTATCCTGATATTTTTCGGCGAAACCGTCAGCTTCCGGCTCTTCGTACGGACAAAATAAACGAGAAGCACTACCGATGCCGCGTTTCCGATCACCGTCGCGATTGCAGCTCCGCCTGCTCCCATATTCAGGCCGAAAATAAAAACCGGGTCGAGAATGATATTGACAACCGCTCCGAGAATCGTCGCCGCCATCGACTGCAGAGCAAGCCCCTCCGTCCGGATCAGGTTGCCCGGTGTGAGCGCAACGATAATAAACGGAGCGCCAAGCGCAAGATACTGATAATACTGCCCGGCATACCCGATCGTTTCATCAGTCGCTCCAAGCAGATGCAGTACCGGTGTCTTCAAAAGCAGAAGAAGAATCGTCACAAGCACGCCGCAGAGAATCGCCGCATAAAAGCAGAATCCGCTCGCCCGTTTTCCTTCTTCATCCTTCTTTTCACCGAACAGGCGGGAGATCAGAGAACTGCCGCCAAGCCCGAAAATATCGCCGAGCGCAATCATTAAGGTAAAGATCGGTGCACATAAGGATACACCGGCCACCAGCTGTGCGTTCTGTGTTCTTGCAATAAAAAAGGTGTCTACGATATTGTAGACAAGATTGACCACCATGCCCATGACAACCGGCAGCGCCATTGTAAAGTACGCTTTCGGCACCGGAGCATGCTCAAAAAGTTCATTTTCCATCTTTTCCCCGTTCTTTCTGATGCGGAAAAACCGGTTTCTTTACAGTTTTTCCGCCACATTTTTATTTTGTATAGCGTGCGATCAACTTCGCGCCTTTCTGTTCCACGATGATATGCTCAAGGCTCTTGATGTACTTATTGAACTGAGCATAACCGTAATCCCGTATCTTGAAATCCTTGTATTTTTCATAGATCTTATTGCCCACAATACTCAGCTCAATTCCGTCTTTTCCGGCTTTTCGTACAATACTCTGCACGTAGGCATCGATTGTCTCCTTCATGCCTGCATCTTCCCTCAGTGCCACATTCACGATATTTCCATGCTTCACCAGCTGAAGCCTTGAGAACTGCTCCAGAAATTTTGAGAGCATATTGTAGCCGTAGCTTCTGACATCGAAATCCGGGTACAGGCTAACGAGGCGGCTTCCAACCTCTCCAAGTCCGGTTGCTTTGTTGCTGTCCTGATTTTCGAGCACGATCCGGATGATCTCATCCTCGATCGCTTCCCGGCTCAGTCCGTCCTCCGGCTCTTTTTCCTGCGCCGTGCCAGGATCATTCTCAATCAGCAAGTTTTCCAGGATCGTAAACTTGTCACACGCCTTGCGGAACGGCTCCGGCGTCTTGTTTTCGCCCATTCCGATCACCATTTTCCCACTTTCACGCAGGCGGCTGACCAACCTTGTAAAATCGCTGTCGCTCGATACGATACAGAATCCGTTTACATCGTTCGTATACAGAATGTCCATTGCATCGATGATCATTGCAGAATCCGTTGCATTTTTTCCTGTCGTATAGCTGAACTGCTGAATCGGTGTGATCGAATTGGTTAGCAGCTCATGCTTCCAGGAAGCATTCAGAGTACTTGTCCAGTCTCCGTAGATCCGCTTGTATGTAATCACGCCGTATTTGGAAAGCTCGGTCAGAATTGGCGTAATATACTTTGCGGATACATTATCTGCATCGATCAGCAGCGCAAAATACTGTTCTTCCATAAGATTCCTCCATTTCTTTTGTCCCTGCCACTGATTTTTCCACGACCCTTTTTCCGCCATTCTTTAACCGAATCAGGCACCCCTGTGTACACAAATAATCGACGCCTCTTTTATGTATTTCAGGAAATCTGCTCCAGATAAAATCAGCCATGTTCTCTGCGTTCGCTGTCATTGCTTTCTGTCACCTCAGTCGTCTTCACGGAACAACGCAGGACATACATAATTATAATATCACAAAGCAAAAGAAGATTCCAGAATTTTCCGGGAATTCTACGTCTGACTCGGGACAATCCTGCCCATCTCCGAATATTCGTCAAGATATTGTAAAATCCCCGCACACACCGATGCGCATACCCGATCCTGATACGCCTCTTCCTGCAGTCTCGCCTCCTCCTCCGGATTTGAGAGAAAACCGCACTCCACAATCACCGTGGTTCCCTGCGAACGCTTCAAAATGTAATAGCCGGAATTGCTCTTTTCCACCCTTGAACGCGCCTCTGAAAGTTCGCTGTTCATGCTGTCCTGAATGCTTTTTGCCAGCTTTTCTCCCTCTGCCGAATGCTCATAATAAAACACCTGCGGACCGCTCACTGCCGGATCCTGATAGCTGTTCTGGTGGATACTCACGGTAATCAGCGGAGCTTCTTCCGCGATGATTGCAATGCGGCGCTGCATATCCTGCGCTTTTTTATGCGCGGCATCCACATCGTACAGCCCTTCCTCCGTCTCACGCGTCAGCACAACACGGTATCCGGCGGCCTCCAGAAGCGCCTGCAGCTTTTTTGCATAGATAAGATTGAGCTTTTTTTCATTGATTCCACTCTCTCCGATCATGCCGGGATCGTCACCGCCGTGACCAGGATCCAGGACGATCGTGCCCTTTGCTGCCTGCACGTCCCCGCCGCTTTGCTGACTGTCTTTTAATTGCTGTACCTCCACCGTCTCTTCCTGCCCCGCCGCCTCTGTCTCCTGCTTTACTGCAAGCCGCGGCAGAAAAAAAGCGCCGATCAGCAATACTGCAATCATCACGTACTGCACCGCTTTTGCTGTTACCAGAACTTCTGTTATCTTTTTGAAATCCATCTGCTCTCCTTTTCTGCCAAAGCGTTATCATTCCTTTTCTTATTTATCCTATGCTTTTTTTCCAAAAATTATGTAACTGTTCCGCTACAGGCAAAATCAGGAACAAAAAAACAGCACCCGGAAGCACTCCCAACCGACTGCTGCTTTTCTTCTATTACTTTTCTTCTATTACTTTTCTTTTATTACTTTTCTTTGTAATACAACATGCAGTGACAGTATCCTTCAAATTCCGGATCCGCAATCTGATCACGAAATTCCTGACACATACATTTATTTTCTTCCAGCTTTCCGATACGGCATGGACAATAGCCGCCCTTTTGCTTCAGACCTTCTTTTACTCGCTTTACGATTTCCGCATTTTCATTTAATCTTACCTTAGCCATATAGATGCCTCCTGTTCTTTTTAACGAATTCTGATCCTCACGCCTTTTGATTCTTTTCCTCATCTTAGCACAGTTTTGTTCTTCTGTCAGCCGCCTGTACTTATGATTCTCTTCGCAAAGCAGATCATTCTGATTCCCTGCATCCAATTGTTTCTTTTTCCTTCAGGAAATTTCCGAAAAATTAAGATCTGTTTTACGCCCGTTTTCTGTATTTTTTTCCATGATATGCTATACTTATAACTGATCATAAACAGAAACGGAGTGTGATTCATCTTATGCAAAACGCAACTAAATATGCGCTTGAGGCGTCCCTGAAAAAATTTCTGTTAAAAAAACCGGTCGATAAAATCACAATCAGTGATCTGACGAATGACTGTGGAATCAGCCGCATGTCTTTTTACTATCATTTCAAGGATATTTATGATCTCGTTGAATGGGCCTGCTTCGAAGATGCATCGCAGGCACTGCAGGGCAAAAAAACGTACGATACGTGGCAGGAGGGCCTGATGCAGATTTTTGAAGCTGTCATGGAAAACAAGCCTTTTATTTTAAATGTTTACCATGCACTGAGCCGGGATCAGATCGAAAGCTACCTTTTTCACCTGACCTACAATCTGATCGAAGGTATTGTAGAAGAAAAATCCACCGGAATGAACGTTACAAAGGAGCAGAAGCAGTTTGTGGCCGATTTCTATAAGTACAGCTTTGTCGGTCTGATGCTGGACTGGATCAAAAAGGGAATGAAGGAAGATTATCAGGAAATTGTTCACTGCATCTGCACTACCATGAGCGGAAATATCACGAATTCCCTGCGTAACTTTGAGCGCAGCTAAGCATTTAACCAAGTAAGCAAATAGCGAAGCGGATTGCGAATATCCGCTTTGACTGATACAAAAACAGAATAGTTTCCTTACAAAATGGGCAGGATGATAAAAAACTTATCATTCCTCCCGTTTTGTAAATGGAAAAACTATTTTTCCTGCGCTATGATAATGCCATCAAACAGATCAACACAGTGATCCTAATACAAAAATTAAGACACAAAACATAGAAAGGTGGAGTTTTATATGTCAAAGACAAACAAAAAACTTGCAGCAGCATCTGTACTTGCAGCCGGACTTGGAGCTGCATACTTCACAAAGAAAAAAAATGATGAGGCTTCTAAAAAGAAACAGCAGGCAGCCACAAACGGCTATCGCAACACAGAACGCGGCCGTTACGACAAAAACAGCAAAGGAATCTATTATTCCAACGGAAACTACGAAGCATTTGCACGCCCGGAGAAACCGGAAGGCGTTGATGAGAAAAATGCCTATATCGTAGGCAGCGGTCTTGCTTCTCTCGCAGCAGCCTGCTTCCTCGTACGTGACGGTCAGATGCCGGGAGATCATATCCATATTCTTGAGGCAATGGATATTGCCGGCGGTGCCTGCGACGGTATCTTCGATCCGAGCCGCGGTTATGTCATGCGCGGCGGCCGTGAGATGGAAAACCATTTCGAGTGCCTCTGGGATCTGTTCCGCAGCATTCCTTCCATCGAGACACCAGGTGTTTCCGTACTTGACGAGTATTACTGGCTGAACAAGCATGATCCGAACTATTCTCTGTGCCGTGCCACCAAGAACCGCGGAGAGGATGCACACACGGACGGACGCTTCAACTTAAGTCAGAAGGGCTGCATGGAGATCATGAAGCTGTTCATGACAAAGGATGAGGATCTTTACGACAAGACGATCGAGGATGTATTTGATGACGAAGTCTTCAACTCCACGTTCTGGCTGTACTGGAGAACGATGTTTGCATTCGAGAACTGGCACAGCGCACTGGAGATGAAGCTGTACTTCCAGCGTTTCATCCATCATATTTCCGGACTTCCGGATTTCAGCGCCCTGAAATTCACCAAATACAACCAGTATGAGTCCCTGATCCTTCCGATGCAGCGTTATCTTGAGGCTGCAGGCGTTCACTTCCAGTTCAATACGGAAGTTACCAACGTTGTCTTTGAATTCCGCAATGGCAAAAAGATCGCTTCTGCAATTGAATGTAAGATAGATGGCGTGGAAAAAGGCATTCTGCTCACAGAAAATGATCTTGTCTTCGTCACAAACGGAAGCTGCACTGAGGGTACAATTTACGGCGACCAGAACCATGCACCGAACGGTGATGCAGAGGTACGTACCAGCGGCTGCTGGAGTCTGTGGAAAAACATTGCAAAGCAGGATCCGTCCTTTGGACATCCGGAGAAATTCTGCTCCGATATCTCCAAAACCAACTGGGAATCCGCTACCATTACCACACTGGATGACCGGATCATTCCGTACATCACCAACATCTGCAAGCGTGATCCGAAGAGCGGCAACGTTGTAACCGGCGGTATCGTAAGCTGTCAGGATTCTTCCTGGCTCTTAAGCTGGACCATCAACCGTCAGGGACAGTTCAAGGAGCAGGATAAGGATAAGGTCTGCGTATGGGTCTACGGCCTGTTCACCGACAAACCGGGTGACTACATCAAGAAGCCTATGAAGGACTGTACCGGTAAAGAGATCACAGAAGAATGGCTGTATCATCTTGGCGTTCCGACCGATCAGATTGAAGAGATGGCTGAGCACAGTGCAGTCTGCGTACCGACCATGATGCCGTACATCACCGCTTTCTTCATGCCGCGTGCAAAAGGTGACCGCCCGGATGTCATCCCGGATGGCTGCGTCAACTTCGCATTCCTTGGACAGTTCGCCGATACTCCGCGTGATACCGTCTTCACTACAGAATATTCCGTTCGAACCGCCATGGAGGCCGTTTACGGACTGCTCGGTGTTGACCGTGGTGTACCAGAAGTATGGGGAAGTGTTTACGATATCCGCGAGCTGCTTGATTCCAGCGTCAAACTGATGGACGGCAAATCTCCGCTTGAGATTCAGCTGCCTGGTCCGCTTAATGCACTGAAGAAACCGGTTCTGCACGTCATCCAGGGCACCGTGATCGAGAAGCTGCTGCGTGACCACCAGATTATTAAAGACGGAATGATGTAAAATCCGTAACTGTTCAGAACCAGACAAAATTTCAGTATCTGATAACTGTTTCTTCCAAAAACCCCGGTGTGACTTTTGTCACACCGGGGTTTTCTCACTTTCATAGGCTCACATGTTTCATGTTTGTATATTTCGTGCTTTCATATCTGCATGTTTCCTATTCACATGTTTACATCATGCGCCTGTCCATTTTCGCATATGCATCATTTCTCGGAATCCAGTCAAGGAACATCGGAAGCTCAAGGTCCCAGAATGCCCACTCATGCTTATAGCCAGGCACACTGTCGTAGCGGTGCTCCACTCCATCCTTTACCAGCTTCTGATGGAAGGCTTCTACTGATTCATAGAGGAAATCGTTGTGTCCGATGCACAGAAAAATCTTTGGAAGCTCTGCCTTTGTTGCAAGAAGATCGTCTACGAGATTCTCTGCCTTCATCATCGGCGGAAATGTATGTCCCAATGCAATTCCGCTGTTCTCCTCTGCCATCTGCGGCATGACAACCGCCGGTGAAAATGCGCCGATTGCCGCGAAACGCTCCGGATGCTTCAGCCCGTGCACAAGTGCGCCGTAACCGCCCATCGACAGACCGGCAACGTAGCGGTCCTCTTTCTTATCAGAAATCGGGAAATTCGTCTCAACAAATTCCGGCAGTTCTTTCTCTACGAGATCAAACCAGTTCTCGCCGTACTCGGCATTCATGTACGCCTTGTTTCCGACGGAACAGAAGACGGCTGCGATGCGCCGCTCCTCCACATAACGCTCGACGGAAGTAAAACGGCTCCAGCAAAGGTAATCATTTCCATGTCCGTGCAGGAAATAAATTACCGGATATTTTTCTGTGATTTTATGCGTCAGCTCCGGCATCACATCTCCATCGCACGGGCTGAGGCTCGGCAGGATGATCTGAATGTCAATCGGATAACCGACTGAGTAAGAATAAAAGTTGCAGGTAATACGTGCCATATGTATGCGCTCCTCTCTTGTGGTCGTGTTTTGATCTGTTCAAAAGCATGGGCAAAGCGGATATTCACAATCCGCTTCGTTACTTGTTTACTCTGAACCATTACCCCTATGATAAAATCAAAATATGCCAAATGTCAAGACAGCCCACGGCAAATTTTGTCGTGGGCTGTAGGTAACGTTGCTGTTCAGAGCCAGATAAAAATTCATAAAACAGATGTAAATAATTGCATTTTGAAGATTGGCTCAGAAACAGTAATCAAGTAACAATTGTAACCAGGTGGCAATTTCAGACGAGGTGACACGCTACGCGCCGTCCCTCCACCTCCCTCAGCGCCGGCTCCTCCGTCCTACACTTCTCGGTCGCATACGGACATCTGGTGTGGAAACGGCAGCCCTTCGGCGGGTTGATCGGGCTTGGAATCTCACCCTCAAGCAGTGTCTTTTCTTCTTCTCTTAAATGCGGATCCGCAACCGGGATCGCATTCATCAGAAATTTTGTGTATGGATGCAGCGGCTTTTCATAGATCAGTGCAGAATCACCGATCTCACAGATCTTACCGAGGAACATGACACACACGCGGTTTGAAATAAAACGGACGACAGACAGGTCGTGGCTGATAAACAGATAAGTAAGGCCGTACTGTGCCTGAATGTCTTTAAGCAGGTTGAGCACCTGGCTCTGTACTGATACGTCCAGCGCGGATACCGGCTCATCGCAGATGACAAGCGACGGATGCAGTGCAATGGCTCTTGCGATTCCGATCCTCTGGCGCTGTCCGCCGGAAAACTGATGCGGATAACGGTAGAGGAAATCACGCGGCACGCCGACTGCATCCATCAGTTCCAGCACCCGCTTTGTCAGTGCCTCTTTATTCTCACAAACCTTATACGTCACAAGCGGCTCTGCAATAATATCACGCACATTCATACGCGGATCGAGGGATGCATACGGATCCTGGAAGATCATCTGCATCTGCCTGCGGTATGGTGCAAATTCAGCCGGCTTCATGGCAGAAATTTTCACATCCTTGTACCAGACATCTCCTGATGTCGGCTTATGAAGCTGGATCAGCGTCCGACCAAGCGTTGACTTTCCGCATCCACTCTCACCTACCAGCGCCAGACATTCTCCTTCATATATTTCAAGATTGATATCCGATACGGCATGAACGCTTTTCGTCCGGCCCACCGGAAATTCTTTTACCAGATGCTCGCAATGAAGCAGCACCTTTTTTTCTTCACTCATGAGCGGCCTCCCTTTCTGCGGGCAAAAAGCAGCGGATCACATGCCCGTCACCCAGATCGTGTAATTCCGGTTTCTTTATCTTACAGCACTCCATCGCCTCACTGCAACGGCTGCAAAATGCACAGCCCTCCGGCAGATGCATCAGGTTCGGCACCACGCCGGGGATCGTGGAAAGGCGTTCCGGAAGTTCATCCAGATGGATGATCGAAGCAAGCAGCCCTTTTGTATACGGATGCTGCGGATGATCGAACAAGGTGAAGACATCTCCCTGCTCAACGACCTTGCCCGCATACATGACGTATACATAATCACACATTTGGGCGATAACACCAAGGTTATGTGAAATCAGAAGACAGCTCATGCCTGTCGTATCGCACAGATTTTTGATCAGCTTCAGGATCTGTGCTTCGATCGTCACATCAAGCGCAGTCGTCGGCTCATCGGCGATCATCAGCTTCGGGCGGCAGACCATCGCCATCGCGATCATTACACGCTGGCGCAGACCGCCGGAAAGCTCGTGCGGATAACACTCATACCGCTTCTCCGGTTCACTGATGCCAACCTGGCGGAAGACCTCGATGACACGTTTTTTTGCTTCTGCCTTATCCATCTTCTGGTGATTCAGGATCGCCTCACGCACCTGTTTGCCGACCTTCACGACCGGATTCAGGCTCGTCATCGGCTCCTGGAAGATCATACTGATATCTTCCCCCCGCACCTTCCGTTTTTCTTTTTCAGACAGCTTCGTCAGATCCCTTCCTTCCAGGAGAATCTCCCCATCTGCCACACGGCCCGGATACTTCAGAAGATCCATAACGGATTTTGCCGTCATACTTTTCCCACAGCCGGATTCCCCGACGATTCCGACAATCTTTCCCTTCGGAACCTGCAGTGACACATCATCGACTGCCGGAGAAATACCCTTTCTCGTAAAGAAATAGGACTTTAAATGTTTGATTTCAAGCAGCATTTCATCCATGACGCATCCTCCTTATGAATTCTTCAGATGTGGATCGAGGACATCACGCAGTCCATCGCCCAGGAAATTGAAAGCAAGTACTACCAGCATGATCGCCGCACTCGGCACAAGACTGAGCCACGGTGCATTATACAGGTAGGTACGTCCCATATTTACCATCAGACCCCAGGAGGAATTCGGCAGCTGCACGCCGATACCAAGAAAGCTAAGCGCACTCTCGGAAAGGATGGCCGACGGCACATCCAGTGTAAACAAAACAATCAGGGACGGAATACAGTTCGGAAATACGTGGCGCAGAATGATCGTAAAATCCTTTACACCCATACTTCTTGCAGCCTCAACATACTCTGTCTCGCGCAGGGTCAAAGTCTCAGAGCGAATAACACGCGCCACACCGGCCCAGCTTGTAATCGCCAGTGCGATAAAAATACTCGTGATGCCATCGCCGAGCGTATACATGATAACCATCGCCAGAAGCAGAGACGGGAATGACAATACCACGTCTGCCAGACGCATGATGACTGCATCCACGATTCCGCCGACATAGCCGCTGATCATACCGAGCAGCACCCCGATCACCATGGAAGCAATCGTTGGAATGATGCCAACTGCGAGTGAAACGCGCGCACCGTAGAGAAGACGCGTCAGAACGTCACGTCCGAGCTCGTCCGTACCGAGCAGATGCTTTGCAGACGGTGCGGAAAGCCTTGAAAGCAGATCCTGATCTTCAAAGCTGTACGGTGTCAGAAGCGGAGCACAGACAGCAAGCAGCAGAAAAAACAGAATGACAAAAGCAGAAAATACCGCCAGCTTATTATCCGCCGCCATCCGCTTCATTTTGTCGATAAAGGTATCACTCTCTCCAAGCTGTGCGGCCAATGCCTCCTGCTCGGCTGTATTTTCCAGATGTTCTCTCTTTTTCATGCTCACGCCCCCTTTCTGATTCTCGGATCCAGCACCGTATACAGGCAGTCTGCGATCAGGTTGCCCACGATGACGATTACGGTAGTAAACAGTACCGTACCCTGAAGCAGCGGAATATCACGGCGGCTGATCGCATCAACCGCAAGTCTTCCGATTCCATTAATAGAAAAAATTGTCTCAGAAATAACGGCTCCGGAAAGAAGGCTGGAGATCTGAAGCGCCATCATCGTAATGACCGGCAGCATCGCATTGCGCAACCCATGCAGGATGATCACGCCTCCACGTCCAAGTCCCTTTGCCTTGGCAGTGTCAATATAGTCCTCCTGCAGCACCTCTACCAGCGTGGAGCGGGTCAGACGCGCAATGCTGCCCGCACTGTTCCATCCAAGCGCAATTGCCGGAAGAATAAATCCGGTCCAGGATTTGACGCCGGAAATATCCACCCAGTGCAGCTTATAGGCAATAAAATACTGCAGTACCATCGCTACCATGAAGACAGGTACGGAAACACCGAGCAGGGAAAATCCCATGAACAAACGGTCCAGGATCCCGTCCTTTTTTACTGCGGCAATAATTCCACAGACCATACCGATCACCCACGCAATGACGGCTGCCATAACCGCAAGCTTTACGGTATTTGGGAATGCCGCAGCCAAAAGCTCCGTCACCGGCTTATTGAGCGTATAGCTCGTACCGAAATTTCCGGTACAGATATCTTTTAAATAAGTAATAAACTGTACATAAAATGGTTTGTCCAGATTCATCTCTTTTGTCAGACGTGCAATCGTATCTGCATTTGCATGCTCACCCATCATCGTTGTGATCGCATCTCCCGGAATGATCCGAAGCAGGACAAAAATCATGAGCGAAACACAGAACAGCACGATAAGCGTCTGCAGTACTCTTTTCCCGATACTCCTCAGCATATGGTATCCTTTCTAAATGTGGTCGTCCGGCTTCCCGTGTATTCTTGAGAAAAACAGCTGGGGGCCCTTCCGCCTTTCCCAAAAACATACGTGCCAAAACGCAATTCATCCGGAACCGGCACAGTTCTGTCCCGGCTCCGGAATCCATTGTCTGTCTTATCTGCCTTTTATTTCATGACAACGCCTGAAATAAAGAAATCTCCATAGCCTGCCCAGTGCGGTGTATAACTCTCTACATCATCACTGATGGCAAATTCATGATCCAGTGCGAAAAGTGGAACCCAGGAGTAATCCTCGTGGATGATCTTCTCCTCCAGTGCCTGGTACTCTGCATAGCGTGCACCATCGTCGATAATAGACGGAGCTGCTGCCACGCGGTCGATGATGGAGGTATCCTGATAATTATCAGAACGCATTACCGTGTTCTCTACACTTCCGAAGAAGGTTCCCATGATATTGGCCGGATCATTGTAATCCATTGTCCAGGTACCGACGAAGGAATCCATCTCGCCTGCTTTTCTTGTTGCCAGCCAGCTGGACTGATCATAGGTCTTGATCTCCATGTTGATGCCGACTGCTGCGAGCTGCTGCTGGATGATCTGGCAAACCATCTGGTTGTTTGCACTTGCGGAAGAATCATAACCCATCTCAAAGGTAATTTCTCCATCCTTGTAGCCTGCATCCTCCAGAAGCTTCTTTGCGCCGTCCGGATCGTAAACGATCTCAGTTGCATTGTCATTGTGTCCGAGAACACCCTCCGGAATGATACTGTTCTCAAGATGTCCCTTTCCTCCGTATACGGAATCCAGGATTGCCTGACGGTCAACAGCCATCTGGATCGCCTGGCGTACCACCGGATCCGAGAGGTAATCGCTCTTTGCGTTCATGTTCATGTAAGTCAGGGCAAGACGTTTTCCGGAAACGATATTGTCCGCATACTGTGTCTCATAAGTAGAAGACACGATCGATGCATCCTGGAAATCAAGGTCGATGATATCCAGCTCGCCGTTCTGATACATCAGGTTCTGCGTGGAAGCATCCGGGATAATATGGATCACGCACGTATCTACCGATGGCTCCTCTCCCCAGTAGTTTTCATTTTTTACAAGTGTGATGTGATCATTGTTTACCCACTCTGTTACGATATACGGGCCGGTTCCGATCGTCTCGTCTACATCAATACCGAAATTGGAAGCACCCTCCACAGTCGTCTTGTCGATAATGCCGACTGCAGCAGATGTCAATTCTGAAACAAAGCCTGCATTCGGATTTGCCAGCGTCATGCTGATCTGATAATCACCATCCACCTTGATTCCTGAAACGGTGTCCGCTTTTCCATCCATATAATCCTGCGCACCTTCAACCTCAAGCGGAATATCCGCATTGATGGACTCCGGGGAAAGCAGATGCATGAATGTATATTCTACATCTTCAGCGGTAAAATCCTGTCCATTGCTGAACTTTACGCCTTCTCTCAAGGTAAAGGTATAGGTCAGTCCGTCATCACTTACCGTGTAACCAGTGGCCAGCCCGTTTACAATCTCAGTACTTCCGTCATCATTTACCTTAATGTCAAACAAACGGTCAAATACATTCAGCGGAACCATGTAGTCCTTGCTCGTTCCCATAGCATCCATTGTGGAAATATCTGCGCTCAGCGCAATATCAAGCACCTTGCCGTCTGATTCCTCTGCCATTGCCGCCATCGCCGGGCTGATACTGCCTGCTACGAGCACACCTGCCAGAAGCACATTCATCATTCTTTTTTTCATTTACCGCTCCTCCTCTTATTTTCTTCTTCTAAGAACTGAGGGCATAAAGAAGCGCAGCCATCCAATTTCGGAACGGCTGCGCATAATATCTAAAATATACCCTTTTCCAGAAAAACTGCGCTCCGCACCGATTGTGCGACAGTCGGACAGATTTTCTCTGCCAGACCAGCGACCAAAGCCTTACAGAAGCCCCTTCGCTTCGGCGTCCACCCCTTTCTTTTATCTGCCGGTCTGTAACAGCTTAATCGGATAAAATACTCTTGGTCGAACGCGCCTCAGTTTCTTATTGGCGCTATTATACGCCCATTTTTTTTGTAAATCAAGCATTTATTTTTAAAAATGTAGTGCTTCTGATTTTCTATTCCCTGGCACTTTCTTCCTGCAATCCAAGCCCGCGGCACACATTGAACACAAAGTCCTGTACATTCGTCACGATTCCATGTGCAGAAAGGCTTCCGCGGTCGCTCAGCTTATTGACTGTAAATTCTGAAATATCCACGCAGTAGAAGTACACTTCGCGTACCGTTCCATCCGGAAGCACGCGATAAGACGGCGTCATATTTCCGGTTGCGATCGTATGCAGCATCGTTGCAAGACAGATGACTGTGGTTGCCTTGCGCACGCAGCTTCTCATTGCATCCTGCGCTTCGTATACATTTCCATACACCTCCGGCAGCGGACCGTCATCACGGATCGAGCCTGCCAGCACCAGCGGCACGTTGTACTTCATGCAGTTGTAAATAATGCCGTTGTCGATGTGCTCTTTCTCGATAAATTCACGGATCGAGCCGCAGGCGCGTACACGGTTGATCGTTGTCAGATGATTGTAATGGCCATTTTCCATTGTCTCCTGCGTATAAATATCCTGACCGAGCGCCGTATTCATATAGGCTCCCTCCAGATCATGCGTTGCAAGTGCATTTCCCGCCATCACGCCGTTTACATAACCATGCTCGATCAGCTTCGAAAAAGCAGCCCTCGCATCTGCATCAAAGCTGAAGGCCGGTCCCATGACCCAGAGAATATTTCCACCATGCTCTTTTTCATAACGCAGCAATTCATAGAGTTCGTCATAATCCTTTGAAAAGGACGTCTCTCTGGAGCGGTTCTGACGAAATGCAAAGACATCCCCCTGCTTTTCCATTGCTCCGAACCCATTTGCATGTACGAAAATACCATCCTGGCATTTTTCTGTTCTTCCAACGACCACCAGATCACCTTTCTTTAAATGGCGCGGTTCAATCACCAGAATTTCCCCGTCCCGATACACCGGAACACAGTCCATACGGCTGTCCTTTGCCAGCAGCCACTGCCCGTCTACCTTAAAATATTCCGGAAAAATACTCATCGCATGAAACTGCTCCGGCGCTACCGTATCCGCCGGTGCCGGAACCAGCTTTACATTCGGAGCTTTCTGAAATATCTCTTTTGAAAAATCAGGTGCCGTATACTTTTTTAATTGAAAACTCATCGCTTTTTCTCCCTTCCAGCAGCAACATACCGGGCGCCAGGCCTTTTTCTCTATCGTGATCCGGCTCTGACACCTCACCCCTAAGCGCAACTATCTTCCTTATCATACGCACATCCCACAAAAAAAACAACCCTTTTTGTAATCACAGTTGCACATATCCCTCTGAATTGCTATAATATCTTTCAGTTATGATTAACAACTTTTAAGGGGTTTTAAAATGAAAAAAGTAGCAATTGTCACAGACGGATGGGTCGGTGAAGTCACATATGCCTGGTTCAGAGGTATCAGGCAGTATCTGGATTCCTGCGACCTCGATGCCGACCTGTATTTCTTCCACAGCTTCGGCAATTTCAGTAAAGATGAAAAATATAATGCCGGTGAATATAACATCGTAAAGCTCCCTGATTTTTCTTCCTTTGACGGCATCATTATCGATACCTCAAGTATCGCTTATCCTTCTGTCACAGAGGAGCTGGCCAGGCGTGTACGCAGCTGCGGCGTTCCTGCCGTATCGCTTCAGCTTCCGATTCCGGGTCTGCTTTTTTCCGGAATTGATAATTACGGTGCTATGGAGCGGATCGTGGAGCATCTCATCACCGTGCATGGCTGCCGCACCATCAACTACTGCGGCGGTCCCGTGTCAAACGGAGAAAATCTGCTGCGGCTAAAGGCATACCGCGACTGCCTGCTCCGCCACGGCATTCCATATGAAGAAAAACGTGTCTATCATTATAATTATGAAATGGAATCCGGCATCCGCATCTTTGATCACTTCCGTGAAGCAGATCTGATCCCTGACGCATTCGTCTGCGCCAACGACAACATTGCCGTCGGCCTCTCCACCCGCGCCAGAGAAACCGGTTTTCGGATTCCGGATGATTTTCTGGTAACCGGCTTTGACAATCACGACAAAGCTTCTTATTTCGATCCGCGCATTACTACCGTCGGTTTTAAAAAAGAAGAGCTTATCGTGAATGCCATGCAGCTGCTCCACGAAAGCTGGACCGGGAAACGGACTGATAAAGCAAGGTATGCACAAATGCAGTGGGTCTTTCAGGACAGCTGCCGCTGCCAAAGCCAGAATCCGCCGGACCGCGGGCAGTACATCAATGATCAGATCGTCTCTGAGGTACATACGCTCCGCATGCGCAACTGGATGGCACAGCTGAAACGCTGTCTGCTCAATTGTGACAGCTATTCGGAAATGTCCTCCTATCTGCTTCAGTGTATCCGCGAAAATGGCTGCGATGATGTTCTCCTGTTTCTGAATCCGGATTTTTATGCGACCGAAACTACGGAATATTCTCCAGAACTCCCTGAGGATGAATTTCTCACGGATGGTTATCCATCTGAAATGGCTCTTGTTCCACCGAGAAACGGCTGTTCACGTATCTTTCCCGGAAAAGGAGAGCTGCTCCCACCTTTTGCCTCTTCGAAGGGCGGTAATCTTTATCTGTTTTGTCCGCTTCATTTCCGTGAACGTGAAATCGGATATCTTGCTTTCAAAAACTGCGATTACATTCTGAAAAATCAGTTTCTTTTTGATATGCTCGCCGCATTTCAAATCGCGCTGGAAACCCTGTATGGAAAACTGACCCTGCACAAAATGAATGCGGCGCTGTCACAGCTTTATATCCGCGACTCGCTGACCGGGCTTTACAACCGCATGGCCTATGACAAGCTCGCAATCCCTCTCTTTGCCAGCTCCATCAGTTCCGGCAATTCCTGCGGTGTTCTTTTTGCAGATGTTGATCAGCTCAAATACATCAATGATACCTTTGGGCACGACATGGGAAATCTGGCCATCAGTACGGTTGCCTCTGCCCTGAAGCAGTGCTGTCCGTCCACTTCCGTCACGATGCGCTACGGAGGCGATGAATTTGTCTGTCTGATCCCGAACTGTAATGAAGAACAGCTGTCTCAGATCAGGCAGAATATTCTCACACTGCTCAGACAGCTTTCGAACCTGAGCACACAGCTTTTTTCAATTGAAGCCAGCATCGGATACGTTGTCACAGATGATTCGGCCTCTTCCTTAAACGATTATATCAACCGTGCAGACGAGGAGATGTATCTGATCAAGAAGGCACGGAAGGCGGAACGCACACGGCACACAGACTGATTGACGCAACAACTGCTTATTGCTCTGCGCAACCTTGCAGAGGACTTACTTGACTCGGTTACACTGAATAGAACAAGAGCCGGCGAAACAGGCGATGATCTCCTGCTTCACTGGCTCTTTCTTATTTCCATCTCAGTTTCTGCTTACTTTCCGGATTTGACTGCCGCTTCCTTCAGATACGCCGCACGACCCTCTTCATACAGATTGCTGCCCTCGCTGTCAATGATGACAACCAGCGGCATGTCCTCTACATAAAGTTTACGCAGCGCTTCCGCGCCGAGATCCTCGTATGCGATCAGCTCGCATTTCTTAATGCATTTTGCAAGCAGTGCACCTGCTCCGCCGATCGCTCCAAAATAGACACCGGAATACTTCTTCATTGCTTCCACCACTTCCGGCAGACGCGCACCCTTTCCGATCATGCCGCGTGCACCGACTGACATCATGGTCGGGGCATATGCGTCCATACGGCCGCTCGTCGTCGGACCTGCCGATCCGATGACCTGTCCCGGCTTTGCCGGTGTCGGTCCCACGTAATAGATCGTCGCATCCGTCGGATCGAACGGAAGCTTCTCGCCTCGTGCAAGTGCTTCGCACATTCTTTTATGTCCGGCGTCACGTGATGTATAAATCGTACCGGTCAGCAGCACACGGTCGCCCGCATGCAGTGTCTTTGCCAGCTCCGCCGTCAGCGGCAGTGTGATTCTCTTCTCTTCCATCTCAAATCACCTCCGTTTTGTGACGCGTCACATGACAGTTGATATTGATCGCGCATGGCATTCCTGCGATGTGGGTCGGCAGTGTCTCGATGTTGAGGCCGATTGCGGTCGTTTTCCCGCCAAAGCCCTGAGGTCCGATGCCCAGCTGATTGATCTTTCCCAGCATCTCCTTTTCCAGATCTGCATAATATGGATCCGGATTGGAAGAATCAAGCGGACGCATCAGCGCCTTTTTTGCAAGCAGCGCTGCCTTGTCAAACGTTCCGCCGATCCCGACACCGACCACCATCGGCGGACACGGATTCGGTCCTGCAGTCTCTACTGTCTCAATGATAAAGTCCTTGATGCCCTGCAGTCCGGCTGATGGCTTGAACATCCGGATCGCACTCATATTTTCGCTTCCGAAGCCCTTCGGTCCGACCGTTACCTTCACCTGCTCTCCCGGAACAATCTCCGTATAAAGCATTGCCGGTGTGTTATCGCCGGTATTTCCGCGACGGATCGGATCCTTTACAACTGACTTACGCAGATATCCTTTGTCGTATCCTCTTCGTACACCCTCATTTACCGCATCCGTCAGATCTCCGCCGGTAAAATGAACGTCCTGTCCGATTTCCAGAAAAACACAGGCCATTCCGGTATCCTGACAAATCGGTACATTCTCGCTGTCTGCAATCTCAAAATTTTCAATGATATTGTCCAGCACACCCTTTGCAATCTCTCCGTCCTCACAGGCGCGGCATGTCCTGATCGCCTCTTTTACATCCGATGGAAGATGCTCATTTGCCGCAATGCAGAGTCTCTCGACCACATCGGTGAGCATGCTCACTTCTATCTCTCGCATTTTTCTCCTCCTGTTCCTACTCAGCAGACCATCCGTTATTTTTAACCGAGTCAAGCAAGTCCCCTGCGAGGTTGCGCGGAGCAATAAGCAGTGGTTGGGACTTGCTTGTACCAGGCATTTCTGCATTCTGATTTTCAACTGTCTGACATCTGATTTTCTGCTGACTGTTTTTCTCAATTGTAACAGGTTCTTTTCTCCCTTGCAATCGCTATTGCAGAAAGTATTTACCGCTCATGTCTTGCGTAGTGCGGCAGCAGCAGCCTTTCCTGTATCGCGGCCGAATACGATGATTTTAGCCGATTCCGTATTCTTCCCTCACAAATTTCTCAAGCACCGGGATCGAACGCTTTACCTTTTCCGTATCGATGCAGTATGCCATCCGGAAATATCCCGGGCAGCAAAAGCCGTCTGCCGGTACGAGAATCAGGTCATATTTTTTCGCCTTCATACAGAATGCCTTTGCATCCTCCTCAAGTGCCTTCGGGAAAATGTAGAAGGTGCCCTGCGGTTTTACGACCTCAAAACCAAGACGCGTCAGCGCATCGTACAGCAGGTTACGGTTTGTCTCATAAACACTCATATCACTGACTTCATCGATCACCCTTGCAACCGCCTGCTGCACCGTAGAGGAAGGGCAGTTGTGACCGATCCCCCGGCTGATCTGGCCGCACATCAGGGCAATCAGATCTGCATCTGTGCAGGCCGGATTTGCCGCCACGTAGCCGATACGCTCACCCGGAAGGCTCAGGCTTTTCGAGAATGAATAACATGACAGCGTATTGTCATAAAATTTGCTCAGGTACGGGCAGGTCTTGCCGTCAAACACGATCTCACGGTACGGCTCATCACTGATGATGAAAATGTCGTGACCATACTCTTTCTGCTTTGCACGCAGGATATCTGCAAGACGCGTAAGCGTCTCCTCACTATACACCGTACCGGACGGATTGTTCGGAGAATTTACGAGAATGGCCGCCACATTCGGATTCAGCATCTTTTCAAATTCCTCAAAATTAATCTGAAATGCTTTCGTATCTGCCGGAACCACTTTCAATACTGCTCCGCTCGTATTGACATACGGAAAATACTCCGGAAACAGCGGTGCAAACGTAATGATCTCATCCCCTGGCTTTGTCACACAGCGAATCGCATGCGCCAGCGCACCTGCCGCTCCGGATGCCATAAAAATATGCTTCGTCTCATAGTTCATGCCAAACCGTCTATTCAGGCTGTCAGCCACGATCCCGCGCACCTTCGTATTTCCGAGCGACGGGCTGTAGCCGTGCAGCGCCATCGGATTTTCTTCCTGATGAAGCCGGATCACCGCATCAGTATAATCCTGTGTACAGGGTACACTCGGATTGCCAAGGCTGTAATCAAACACATTTTCATATCCAATCTCCGCTCCGCGGGCCGTCGCATATTCACTCAGCTCACGGATCACCGATTTTCCCTGCAGCATTGCCTTATATGTCTCGTTAATCATGCCCTTATTCCTCCCTTATATTCTGATGTGCTCTGATGAGACGCAATATTTTTTGAAATTTCCCTTCGTTCAGTTCGCCATGATCTCCTCAAAGCCCCTCTCTGCCCTCGCAACCGTATCCGCGATGATCCTCTCTGCATGCGGTTTCAGATCCATCTCAAGCACTGCGCGGATGATGGCTTCCTGCTTTTCCTGCGGTACATGGTACAGCGTAAGACTGCAGCCAAGAAAACGTCTCAGCTTCTGGTCAATCGTAAAATACAGATCACAGTGCTTTGCCATGAACCCGCGCATCACACCTGCAGATGCAATGTCCATCTCGTAAAAATCCTTCTTTTCTGCTCCAGGCATATATTCTGCAAACAGTGTTTCTGTTTTCTTCGCCGTATTCTGGTAAATATACTCAGACGTGGTTACAAGAGAATATGCCATTACATACAGCTCCCTGAGTGGTTCCGAAAGCTCCGTGATATACATCTGAAGTGAGGTTTCCACCGCATAGACCAACAGCGGATCCATGTTTTCTCCTATCAGCTTTGCCGTATTGTCAAACTGACTTTCAAACATCGATTCCGTCAGCGTATATAAAAGTGCCTCCTTATTTTCAAAGGCTGCAAAAAAGGAAGACGGAGCCATACCCGCTGCCTGGGCGATATTCGCCGTTGTCGTCTTTTCATAGCCGTTCTCCAGAAACAGCTTCACTGCTGAACGCAAAATTTTGTTTCTTCTGATAATTCCCTTTTTCTGTATTCCTCTTGGCATTGTACCATCCTTTCTCTCTCATGAACAGGTTCAGCTGCACCACCGGGACATCCTACCACTTGGCACTGTACCATCCTTTCTCTTCCATCCGTGTAAAGCAGACATTCGTAATCTATATATTCGTTGCTTGCAAGATCATGAGGAATGCCAACCTGCAAAGGAACTCCCCATGATCTTTTGTTACACTTGTTTTTAATTCATTCTGATTTCTTTTCCTGTAACAAAGCCTGATTTTGACTATACTCAATGATATCATAAAAATTACGCGCCTGCAACATGCATAGCGCGTAGTTTTTTCTTTCATATCAGGTCACTGTTCTGATTCTCTTCTTCCTGCTGTGCCTGCTGTTTTCTTCGCAGCTCACGGATCGCCTCCTGCACAGCCTTCGCTTCTTCTTCCTTTGCAATCTTACCGGCAAGATGCAAGGTCCGCACCAGATTGCTGATCAGAATCACGGCAAGCGGCACAAGAATAACCGGAATGAACACCAATGGATTCGCCGCAAGTCGTGAAAGCTTCCCGACAAGCACCGAAGCACCGATCACCTTTCCGATCAGACCATTCGAATCTGTCTGATACGCATCATCCACATTGTTGGCATCGCCTCTCGTTGTGTAAATCCACAGCTCTCCCTCCCGGCGAACGGAGGTCACACGATGTGTATTTACCGCACCGTCAAGTGCCGGGTCCGCGGAATAAAAGGAGATCACATCACCAACCTGAATCCGGGCCGGATCTGTTTTTTTCACCACGATCATCGTGTCGATTCCATACGTCGGTTCCATGCTTCCCGTTGTGATCCGCAAAAAAGAGTACCCCGCAAGATCCGGTATTTGTCCGGATGGTGTAAAAAGAACCACACAAAGTACCGCGATCGCAGCCACAATCATCACCACTGACAGAACATTTACAACTGCAAAAAAGAATTTTTTTATCATTTATTCATCCTCTTTTGTTTCCTTTCGTTCCCTGCGTTCCCGAAGCGCGGTCACAAGATATTTTGAAAGACTGTTGGCATCTGCTTTTGTAACTGCTTTTTTCCGCGCCGCTTCCGCTGCTGCCACGGCTTTCTCACACGCCCTCTGCAGCTTTTCCATCTCACGGGCGGATTCTGCTTTTATTCTCTGTATTTCTCTGGCAGACGTCTCCATTGCAGCCTTCGCCTCTGCCTGCGATGCCTCCTTTGCCTCGCTTACCTCTTTAACTGCCTTTTCTCTCACCTCCGCGATCTCACGGGCGGCTTTCGCTTTTGCCCTCTGTATTTCTCTGGCAGACGTCTCCATTGCAGCCTTCGCCTCTGCCTGTGACGCCTGCAGCTGCTTTTCTGCCTCTTCCTGCGCTTTCTGCAGCCGCTCTTCTGCCTCTGCCTGTGCACTTCTGACCTGCTCCCCGGTTTCCCAGCGAATTCTTTCGATCTCCGCTTCTGCTTCCCCTTCGGCCTCCGCAATCTGGCGTCTGGCTTCTGTCTGTGCGCTCTCCTTTGCCTCGCTTATCGCTCTGGCCGTTTCTTCTCTCACTTCCGCGATCTGGCGTCTGGCTTCTGCCTGCGCACTCTTCGTTGCCTCGCTTATCGCTTTAGCCGTCTTCTCTCTTACTTCCGCGATCTCACGGTCGGCTTCTGCTTTTGTTCTCTGCATCTCTTTAGCGGACGTCTCCATTGCAGCCTTCGCCTCTGCCTGTGCCGCATCGATTTCCATACGTGCCTGCTGTCTTGTCGTCTCAGCCAGCTCCTCCGCTGCCGCACGCGCCGTCTTTTCTGTATCGAGCTGTGCTTCCAGAACCGACTTTTCATTCTCCGTCTGTGTCTGCAGATCCTGAACAAATTCCAGCTGCTGATTCACGCTGTCCAGTTCACTTTGCAAGCGGGCAAGGGATTTTTCGAGCTCCTCTCGACGGTCTGTCTCCTTTGCAAGCTTCTCCTCTGCATCAAGCTGTGCCTGCGTCACCTCCTCGATAATGACCTTGCGCACCTCAACATCCGGAATATTATAATCATCGACAATCTCTTCTTTGATTTCCTTAATAAATTTTGGTTTTACCGGCTCCCGCTTTTCCTGCGAGATCTCGCTCATCTTGCGCGGATCAGATTCCAGCAGGCTCTTAAATACCGTATAATTGGTAATCAGGTTGATATACATCTGCAGCAGGTACTCTTCGTCAAATTCCAGCGCACTGTCCTGCTCCTCGATGGAATAACCGACTTCATCATAGTTCTCAATAAACTGCCACAGCTTATAGCACGTCCGGTAATCCGGATCCTTCATCATCAGGTTTGTCCGCTGAATCGGACTGTACACGCGTGCACAGCCGTTCATAATATCACAAAAGGAACTCGACCGCAAAACCCGCGACATTCTGCGCACACGGTCGATTCTCTTAAATATGCTCATGTTATCGGTGTCATTTTCCACCAGGCTCTGGCGGTTTCTGATCTTCATCTCCACCTTGTAGGAGATTTCCTCATAGGCATCGTCGATCGTGCTCTCCATGCTCATGACATCGCACGTTTCATCGCCGGTCGACCAGAAGATGACATCCGTCCGCTTGTCCACAAATGCAAACAACCGCTGGATCAGATGATAAACGAAACGGTTTTCATACAGATCATAGCTTTCCTCCGTCGTCACATTTAAAATTTTCGTCGGCTGGATCTCGCCTTTTGCGTTTGCCACAATAAACTGTGTGTTCTGGCTTAAGTGGCGCACACTGTCCGCTGTGATCTTTTTTGCGAGTGCGACCGGAACGACCTCCTCCGATGTCGTGATAAACCGGCGCGGCTTGTCCACGATATTGAAAATCGCAGTAAGTCCCTCCTCCACTACGGTCAGCCACTGCTCATCGACTACCTTGTGCAGAATCCGGTGCTTTTGCTGTAAAGTATTATTTCCGGCCTGAACGATCTCAAACAGATATTGAAAATACCGGTCATCCTCAAGTGCCTCACTGATGCCATCCGTATATTTCAGATAGAGATCATTGATCGTAATGTCTTCCATTGCTTTGTTTCTCCCCTTCTGCCGCTCTCACTTTTCAGAGCGTGTCTGAACAATCCTTCCCGTAATCCTAAGCAGGCTTATGAGATTGTGAGTCCCATTTTGCGATATACGAAAGTCCCCGCCTGCCGTATTTTACACCGCACCAGGTAAATTTCACCTATAGCAATCCTCGTAAATAATGCATTTAAGGCAGTTCAGCAGAGTGCGAAAGACAAGGAAGATATCTGAAGGCGTGCTGACGCACGGCAAAGATATCTGACGCAGGATTTCACACTCTGGTGGTCTGGATTAAGATGCATTATTTTAGAGGATTGCTATAGTTTCGTGCGCATGCAGCCAAAGCAGAGGACTTTCTTTTTCATCAGTACAGATTCTGGATTCTCCGCAGGTATGCCTTGCTGTCCGGCATCTCTGCTTTTCCAAACGTTTTCTCAATGTAATTGATCAGTCCCGTGATCTCATCGCGCACGAAGCTGACATTCATACTTTCAAATTTTTTGAGCACCTTACGCGCAATGATGTAATCCATTCCGCCAAGCTCTGTGCCGCCGCACGCCACATAGACCGGAATGAAATCATACATCTGCTTCATGATACGGTTACCAAAGGCCAGACGGAAACGTGTCTGCAGATAGGCATCCATCTTCTGCAGCTTATCCATCGCGTCGTCACTGATCGGATGCTCCACCTTTGCCTTCTGGAACAGATATTGCAGATGCTCTGCCGTCACATCACAGTGCGGCTCCGGCTCACATTCAAATTCATCCGCACGCTCATTCAGCTCGATCGGCATCGCACGGTCATATACCTTATCGGTGATCGTAAATGTGGAATCATCATTGTTGGCGGTTCCGATAAACCAGGTCGAATCGGATACGTGGATCTTTCCTTCATCAAGCTTCTTCGGATCACCTGCCCAGGCTGTCGGCACAAGATCAAGCACCCATTCCTCTTTGCTTGGCATTTCAAGCACAGAAAGCATTTCTGCAAAGTAATACTCGATACGTGCCAGGTTCATCTCGTCAAGTACGATCAGCGACGGATCCGGCCTGTAATTCGCCTCATACAGCGCACGCAGAAACTCTGTTTCATTGAAACGCTTTGAAAACTCGTTAAAATAACCAAGGATCTCGGTACGGTCACGGTACGAAGGTTGCACCGAAACGATTGTCGCCGGATTGTCCAGATAACGGCTGAAGGAATATGGAAGACTCGTTTTACCGGTACCGGAAATACCCTCCAGAATCAACAGCTTGCTCGCCGCCATTCCGGCCACGAATCTGCGCACGATTTCAGGTGTATAATACAGTCCCATCTGACTTGCCGCAAAACGGCGGTACCGCTCCACAAAATCCTCCAGCGTGATTTCATTGTCATAGACCGGAAGCACAAAATGCTCATACTTCTCATCCACAAGCGCCAGCTTCGGAAAACGATGCTCGATATTGTGGTTTGCCTCGGAAATAACGGCCTGCACGACCGGTGCATTCGCCACATCGCCATTCGGTACCGGAATCGATACGCCGGATGCGCTCTGTCCGGTGACCGTTCCTGATCCGGCCGATCCCATGACCACGCCCGCCCGGCCGGAAGCTGTGCCCTGTGCAGCGCCTGAGTGCTCAGCGGCAGCCGCAGCCTGCGCAGCGCCGCCCGTCACCGCTTCCACGGTCGGGATCACATCATCCGTCAGCGCAGAAGCTCCCACATATGGAATCCGCTCCGTGCCGCCCATTGCATTGACCTTCAATGCCAGAATGCTGTTTTTTTCATCCATTAATGCCAGCACCTGCTTATTCAGCCGTCCGATTTCCCGGTACAGTGCCGCATTGTCCGTTTTATCCGCTCTCAGCTGATGGTTCAGGATAATCCTGCGCACTACGATCACAATGATCAGAACCGGAATCGCGATCAGGAGCAGCATCAGCAGCACCGAAAGGATCTTTCCGGGGATGCTCAAGGTCGGAAAATACGTAATAAAGATCAGAAAATACTGTGCCCATCCTGTCACCAGCAGCTTCACAAGCGCGGCCAGCCAGACTATGATATTGTAGACAACCTGCGAGAGCAGCTCATACGCAAACTTCAGAAATTCACTCACGCCTTTTTATCCTCCTCGCTGCCGCTCTGATCAGCTGCCCGGACGGTTTCAGAAGCATCCTCTACAGTTCCCTGCTTTGCCTTTTCCAGTTCCGCCTGTGCCTGCGCTTTCATGGCTTCTGCCTCCTCGCGAAGACGTTTTGCCTCAGTGAGTGCCGCCTGCGCCTCTGCCTTGGCTTTGATCGCCTCAGCCTCCTCACGGATCTTCTGCGCCTCGGCAAGCGCTGTCTCGGCTTCTTCCTTTGCACGCTGTGCCTCGGTCTTTGCAGATGCAGCAGAGTCACTCGTCTGATTTGCATTTACCGGAGCGGCTCCATTTTCAGACGCTCCATTTTGAAATGCTGCACCATTTTGCGGTGCTCTTCCCTGCGGCATCGCTGCACCATTCATCGCCTGCATTCTCGCTGCCTCTACCTCACGCGCTGTCTCCACCGCTACTGCCTTCTTCAGGCGAATACTGATCATGATGAGATGATATACCTGATAAATAAAGAAGAGAAGCATCGGAAGCACGATCACGATCAGGAATCCGGTACTGCTGGAAAGGAAATCCATCACCTTGCCAACACCCTGCAGGTGTCCGACATACTTTCCTACGATATCGCCGTCTGAGATCACGTGGAGATCGGCCACGCCATTATTGTTATCACCGATCGTTGTGTAGCTTCGCGCATCCCCAACCGTCTCGATGCTCTTGATTCTATGCGTATTCAGCGCATATTCATTTTCGATAATCGTGTGGAAGCAGATGATATCTCCCTCTCCCAGCGTCGAAGTATCACATTTCTTAATAAAAATCAGATCACCGGCAGAAAACGTCGGTGCCATGGAATCTGATTTTACCACCAGCGGCGTGTAGCCAAGAATATTTGCAACATTTGTGTTGTCCCGTGTTGCCATCGTCGTAAATGCATACAGCGCTGCTACAAGAATGACGATCCACAGCACAATGCTGAGCACGACAGTTCCAAGACGTTTCACTACTTTCATTTCTTTTTCTCCCTTGTTTGTTTGCTGTTTCTATGTTCTAGAAGCCCTTTTTGACTCCATATTTCCGTTTCCGATGCTGCACTCCCGTCAAAGCGGGACAGGTACACGCAGCCTTCCCACTACTTATTGCTCCGCGCACTTGAAGCGGAGCAATGCTTATCTGCGTTCAATTCTACGCTTCCGTAGCTTCCTGCCCTTCGCCGCTGTCCCCGGTAAACCGAAGCCGAATCGCATATTGAGCTGCCTTCAGCTCGTCCGTACAGGAAGGATCCGTTCCCTCCAGCCAGATATGCATGACAACCGGCTTGTCCACTCCCTGTTTCAGAGAAAACATTGCATTATCTTCTGTCAGCGTCATCGCATCGGCCTTTGGCAAGCCAAATGTCCTGAGCTTTCCCTGTGTACTGCTTTCATTTCCCATTCCAGGATCATAAATCCAGGTCTGATCGTCCGCAGTAAATGAAATCCGCATCGCTTCCGGCAGCTGCATCGTCTCCGACATTACCGCCGTTCCGTCTGTACTGTCTTCACTGCTGTTCGCGCTTGTCAGATGCACCACCATATCCTTTTCCGCCATAAAATGCAGTGTCACTTCCAGATAAGCACCTTTTTTATCATCTGCTGCTCTGCCGTTTTCATACGTAAAGGTTACCGCATCCTCCGTCGTTACCGGCTCAAGAGGTGTCTCTTCCATTGAGAATCCTTTTTCACGCTGGATTCGCGCCGCAATTGATTCAAACGACAACGTCTTTACGTACTGATCGATCGTCTGATGCGAATCCAGGTCCATTCTCAGATCCACATCTGCCACGATTTCCAGGCTCATCGTCCTTACCCTCGCACGGTCCGCAATCGAAAACCATGCAACCGTCGCTGCTGTCACCGCCACAAGTGCAAGAAGCACAAGCAACAGCGACGTGTATACACGGCTGCGTAGGGAACGATCCGGGCTTTTTCCGGCGTCCATACTTCCATCCCTGTTCCCGGCAAAGCTTTTTTTACTTCTCTGCCCGCTTTCCCGAATATCATTCTTTCTCTGTGTCTGCTTCATCAGCCTCCCTCCTTCTGGTCAGGTACACCGTAAAAGGCGAGATGAATATCAGCCTCCTGCCAGCTCACACTGTCCGAGCAGTCCGGATCACACCCTTCCAGATAAAAATAAACATCCACCGTGTAAATCCGGTTCAGCTCCATTTCCAGCAGCGCATCGCCCGGCATCAATATCGATGCATTTTGAAATGTCACCGTATAATCTGAAATCGCATGAGACGGATCGGCCGCCGCATGCGCACGCTTTCCGTCCCACGAAAGCACCTGATTCTTTCCGAGTGTCCGGCCATCGATCACGGTATTGTATGTCTGCTGTGTCCCCGGGCTTTCCGATTCCGTAAGCCGCAGAATCACCGCTGAAGAAGCTGCTCCATCAAACATAAGCCCCAGTCTTGATGCCGTCAGAAGTGTACCCGAAGCCTCTCCAAGCACTCCGTCACTCTGATCCAGATAAAGCTTCAGCCTTGTCCCGGATGGCCAGCCTGTACCGACGGCCCGCAGATAAATTCTGCCATGATACAGATACTCTTCCTGCTCCACTCTTTCAAAGGAAGACGCCATTCCGTCCTTTGTAGACGGCGTATAAACAAAGTTCACAAGATCAGCCGTAGATACCGGCATCAGTCGTTCCTGATCCTGGCTGTTTACCTGACGGATCGCAGCCGTTTCTTCGTTTCGGAACCCATCGCCACCCATACTGCTGACCTGAAGCTCCAGTGTTTCCTCACCGGTCCTTGCCGACGCCGTGTTCGTCGAAACCTGCCTGTTCGAAGTAAACCAGGCGTAGGTCGCCGCCGAAAGCGCCAGAAGAGCCGCAATTGTCGTCACACACAGAAACCAGGTCCTGAATATATGCTTCATCCACTCTCTCCTCCCTGCCGGTCTGAAGCATCCACACCGGCAAACGCCAGCTGAAGCTCCGAATTTCTGTTCTGAACGGCATTAGAGCACTGCTCATCACAGCCCTCCAGATACAGATAATATTCAACGGTCGCCACCTCATCCGCCTGTAAAGAGACAAGTGCACGGCTGCCAGGCTCATACTCATTTTCCCTTTCCCCGGTCTGTGCCATAAACTGTGAAATATCCATTGCCGGATCATCCGTATACGAGGGCTGCCCATCTCCGCGAATCGATGAAACAACTGCCGAGGTCCCTGCAATGGTTCGGACTGTCTGCACATTTCCCGTTCCGCCAAGGCTGTTTAACTGAAATAAAAACGTTTCCGTTCCACGTTTTGAAGTAATCCGAAAACCAAGCCGCATTGCCGCAAGTGCCTGCGCATCACTGCCAAGCTTCAGCTCATCCCTGTCAAAATATACGTCACACGGTGCATTTTCACATTTCAGATAGACCGTGCCGTGGACTGCCATCTGATTCACCTGTGTATCTGCAGTCCGGTACAGCACCGTAATGCCTTCTTTATTCTGTACCGCTGCCGTAAAAAAATGCTGAAGATCGGACGTTGAAACAGGACTGAGTGACTCCGGATTGCCAGTCAGCACCAGTTCACACGTTTTTTCAAACGGTCCGCCGGACGCATTCGAGATCAGAAGTACCGTATCACCACGGCTGATCGAACCACCCATCGGCGTTACATTGGTAGAGGTCCTGCCTGAAAACGTAAACCATGCATACGTTGAGCCCGTCACGGTCACCAGCAGCAGCACGATCCAAAGCACCGACATCCAAAACGAATGCTTTAATCTCCGAATCTCACGATCCATGGGCAGAAGCCTCCTTTCCGTATCGTTTCATTTTTCATCTGTCTGTTTACCTGCTCACACCAGCGAACGATATCGCCAGATTTTTCAGGGCAGTATTGCACAGATTTGCCGTACAGTCCTCATCACAGCCCTCCAGCCAGATATAAACCTCCACCTCCACCGGAGTGCCTGCCTTTCCGTCCGCAGCACCTTCCACCGTACAGAGCCTGAGTGACTTTGGCTTTAAGGTCACTGTCCCCGCATCCACATCGTAGATGCAGTACGCCCCGGAATCATACGGGGTAAACGGAACCGTTGTGCCGTCGTTCTTCGCGCAGTCCAGTACATAGCCTTCGCGACCGGTCGCCGTATTGTATTGCTTCTGCGGATTTTTCTGATCGCTGATCTCAAAAATGTATTCACCGGTCATCTCCTGATTCTGCCCGGCCTTATGTACCACCAACCCGACACGGATTGCAGACGAGATCGGATTATCCTTATCACTGTCCTCAAATCCGATATTGGACAGATAAATATCCATTGCCCCTCCGCTCGTCCGCAGAAACAGACTGGTCTGATAATAATCACGATCCGTTTCCCTGCTCTTTCCAAACAGACCTGCCACAAGAGGCGGCTGCGAATCCGTACCGTCAATAAATTTCGTAACCTTCTGAAATCCGCCGCTGATCCGATTCGTCGACACCGGCGTCAGACCCTCAAAGCTGTCCAGAATCGCCGCTGAACCGTACGTTCCGTCGTATGAATTGCTGATCTGCAGATTTGCGCCTGCTCCCGCTGCCATACGAACCTTCGTCGTATGACGGCCGGTATTATAAATATACCATGCATACGTCGCCGATACAACCGCAAGAAATGCGACAATCAGCGCCACTCCTGCTCCGGTAAGCCTGCGTCTCAGCTGTCTTGAATCCTCTTTTCTATCTGTCTGAGCTGTTAAATCCTCAGGTCTCACTTCCATTCCTTTTCCTTCTATGAATAATAAATAGTATGATGTTACAGTCTAAAGATACCTTACGGATTGTTCCGTACTTCGTACTCCCACAATCCCATCCAATGTTCGCATATGTGAAGCCTGCACTCCACTTTCGTGCATCTGCTGTCATGCTAAAAAAGCGTAAAGAAACGCAAAAAAACCTGTTTTTTATGGTATCACACAGGCGTTTTTTTGTAAAGCGGACATTCGCAATCCGCTTCGCTACTTGTAGGCATCAGATTCCCATAAAAAATAAGGAAAGGCTTCACGCCTTTCCTCTGAGTTCTAGCTCAATTTAATTAGAAACTGATAGGAAATCCCCTGCTGAAGCTTCAGGATATCTTCCGCGCAGACTACCTCTCCGCCATCAGCAGCATAATAGATTTCTTCTATACTCTTATCGCTGTTCATTGCATAACGCCCGGTAACAGACGGCACAGACTGAACCATAATCCACTTTTTTTTGCCCTCAAGTATTACCGTCGTCATCTCTTCCGTCTTTATTTCAACCGGCTCTCTTTTTCCAAAATCAATATACTGTGTATCCTCAAATACATTTCCGGTCGAATACTCCTTCAATACCGCATGATACGTTCTGCGAACCATCTCATCCGCATCACTTGTATCCGCATACTCCACAGACAGCTCATATCGTTCATCCTCCTGATCCAGCAGCTTCTCTAAACCGTCTGAATAAACAAGTGTCACGGAATAAACCGGAACATCCTTCAGATACTCTGAAAATACAGCCGGAACCGTCTCCAAATCCGAATCCAGCTCCAGCCTTACAGAAGCGAGGAGCAATTTTTCCTGTTCGGTCTCGCTCTCCGTTTCCGTTTCTGTGGTCACTTCGGTTTCGGTCTCGCTCTCTGTGGTTACTTCGGTTTCACTCTCAACTTCTGTGACCGGCTCGCTCTCCATTTCTGTTTCCGCTTCTGTGATTGCTTCGGTTTCGGTCTCACTCTCGCTTTCTGTTTCTGTGGTTACTTCGGTTGCACTCTCACTCTCACTTTCGGTCTCTGTGATTGCTTCGGTTTCACTCTCAACTTCTGTGACCGACTCAGTCTCCGTTTCTGTTTCCGCTTCTGTGACTACTTCAGTTTCGGTTTCTGTTTCCGTCTCTGTGATTGCTTCGGTTTCATGCGCAACTTCTGTGACCGGCTCGCTCGCCGTTTCTGTTGCTGCTTCTGTGACTACTTCGGTTTCGGTTTCGCTTTCGCTTTCTGTTTCCGCTTCTATGATCCCTTCTGTCTCACTCTCCGCTGCCGACTCAACGACTGCTCCCGGTATTTCCTCCCAGCTTACAGCCGCTTCTGTTTCCTGCGGCTGTGCAGTCACAATCTTTGCCGTATAACCAAGCTCCTTATAATTTTCCTCATGAGAAATCACCAGCACATAATCAGAAGAAGCCGCCACTTTCAGGGAAAGAACTTTGTTATCTTCACTAAGGTCCATTACGCCCTGCACAGGTTTGGAATCCACTGTCTGGTTCTTCTCTGAATCAAACTGATACAAAGCAAGATCCTCTGCCTTTACACCCTGATTAAATAAAATGGTATACTCCATTTCCTCTTCATTTTTGAAACGAAGAAGGTACAGACCATCGTGCGGATTCAGAAAAAGTGTATCTTCCCGTTCCAGAACCGGCACAAACTCGGACGCCGGCACAAATACGCTTTTCTGCGGAAGAACAACCTCCGTCTGTTCCTCCAGCATGATTTCTGCTTCTCCTTCAATTTCTATTCCACTCGGAATATCCTGCGCGTCCGCAGCTTCTGTCTGATCTTCTGTCAGTTCACCAAGATCCAGAATTTCCAGATCCTCCTGCTGATCCGATGCTCCGGCAGCATCCTGACCTTCAAAAGCTCCCGGTACGATATCACTGTTTTCTTCCTTTTCAACGATTGGCGTTTCCTCCGCCATTACAAGCCTGCCTGTTGCTATATTTATTGTACTCATTACAAAACCGGCCGACAAAAGTATTGTCCCGATTCGAAGAACTGGCTTTCTTTTCACTGTGTTTCCTCTCTTAAAATGATAAAGCGGATCTTCACAATCCGCTTTCATGACCTGTATCCACACTATCGATGATAATAGCACCTTTTCACAATTTTTACAATAAAAAAGATAACTGCTTTTCAGATTCAGGCAAAGACAGATCAGCCCGCCATGAGATATATCATGTCTGTTTCCTTGTTGTTCTGGACTGTTTCATCCCAGGAAATGTGCAAAATATAATAGTTTACATAAAACTCCCCATTCGTATTCTTCTCCGGAAGCTTTTCCTGAACATTCGATTTCCAGTAAAGGGGCTCTGCTGCCTGTTGCACTTTACCATACTCTCCATACGTAGTTGCGTGATACGTACTTGTGGCGTGCTTCCGATCCTCAGCCAGATTCAGATACCCTCCCGACAGCAAATCACCTTTTTGATATTGTTTGCCAAGATATGTAATATTACCGTTTTCGGTCGGTGCTGATGCTTTGTAGATGGAATACTTAAATCCAATATTTGTAGTGTGCGCAAGCTGCAGATAATAGCTTTTTCCCGCTTCTGCACTGTATACACAAAACACCACATCTTTTGATTTCTGATCCCCGGAGACATCGATCGTGCCAAGCTCCAGCTGCTCTATATCCTGCATATCTCCGGCTTTGATACTCAGTATCTCCGGTTTCTTTATCTCCGTGATGGTTTCCATACTTCTTTGCATGTACAGCCATGCAAGAACCGGAACTGCCAGAAGGACAAGTGCCGCCGATGCCACTGCCCATATAACCCGTCTTTTTCGTCTTTCCTGCTTCCAGTCCTTGTTTTGCTTCCTGTGCTCCTGCTGTTCTTCTGCCGACTGGCTCATCTGCCTGCTCCCTCCTTGTAAAGCAGACTCCGTCTGCTTTTGCTTCATGCTCACTGTGCGTCCAGCTTCAGTTTTACAAAACGGACGTTGCTGCCCAGATATTCATCCGCCTGATTATAATAAACAGCAAGCGTTCCGTACATGACCGGATTGAAATTCGTTCGCATCTGGTTCAGTTTCTCTTTTGTAACTGTTCCTTTAAAATCTTTACTCTCTTTCCAGTAAAAATACCGATTATTATCTTCTGGATTGCACATAGTCGTAAATAATGTGTTCGGAAGCTCTGTAAGATGATTTGAATTCTCTTCCCAGTCATCCGGAAATAAAACCGGTCGTTTTCCGATGCTGCTTTGATCTTTCACCAGATAAGAGCCAAGCATTTCCGGCCATACCCAGTAAAGTGTAACCGGATAGGCCGTATCTTTTTTCGCATTTTGAACAGACCAGGTCAGTTTTCCATTTTCAGCTCTGGATAATACACCTCCTCCGGAGTCCAAAGTCATCGACCAGGGACCGGCATCTTCGGAAATCCAGCCCTTATAAGAACGTGCATCGGAATCATAGCCTGCAAACAGAAGGACATGACCCTCCAGTAGCTGCTGCGCCTTCGTATCTGCCTTATGCAAATTTGGTGATGTCGCCGCTGTTTCCTCACCCGTATAGCCGGTCAGCGTCAGATCCAATGTCACGCTCAGCGATCCCTCCTTATGCGAAATGATATAAAATGTCATTTTTCCACTGGCGCCAGGCTCAATTCCACCTTTTGTATTATTGTTCATATTGCTGTCATCGGTAATTGCCCAGGTGATCGAGGTATGGCTGCCGTCCGTTGCCAGAAACTTCTGGCTTCCGATACTGGTTTCGGTTCCTGCCTGTACATCCAGCAGATTATCATACACGCCTGCGGAACTTCCGCTGTCCGTTTTGGCTGCAGCAGCAAGCTCAAACTCACTGCCGGCAGACTGAACATTTGTTCCTGATATCGTCACCTTATTATTACTGACAAACCATGCAATGCAGGCAATAATAATCGCAACCAGCGCAGCAAACATAATGATCCCTGTCCTAAGAAAAACCTTCCACTCCGCTTTGATCCCACTTATCTCATCCCTGGCCTGCTGCCGGTATTCCTCCGGGGTCAATTCTTCCTTCTTTTTTTTCTCCTGCATCTTCTCACCTCGTTTCTGCTCTTTTGTCAACATTATTCATTTCCGGTTGCCGCGCCCTGCATTGTATCCAGAATCTGCTGATAAATACGCGCATTCGTATAGATAATATAATCCGACGCTTTTGTACCATCAATTTCATTTCCATTCTGATCAAGCAGCACCGCTGTCAGGCGCACCTTATAGTTGGCATACGTATATCCATTTGCTTCAAAGGCGTCACCGGTAAGCGGGGTAAACTGAATCCGCGCAAATTGATGACCTTCGTCTTTTGAGACAAAATAATCTGTCTTCTGCCATTCTTCAGTATTCTTACTATCCGAATCCCCCTTTTCATTATCCTTGCTGATCTCCTGAAGATAATCTCTGATCACCAGCGGATTCGACTCATCATACGTTCCTGTATCATTTTTCTGAAACAGTTCCAGCGTATAACGAATCTGTGTCGCTGTCGCAAGAATATCCGCATCCACACTAGTATAATCATAATCTGCCCGTGTCTGAATCATATCGGAAGAATTTACCGTATCACTTGGATTAATTCCAAGCTGACGCGTGGCATCGTTTGTTTCAACTGCCACTGCAAAATACGTCAGGCTGGCTTTCGAACGATTTGTAATGTAATATCGGTTTTTATGTGTGTCAGATTTTTTATTTTCTGTAATCGGCAGCTGTGTTGAAGTATTGGCAATCCGTGATACACCGGTTACGGAAATGCCTCTTTGATCGCTGCTGTTTGTGGTATTCCTCACCGGAAAATGATCTGCCAGGTCATAAGTAAGCGTAATATCTGCAGTGATTATTACTGCATTCACCTCACTCCTTGCTGATTCCAGTTTCTTCTTCAAATCACTGCTTCCATATTGAAGCGTCAGGGTTTCCAGTCCCGCTGCATTTGAAATACTGCCACTTTCCGAATGAAATGATGTATTATCTGATGTGGAAAACGTATACGTATATTTTACATTTTCTGTACCGATCACATCCGACATCATACTATTATCATTCAGATATTTTTGCAGGCTGACATCAAACTCGTGATAAACTTTGGATGGTCCAAGTGATTGAAACTGTGCTATTCCTGCTTCAGTCAGCCACATTTTACCTATCAGACTGATTCTGATACCATCGCCATTTTCCATAGCCGTATCTCCTGCCGCACTTCCATTATGAATACGGCTGGTGGAAATGCTAAACGACTGCTGAACTCCATTGTATACCACATAAGCAGAACTGTTTATCTCTTTATCTGATTTAATGACAGACGGCAGTGTGCCCTCTTTGCGTGACATTGCCGCTGCATATAATCGGTTGTTTACAATGGAAAGCTCCTTTGTCTCCGGGATCTGGATTGTCAGGTAATATTCCTCCGTACGTGCCTGTGTTTTCGAAGAATCCTCCATTGTTATCCGGTATTTATTTCCAGTGTCATTTTCTCCTGCTTCCCGGTAATAATCCGAACCGATTCTGACCGTTGCTTTGGAACTATCTTGTTCTTTCACATAATATGTAACTCCATCTTTCGTGTCTGGTACCTTTTCTGCCTGAAGACCAAGCAAATCACAGATATAAACCGGTATAAATGTCTGAGCTTTATCAGCAACGCCTGGAGTTTGCATAACTGCAAGGTTAAATTTATGAAAATCCTCTTTGCCGGTTGTGGTATAGGTATAATACTGTTTCGTCTGCCTGTCTACCAGTGTCAGGCGCGTTCCTTTCGGAAGCAGGGTTGCATCTGTTCCGGCTGTACTTCCCGATGCCAGATCCAGAATCTTGTCATAATACCACAACAGATTCTCTCCGTTGTCCAGCATCGACTGCCAGTCTGTTTCTTTCTCATAACTGTATTGCATATAGGCAGTCACCGGCTCATTGAACCCTGCAGTTGCGTAATGATTTTTGCCCGTATCCGCCATCAGGTAATCAGATGCACAGTAATCCGTCCCTGCAAGAAACCTTGTTTTAAAATTGATATACAGAACCTTCTTCACCAATACCGGAATGTACAGATGGAAGACATGTGTATTTTTGCTGTCTGTCGGATCTGCGTAGGTAACATCCAGTAAGGTAAACTGGCTGCTCTGGTTATCGTAGGCATTCGGAACGATGGAAATCTTTTTAGCCGTGCTTATGGTCAGGCTGGATTTCTCCGGTTTCTGTGCAACAAAATTACCGTTGTCTTCATCCCATCTGTATGTTGTTGACACAATATCCTTTACCTGCTTTTTTGCTGTGGTTCCATCGCTGACATTAGTCATGGCAGCGATATAGTTCCAGAGCAGTGTATCCACCTCAGCAGAGTTGTTGACAACAAGCACCGGAAAATCAACGTCCTTGCTTACTGTCGTAGTTGCAATTTCCTCCGCTCTGTAAGTCGTTAGATAAGCATCATTACTGGAGTTTAGCAGCTTTACAACATTTTTTTTCGTCTCATCATTCACATTCCAGTAATAAGCCGAAGCAGGTTTTCCCTTGCTCAGTCCCGCCAGAATCGCACTGGCAGTGCCGTTTCCTGCTGCATTGCCAGTCATAACTGTTCCATCCGCAAAAGGTACCTTAACCTTACTCTTCGGATTGACATCTACCCATGGGCTGGCAGATGTTATTGAAGCTGTTTTGGAATCGGTTGGCGTATAGGTCTGATCAGCAGATGCATTAGCGTAGATGATGGTTGCGGATCTATCAGTTGTGTTTTTTTGGTTTCCAATGTCATGCTGCTGCGGAAAGATATCGCCATACGCGGAAACTGCGGTCAGGTTGATCGTATCACCCACACCGTTTACTCCAATCCAGAATCCTACATTGTCTATGAGCGTAATCGGCGCCTTTGATAAATTTTCAACGTCTACATTTGTGGCATATCCGACTTTACACGACTTTGCAAGGATATTATAACCCTTCACACTATTGACATTCTTCTTAGGATTAATATCTGTAGATCCTGTCAATAATCCTGCATTTTCTGTTTCTTTATATTTGGTGACTGCCGTGACATTTAAAAATTCTATATTCGATGCCTGTATGTCTCCATCCGCAGTTCCCACAAGACCACCCACATATCGCCCCAGAATATTCACGTTCTCTTCCTTACAAGCTTGAAATGTCGCCGACTTATTAGGATAAAGATGGCCAATAAAGCCTCCTACCCAGTTTTTATTATCACTCTTCACACATACCTTGTTTTCCTCACAATTACTGATTGTAACATTTCCAACGGATTGACCTGCAAAACCGCCTGTATATTGTTGTCCGTTAATCTTTGAATTCTGATCTATCGTTACCCCTGAAATGGTCAACGGGCTATTATGATATCCAATAATGCCTCCTGTGCAACTTTCCGCACTATTCTTAATTTTAATTGTAATTGGATTATTTACTTCAACAGTATGCAGGACACAGTTGCTTACAGCAATATTATTTGTCGCTCCGTTTCTTTTTCCTGCAATCAAACCGCCTATATCTCTAACTTTTTCTCCGGTAACTTTCAGGCTATCTGCTGTCACTTTTGCAATACTTACAGAAGAGGAATCACAAGTACCCACAAGACCACCGGCACTGGCACTGGGGTTATTATTTTCTGCATATGTAGTAACAGTAAGATTCTTAACATTTTCTTCACTTGAAAATGTAGTTCCCTTAATCTCTACCGTGCCATAACCTGTATTCCAGCCAACTAATCCACCTGAACTGCCATTGTCATAGATCCATCTTGAGATGTTTGCATTCTCAATCTTCTCAAAATTAAAAATTACATTTCTTGCTTTTTTAGACTGATACCCATCAATGTATCCAATGGCTCCGCCAGTCTGGCTTCCTCCATAAACCTCAAGGTTGTTCAGACTGAAACCGTTAAAAGTCACCTTGCCAGCTGAGTTTGCAGTTCTTGCAGCAAATCCACCTACACCAACATCCCGTCCGGACACTGTTGTCATGTAAGTTAACTTATCATTATCAAACAAGCCCAGCTTTACCTCACCGGAAATGGTAAACTTGTTTACTGTACATCCATCAGTAAAGTGAAAATCAACAAACAATCCCGCACCCTGACTGCACCATGAACCATTTAAACATTCACTGTTATAACTATTCTGGTTCATGCTTAACTTAATTGTCGTGGTACTTGTCTTGTCCGCGCAGATCCCTTTTATCAGAGGATTCCGCCGATATACTTTTGGAATACTGCAATCCCCGGATCCTACTTTTTTGTTTTCTCCATAGCTGCATCCAATTCCCCGGAATCCATTGCCATAGCCCGTCATATCAATGATGTCAGCACTGAATGTAAGATTGACCGGGATATTTGTGAGCGCAGAACTGCTCTTTCCTGCCAGCCTTGCTGCGGCTTCACCTGTCGTATAGTTCTTTACCAGATAAGAAACTCTGGCTTTTGCATCGCCACTTCCGGCAGTGCTGGCAATTCCACCCCAGTATTTTTCATCGGCAAGCTTTGTGTCTGCATCCCCTCCTGCGTCTGCTCCGATTCCCTCATAGGATACAGTACGTGGTTTGCCACACTGGTATGCGTTGACCACCTGATTCTCTACATCCGTGTATCTGCCTGTGGAATCCATTGCTCCCGCGCCGCTGTTTACGATTGCAGACAGCAGCCACAGTCCCTGCGCAGAAGCTACCGTAGTATCTAATACACCCGTGTTCTCTGATACTGTCAGATCCGTTGTCCCCGCTGCAAGGGTTGGAATCATATAGTTCTTATCGGTATTCTCTACTTTGCAGTTTTCTGCACATGCATAGCCATCCAGCACACGGCCGACATAAGGATTTTGATAGAAACAGCTGCCGCCATTTGATGCTGACTTACCTGCTTTGCTGCTGGCATCCACGTCTACCATATTTACTTTTTTATTCTCAGCGGCTGCTTCCGCACATACTGCCGTAAAGGTATTTGTTGTTCCGGCCATATTGCGGAATACCACACCACCGCCGGTTTTCTCGTAATCTGTAGCTTCCGTGACATGCGTTGCTCCGCCGACCAGGCCGACATATCCGCCTGCAGCAATTAACTTCGCACAGGTGCCGCTAAATGATACTGTGCCTCCACTATAGTTCGTGGACACACCATCGATGATGGTATCGCCGCCCATGCAATAGCCCACAACTCCGCCAAAAAATGGATTCTTCTGTGTGCCCGGGCAGCTTTCTGCCTGCATCTGAATCGTTGCCTGTGAATAATCCACAGTCAGATCCTTTACTACACTTCCCCGGCTGTAGGCGATCAGACCACCAAAGCTGTCTTTGTTCCCATTCGTCCCCTGTATAAAAACTGTTGTCATCAGCTGTGACTCACCAACGATCACTCCGCTGAACGGATTGGTCAGAGTTCCCAGTCCGCTGAAGGTTTCTGCAGAAATCGTAATGTCTTTCCCGATTTTGTAATACGCATTTAACAGATACCTGGTTGCTGCAGCCGTATCTATTGCAGCTGTTGCTCCATCCGCTTTCCATTCTCTATTTTCCCATGTATATAGGATATCTTTGCCCGTTGTATCAGAGTCGTTCCCCTGCGTATGGTAGCTCTTTGCTGTCTGTGTCTGATCCGCTAATACTTCCGAGTTAAACACTGCCTGGAATTTTGAATCACTGCCGCTGATGTAAGAAGCCAGAGAACTCAGCTGAAGTGCATCTTCAATAAGATACGGATCCCCATAGGTGCCACAGCCTTTTAACAGACCGGTCGACCTCTGGTTGATATCCAGCTCATACGTACTATTATTAATATCCTGTGCTACATTGACATAACGAAGGAATTTCTCTTTCGTATATCTTCCTTTTACATACGTTTCATCCGTACTTTTATCTTTCTCATCTGTAATATAGATGTCGGCATCATAATACTGGTACTGTTTATCCGGATTTCGACCGGTTGTCCCTGTATTTGTCAGCTCCACACCATAAGTAACCATACTGTCAGTAGAGTTAAAATTATAGGTACCGAAACCATCTGAAGAATACATAAAGTACTCCATAAGGATTGCCCTGGTAAATATCGTATGCGTGGTGTGATATTCTACCACAGTTTTACCATTATTCCACACCGATGTAGATTTTCCCGCATCTTCCTCCACCCGTCCATCCAGTGCAAGGTTTGAAAAAGAAAGAGTCAGCTTGGATGCTGTATTGCTGCCGACAGAACCGATCAGGCTCGTTGCCGCATACGTGGTTGTTTTATTTTCGCCTTCTCCCGTCATATATTTCTCACTGGCAGAGATCATCTTTACAGTCAGTTTCGCTGCTTTTGCGATTCGGTTGATCAAAAGCGGCGCATAGGTGGCATTGCCTTTTTCCACATTTGCCACTTTGATTCCATCCAACGTCACGTTTTTCAGGGTGATTCCAACAATATTACTACCTGGATTTCCAATGACACTTCCATAAATTAATGCACCGGAGCTATATTTTTTACCTGCTTCCGGATCTTCTGTATCTCCCGCACCTTTAAATTCTTCTTTTCCTACAACGCCCGCAAAAAAAGTCTGGTTTACCAGAATACCATGAGAAGTATTATAAAGCAGCCCATGCTGCATCAGATAATGCTGATGTTCTGAATCCGAAAATGGTTTATTTGTTCCTTCTATCGTATTCATTGTATCGTAGGCAAAGGTCAGGGTTGTCTTTGGACCGTTTTCACTTTCCGAGCCGATGTGTACCGCTGTAAGCGGCGTGACCGGATAATAAGAGTATCCATCCAGATTCAATTCTCCAGATATGCTTGTTATAAAAATATTATCCGGTGTACTGGTAATTTCTTTCCTGAAACACGTTCTGATATTTTCTGCCGCATACTGGGCTGCGCTCCATAAAACTAAATCCTGTGCTGTATTGATCGTTTTAAGATCCGTTGTATACTTGTCTTTCCTGTAGCTGTCCAGATTATAGTAGTATCGTGCTTTGGAATTTTTATAATTTGCATTGCCTGATTGGCCAGTATAAGTGTTTGTTGTCCCACCCTTGTCAATGCAGGCTGCCTTTCCACTGCTGTCACGTATTGCAAGGGAAACTACTGCGTTGTTGTTCCCTGCATCATCAAATCTGGTGATACCGGCCAGCTCGTCAAAATATTGAAAATTGCTGATTTGCAGCGTAACCGCACCATTATTAATTTTGTAAGCGGCATCAGACGCACTTCCCCAGGTACCCACTTCCAGATAGAGGGCAGATTCTACAATTGTACTTGTTTGATTCTCGTTCGTTTCTGTAATCAGACCGGTTCCAACCAGCAGGCCACTTGGCGTATCTTCCTCTGATTTTCCTGTAAAGGTATTTGCTTGATTGTCTCCATTTGAAAATACAATGCTGTCCTTCGCAGTTGCATTCCAGTATCCTGTTGCCTGATAGACAAGGCCGCCAAACTGAGCATTCTTTGCATCTAATGCAGAACCGGATATTGTCACTCCGTTATTCGTGCCTGCATCTGTTCCCGCACTTTCACTGCCTCCAGTCGGTGCTGCAAATATAACATTTGTGTTCTTCCACTGGTATCCCAACAGACCTCCGCTGGTTACGTCTGCTGATGTGGTGATCTTCTCACCGTTTACCTTTAAATTTGCAATATTGATAGTAGTGAGCCTGGACTTATTACCTGAATCTTCTCCACGGCTGACTGCGATCAGACCGCCGATATTAGCATTGGCTGTTGATTTTGATGTAATGGAGCCGCTTAATACACTGTCGTTCACAGTAACAGTACAGCCGCCCATTACTTCTGCCGCCAAACCACCGACTCTGTGGTTGTCAGTATCGCGTCCATCATCAAGACTGGCACCGCTTCCCCATGTACAGCCTGTAAAGCTTAAGGTACTTCCTTCACATCGGGCCAGAAATCCTCCCTGCCATGCCAGAAGTTTGTTTGCACCTGTTTCTTCCGTCACAGATACGTTTGTATTTACTGTTACATGATTAAATGCAGTCGTACCACTTGCCAGTCCAATCGCTCCGGCAGCAAATGCCGGAGATCTGATATCTTTCTCTTCCTGTTTTACCGTCTTCGGTATTCTGCAGCTAACGTTGCCGGCAATTGTAAGATTGGAAATTGTCACATCTCCGGCAAAAGGAATCAGAGCCAGACTGTAATGAGCATTCCTCTGGTCGCTGCGTTTTACATGGAGCTGCCCGGAAGCATTGTCATTTTCAGAAACAGCTTTGCCATATACAGTCCCAATATCCAGTGTAATTGTATAACCACCGCCATCCAGCGTTCCTTTAAACTGATAAGCAGACACGCCTTTCTCTACGTTATCCTTACCAATACCAAGAATACCGGTGCCGGTAAGATCGATATCTCCGGTAAGTGTCACCGTCCGCTGCGCTGCCGCATCCACTGTAGCAGCAAAGCTCAGAGCCGCAGAGCTTCCGCTTCCTGTGTATACCTTTGAGAGATCAAATGCCAGCACATATGCCGCAAATGCATTGGCACTGTCAATCCCTGATCCGGTTCCATTCTGCACCTGAACCGTGTGTGCAGCTTGATCAAATGTAACTACACCCTCGTTTCCTTCCGACAGTTTATCGCCAAGACGCACTACTGCCCCCCAGTTTCCGATATCCGAACCGCCTCTGTCTGCACCGGAATAGCGGATAAGACTCCAGCCGCTTCCGTCTGCATTGCCATTGCCAACGGCATAGATCAGGCCGTTTTCATTGAATCCCACAACCTGTCCTACGTGATGATATGCTGTTGTAATCTTCTGACCACTTAAATCTGTTGTCCCATGTATACGCAGTACACCCTTTACCAGATGTCCGACCAGACCGCCATGTCCTTCCACCTGATCCGTGTCTTTGGATGGGTTTTTTGCATCTGCACTTCCAAGGTCATTACCACCTGTCGTCGTAAGTGTTACGCTGCCCACATTGAGCAAACCATCATTCAGTTTTCCGACCAGACCGCCAACGCTAGTTGTGGTACTGTTTTTCATATCTGCTATGGAAGCGGATACATTTTCGATTTCGACATAACTGCTGCCGGATACGGTACCGATCACTCCGCCATAAGTGGTACCGGCTTTTGCGCCTCCTGTGGAAGCCACCTGAATGGATGAGCCAGCTTCGCTGGAACTGCCTTTTATGGCCAGAGTATTTTTCATCACTGCTGCACTGCTTTTATCAGTACTGTCTACTGTGGCATAGCTTCCAATTAACCCGCCCAGATTTGTTACTTCGTTTTCACTGGACACGTTTGTCGTAATGGCCTGCGCCGTCTTTCCTGAAACAGCCACGGCAACAGGATCTGTACTGGTATTTTTCAGCACACCAAATAATCCACCGACATTCCCGCCGCCGGAAACTGTAATGCTCTGAAATACATATTTGGAAAGATCGTAGCTGATTGAACTACCAGCAACACCTTTCGTAACAGCATACTCTCCAATCAGTCCGCCAGCAGCCTTCCCACTGCCTGCCTTTAAAGTAAGGGAAGCCCCAAAGATAAACTCTCCGGCATCCGTTCCGTTTTCTCCTGCCTGAACACGGATGCTTCCATCCGTCACGCTTCCGGTCAGACCACCGGCATTTCCGGACGCTGAGATAACCTGATCTACAGAACTTCCGGCAACTGTCAGAATGTTATCACTTGTCATATAACCGACAAAACCACCGGCATCTGCATCCGATGCAGTAGCTTCCACACTGACGTTTCCTGCTTCTTTTACCAGTCTGACTGTCAGGGATGCGCCTGATTCCATTGTATTGCAGAACAGACCGGTATGACTGCTGCTGTTTACCTTCAGCGGTTTTGAGAACTGATTTGTAAAGGTAATATTGGCACTGGTGCTCTCTTCCATGGTATTAATCAGGCCGCCGATTGCCGCCTCAGATATCTTATCCGCATTCAGATCTCTGAGCACAATGTTAGCAGATAAAGTTTTTTTCTCAGCATCTGCTTTCAATCTCTCAGTCAAAAGTGGTTTCCCTGTAGAATTCGCACTATCTGAAACACTGAACGGAATAGTATCTGGCAAGACTGCACTTGTGGAGAGTACGTTAAATAACGCCCTCTTCGTCGTTATTGAAAATTTATCTGCACTTGTGCTTTTATTCAATCCAAATGTTCCCTCATAAGGATTCTGCTCATTACCCAGCCCCAGAAATATATACTCTTTTTCCGCATTATCTGTCCCGGTCACCTTTACAGTCCCGGTGAGATCCCATCCTGATGTGGTAATTAATTTAATCGTATAATCCTGATATTCTGCCGGGTAAACGTTGGATAACAGAATCAGGCCGTCTCCATCCGTTGCCTCAATAGTTTTAGTCACTTTATCATACTTTAATTTATTGCTTAATAAACCAGTTGCCGCTTCAAGTGTTAAACTTGGCTTTCCCTCTTCTGTCTCCAGCCCTTCTGCCAGCAGTTCCAGCGACAACTGCACTTCCTGTTCCTGCGACTCTGTCGCAGCTTCTGTCTGCTGCCCGTCCTGCTCAGTGCCACTGTGCTCGGTCTGTTCTTCCGGTGCCACAGGATCCGCACCATCCTGACCGGATTCTGTCTCCGCAGATTCCGTGCCGCCTGCCTGAGGATCTGCTGCTTCTGTTTTCCCTGCGGAATCAGCGCCTGCCAGGCTATTCTCCGCCGTTATCTGGCTGTCATATCCGTCTCCTGCAGCGCCCTTTGCCAGTGACGGCAATGTCGTGCTCACTACCATTCCCATCGCCATCCCGGCTGCTATCACACGTCTTATCCAACTATTCTTGCGTACTGTCATTTTCATCTACCTTTTTCTACAAAGCTAACTGTAACAAGTTTTTCCATCTCTTCCCAGGTTTTTGCCTCTAACGGTATGGACGGATTCCTGTAAAACTGAAACTGTACCGCCGTCGCCACCGAGCTGTCCACAGTAAAGCTGTAAGGACTGCTCACCTTCTTCCCGCCGGCAACCCACGTACTCATCTGCAGCCTCTCCGGCCACGTCACCTTCACTTCTCCTGAGCCATTTCCGGATATCTCATAATTAAAAGCGTCATATTTGTCCGGAGTATTCTCCCTGGAATCAAGGAAATGCCCTGTCCAGCCTTTGACTGCTTTATAATCTGCAAACGAAAGGACTGCTGCCAGCTTCTGGCTGTTTACTGCTTCTTTTGAATTATAATCCGGTTCCGCCTTGATTTCTATTTTCACTTTATCCTTTAAATCAGATGGAAATACGACTACATACTCAAGTTTTTTGGCACTTCCTGACTTCAATGTCTGACTACCCAGACTGCAGCTTCCATCCTTTCCAAACTCTTTGTCCTGGATGCTAATCTTCTCAAGCCCATCCGGCAGATCACCTCCGGCTGCTGCAATCAGCTGCGCAGTCAGGTTGTATGTAATGTCTTTTGGATTATAAAGCGTCTCGTCTCCCCAGACATAATTGCAGATCTGGACTGTGAAGGTACACAATCCGTCCTTCTCCGCAAGTGAAATGCGCTTAACCGGATAATTCTGATCATCCAGATTCATCTGTGAAAGATAGTTTGAGCTGAACATCGTATCGCTTTGCGTTCCGGTCGATACCACTCGTTTCACACTGTTAAAGCTTGTATACGCTGCAAAGCTTCCATATATAGCAAGGGTCAACACGCCAATGGCAAAAAGAATCCCGGCCAGCCTGACCTGCCTGGTCCATTTTCCTGTTTTCTTCTTCATCTTATTTCCTTCCTGCGTTTTCGTTCTCTTTTGTAAGAATATCGGTATCTCACCTTATAGTCAAGACTTTTCCTCCAAAAAAGAAGAGCCCTGACCAGGCAAGGCTCTTATGAAACGTTCAGTTTTCTCCTCTTCGGTATATTTTCACCAGCAGCGGTGCTTCCACCACCATCATTCCGATCCAGCCTGCCAGATAGGAATACGGCAGCGCCTCAATTCCAAATCCAAATACAAATACCAGCGGAAGCGCTGCCAGTACCCGCACACCCATGTTGACAAAGCTGCTGATCAGGGTAACCTTCATATCTCCGATGCCGCGGAAAAAGCCCTGAAAACCGTTGGTCAGCGCAGGAATCACGTACATCACGGAAATCAGGCGAAGATATGTCACGCCATGCCCGATTACCTCCTCATCCTTTACAAACAGAAGCATCAGCGGCCTTGCCAGAAGATAGCAGACAAGAAAAATGAAGATTCCGTAAATGATTTCCAGAATCACGCCGCAGCGAAAGCCCTCCCGCATCCGTTTTTTCTCCCCTGCGCCCTTGTTCTGCGCCATCAGCGCCGTCATCGCATGCGCGATATTCTGCTCCGGCGTGTAAGCAAAATCATCAATCCGGTTGACCACGGCAAACGCAGCCGCCACCGGGACTCCCATCGTATTGACGATCGCCTGAATGCCGATCTTTCCAAGCTGTACCGTCGCCTGCTGCATCGCTGAAGCCCAGCCGTATGCGATCGTCCGTTTCAGAAGTCCTGCATCAAATACAAGCCATTTCTTTCCAAGCCGCAGGATCGGTACCTTTTTCTGAATATAGATGACACAAAACAGACTGCACAATGCCTCACTGAACACTGTCGAGACTGCACATCCGTTGCTTCCGGTCTTCAGCACGATAACAAAAAACAAATCTCCGAAAATATTGAGCACCGCACTGATAATCAGAAAATACAGCGGCGAACTGCTGTCCCCCAGCGCCCGCAGCGTGCTCGCAAAAAAGTTGTAGAGAAACGTAAATACCATTCCGACAAAAATAATCCGCAGATACGATTGCGTCATCCCGAAAATCGATGCATCCACCTGCAAAAGGCGCAGGATCGGTCCTGCAAATGCCACGCATCCTGCGGTCAGCAGCAGTGAAAACACCACACCGGACAGCAGCGTCGTACTGATCTGCCGCTCCAGCGTATCGTAATTCTTTGCCCCGTACTGCATGCCCATCAAAATGCTTGCACCCATGCACAGTCCGTTCAGGAACAGGATCATCAGCGTTGTGATCGGATTACAGATCCCGACTGCCGCGAGCGCCCCCTTTCCCACAAAATGCCCGACAATGATGCTGTCCACTGCATTGTAGGTCAGCTGAAACAGATTGCCGAGGACAAGCGGAATCGTAAAATTCACCAGAAGCGGCATGATTTTCCCAGTTGTCAGATCTTTTGTCATAGCGTTTCATTTCCTTTCCCGTCACCGGCATGACTGCATTTTTCACCTTCGCCATACCTCAATCCATGTTCCCGACAAATCGTATGCTTCTTATCATCTTCTCCAACGTCTTCATCTCACCATAAAGCTGAAAGAATGGTTTTTTTAACTTTTTCTGCATCAACAGGCTTTGCAATATGTCCGTTCATTCCTTTTTCCAATGTCTTTTTTCTGTCTTCCTCAAATGCATTGGCTGTCATAGCTATGATCGGAATACCGGCTTTCTTCTTATCTGCCAGTCTTCTGATTGTCTGAGTTGCCTTATATCCATCCATGTTCGGCATCTGGATGTCCATAAGGATCAGATCATAGGTTCCTGCCGGTTTCTGTTCCATTCTTGCCACACACTGAATTCCATCCTCCACACGATCGACCACAAGGCCCATATCCTCCAGGATAAACTCCGCGATTTCCGCATTCAGGTCATTATCCTCAGCCAGCAGAACATGTTTTCCACTGATCCTGTTTGTTTCCTCTGTATCCGGGGACGGATCCGTATCCTGCTCGTAGTAACCCTTATCAGCAATCCTGTATTCCATGATAACTGTAAATTTGCTTCCTTCTCCCAGCTTACTTTCTGCTTCAATGCTTCCGCCCATCATATCAACATACTTCTTTACGATTGGCATTCCCAGTCCTGTTCCCGCGACCTTTCCGGCTGTTGTATTGCGTTCCCGGGCCAAAGCCTCAAACAGGGATGGCAGGAATTCTTCACTCATTCCAATACCTGTATCAATTACCTGAGTCTGTATCCGCACATAGTCTTCCCTGTCACAGTCAAGCTCTGTGATCCTTATGGTAACCGCTCCCCCTGAAGCTGTATATTTTACCGCATTGCTGATCAGATTGAGAAAAACTTCCCTGTTCTTTGTCTCGTCGCAGATTACATGTTCATGCTGCACCTCATATTCCATCTCAAGGCGAATACCCTTTTTCTCCGCTTCTGCCTGAAAAATTTTGTAAACTCCCTGATAGATATCTCTGATCTTCACATAATCCTCATCCAGTTCCATCTTACCGCTTTCAATCCGGGCCATGTCCAGCACATTATTGATAATAGACAGCAGCAGATTTCCGGACTGTTCCATCTTCTCCTGATAATCCAGAAGTTTCGGATCTGTCAGCTCCCTTTTCATCAGCTCACTGTATCCCAGCAGGGCATTCATCGGTGTCCGGATATCATGTGACATATTGAAAAGAAAATCTGATTTGGCAGCATTGGCCTTTTCTGCCTGAATCTGGGCTTTTCTTGCTTCCATCATCAGATAAACTATAATCAGCATAATTATCAGGGTCACACTCACAAAACTAATAGAAACTACCCGCAGATTATCCTTTATATAATCTGACAGAGTAACCTTTCCCGGTGTGTTTTCATATACGGAAAACATGCTTGAAAGTCTGGAAGCAGGCAGTGTCTGAATGGTTTTATTCAGGATATTCATTAATGTTGTATTTTCCCTGGTGACTGCAAAGCAGGAAGTGCCAGATTTCGTAAGAAAAATGCTGTGCATTTTGCTGTCCTCCAGTGTCTTTAGTGACCGTCCTGCTTTCGCAACAAAGCAGTCTGCCTCACCGTCGTGAACTGCCTTCTCAACCTCATCGGAGGAATCATATTCCTTTATTTTCCAGAAAGGATAATTAAAAGAAATATACCACTTTCCCAACAGGTTATTCTTGCTCACTGCCACTGTATTCTCTTTATTTTCATCAAACTTCTTAACACCGGTAATTACTGCAAGATTGAATTCAAAAACAGTATTTGACAATATAATATCGTTCTGCTCAGCCTCATATGGATTCTGATTCATATGAAAAATCATATCAATCCTGTTATCCTTTAATGCCTGCAGCTCTTCCTCCTGGGAATCAAAGCCTGTCAGCTGAAATTCTATATTTCTATCTTCCAGACAGTCGGAAGCCAGACTGATATAATCGTTAATTATTCCTACCGGTTCCTCTGACTCTGCATCCACCAGACTGATACCCACATCACTTTTCAGATATCCAATCCTGACCGCCCCATGCTCCTCCAGCCAGTTCTGCTCCTCATCCGTAAGAGTCTCAATGGGATTTGCGGAGCGGTACCTCTTATAAAGATCTTCTTCATAAAAAGGATTCTCCTTTTCAATCTTCTGCATTGCCTGATCCAGTTCTTCTTTCAGATCCGGGCGTTTTTTGCTGACTGCAAAATAATTATAGGAGCCGCCGATCAGAAGCGCAGGAGAAATGTTGTCTCTTTCCCACTGTGGAGACTCATTTAAAACAAATCCGTCAATTTCCTGATTTTGTAGTTTCTGACGGGCATCATCTGTACTGTTAATATCAACCTGCTGCGTGTCTACTCCATGACTTTTCTCCCACTCACAGAACCGTCTGGCAGAAAGTGTATCCGGCATCACCCCAATTCGCTTTTCATTTAATGTAGTCAGATCTGAAGCTGAAATATCCGTATCCGAAGGATTTACATACAGGTAATACTTGTCCTCGCCCATAGGCAGTTCTGAAAAGAGCATGGAAGCGGCACGCTCCTCTGCATAGGAGATACCTCCCAGCAAATCGATCTGTCCCTTTTTCAGCATGCTCATCAGCTCTGACCAGCTTCCCTCCACATATTCGTACTTCCAGCCTGTATGCGCAGCTACTGCCTGCTGATATTCGTAACTGTAGCCTCTCTTCTTACCGTCTGATCCTGTGGTATTATAAGTTCCTTCATACCAGCCTACTCTGACTATCCGGTTTTTTGCTTCCTCTGCTGATACAGAAAAGGGAAGCACAGTAATATATAAAACAAGGCATAATAAAATGCAGATACATCTCTGTACATTTATGTTAAACTTTTTCATATAGCTCTCTCCAAATGATTCGATATCTGTTCCAGTGCGGATATCCTTTCTCTTACCGATATCAGTACATATCCAATCTCTCTATTGTACCAAGATGTTTTCCAGAACATCATTTAGCTTATTCATATCCAGCGGTTTTGCAATATGTCCATTCATGCCTGTATTTTTTGCCAGCTGTACATCTTCTGCAAAAGCATTGGCCGTCATGGCAACAATCGGCAGTTTTCCCTGTTCACCAGGAAGGCTCCTGATTGCTGCGGTTGCCTCATAGCCATTCATGACAGGCATTTGGATATCCATAAAAATAAGGTCATACAAGCCTTTCGGAGAAGCTTCCACCTTTTCAACTGCAATTTTTCCATTTTCTGCTGTTTCTACTTCTGCACCTGTCATCTCCAGAATTTCAACAGCAATTTCTCTGTTCAGCTCATTATCCTCGACCAGCAGAATCCTTTTCCCTGTATAATCTGCTTCTGACAGCTTCTCCAGATAATTTCTTGCTGTTTCTTCTTTTTTGCCTGAAGTAAACTGCCGCAGTGTAGCCGTCAGCCGGGAACGGAACAGCGGTTTTGCAATAAAAGCATCTACGCCTGCAGCCCTTGCTTCTTCTTCAATCTCGCTGAATTCATAAGAGGTCAGTACAATAATGGTAATCTCTTTCCCGATCCGTTTCCGGATCCGTCTGGCTGTTTCTATGCCGTCCATATCCGGCATCTTCCAGTCTAAAATAACAGCAAAGTAATCATTTTTTAGTTTATGACGTGCATAACAGCGCTCAACGGCTTCCCTGCCGGAGAGAACCCATTCACCTGTAATACCGATTTCCTTCAGCGTAGCAACTGTACTTTCACAGCATGTCTTATCATCATCCACAACCAGAACAGGCAGATTCATCAGATTTCTGTCCTGTTCTTTTTCTTTTTCCTGAAGCTCCAGATAAATCGTTACCGTGATTTTAGTTCCCTTGTGTAACGTACTGTCCACTTTAATATTGCCATTCATCAGATTCACAATATTTCTGCTGATTGCCATTCCCAGACCGGTTCCCTGAACCCTGGTTGTCCGGTGGTCATCCGCACGGCTGAACGGATCAAACATGATTTTCTGGAATTCCGGCGACATACCGATTCCATTATCCTCAATCGTAAATTCATAGCATCCAAGCTCCGAAAATCCATTTGGCTTTTCCTCTATGGAAAAAGTAATATTCCCACCATCCGGTGTATACTTGATCGCATTGCTCATCAGATTCACAAATACCTGCTGGATTCTCAGGCTGTCACCACAGACATCCTCATGTTCAATGTGATTGATGTGTATATCAAAATTATGTTTATGTTCATCAAGCACCGGTTTCGTAAGTGTAATAAGATTATCTACCAGCTCTGACAGATTGAAATCTTCCTGTGCCAGTGTCATTTTTCCGCTTTCAATACGTGCCATATCCAGCACTTCATTGATCAGCCCCAACAGATGACGGCTTGATTCCGTAATCTTACTGAGACATTCAATGACTCTGTCCTGGCTCTCAATATTTGCTCCTGCGATTGCCGTCAAACCGACAATCGCATTCATCGGTGTCCGGATATCATGGGACATATTGGAAAGGAATTCTGTTTTCGCACGATTAGCATTTTCTGCAGAACGGTAAGCCTCTTTCAGTGCCTGACGGGATTCAATCTCTGCTTTCTTCTCCTGTGTCACGTCCATGGATGCCAGCAGTACCTTTACCAGCTCTCCATTCTTCCATTCCAGAGGAATATAAGAAGCAATTTTATAAGTTTTTTCATCCAAGCTGCAATACTCAAACTTATAAATATCATTTTCACTTTTCAGATTCTTCCTGATATTTTCCGGTGTTATCAGGATATCTATAGCTTCCAATGGTTCCAATGTCTTATATTTTTCAAGAACCTGCATCTGAAAATCATGATAAAACCCAAGAGGTTTATATATCATCTGTCCATTCAGAGTGTAGAATTCATATCTGTCATTTTCCAGATCACAAACAACAAAACGATCAACCAGACGCACAATACTCTGGATCAGCTGCCCCATGGAAGCATTGTCCGCTGCCATCTGCAGATGCCGTGCACTCTCCACCTTCGCCTCCGTAATATCACGCAGAAAAATCATGGCATATTCCGAATCCTCTATTTCACCACGTATGATCACATTGCGGACCCATCGTTCTTCTCCGTCCAGAGTAATACGGCACTCCAAAGATAATTCGGTTTCCAGACCCTTCAGCTTTTTCGCAATATAACTACGGTCATAAAAAGCGGATACCGCATTCTTATCTGTTTCCACAACGTAGAAATCCACAAAATGCCGGATCAGTTCATCCCACGTATGGCTCTGTTCAAAAACGGTCATCAGGGACGGTTCAACCTTAAAGGTATCAAAAGTATTCGCTTCCAGATTCACATAATACTCGCACAGATCTGCTTTCGTAAAAGCCCGGTGGAAAGCTGCAGATTTTTGTGCCTGCATGGCCTCTTTCTTTTCCGCATCAATATTGATAAAAATCCCGGCAATCCTGCTGGCAGAACCATCCAGACGGCGTATTACTTCTGCCGATGCCCGAAACCACTGGTACTGATGATCCTTCATTCTCATACGATACTCTACCCGGTATTTTATCTGGTTCGTCTTATCCTTAATTGCCGCCTGGAGCTGCGCCATTACTCTTTCTTTGTCCTTTGGATGCAGAAGCTCTGACCAGGATTCCAGTTTATTCGGAAAATCCAGAGTATCATGATATCCAAGCATTTTTCGGAACTCATGGCTCCAGTTTGCATTCACAATCTCACTGTTTTCGTCACAGTCAAAATACCAGAAGCCGGAACAGATAGCCTCATTGAGCAGTGTCAAATTTACATGATCCCAGTTGACCTGTACGGACATAACCCAGATCTGTCTGCCCGCTTCATCTGTCGCATCCTCTTTATAAAGCCGTACATTATTCACTGTACCGTCCGCTGTAAGGATCTGTGCTTCCCCTGTTCCGTGAAGCTGCAAGAAACGGTCCAGGTCCAGTATATCTTCCTCGTCATAAAAGAAGTTTTTCAATGAGCCTTTTGTCTGTTCCATGAAAGTATCGAATGTATGTCCTGTACTGTGCAACAGCAGATTACTCACAGACAAAATAGACAGGTTTTGGTCATAATATCCTGTCATTATACCTACCCCGCCATTATTTTCCAGTGTTTTCTGTACTGCCTGTGACACAGCCTGTGTCTGTGACATCGCCTGTGTCTGTCCCGTTACAGTCTCACCTAAAGAATATATTTTGTCTTCATAATTTCTCATTTTATAAAAATCCTCTTTCCGTCTTATGTCTTCTCCATCCTGCTTTTATCTGTATACAGAGAACTTGTCCTCGCCAGTACATCGTTTTGTAAATAACGATATACTCGTTTTCTTACCTATTTTTACATACAAAAAGGGCACCTGCCAAAATATACCAGTGCCCATTCTACATTTTATCAAAGCGGATATTCGCAATCCGCTTCGCTACTCGGTTATGAGCAAGTCCCCATCCACTGCTTATTGCTCCGCGCAACCTCGCAGGGGACTTGCTTGACTCGGGTCAAATCACACACATCCGTATCGTATAAAAGTTATGAAAATCTCTTCCGTTTTCACATCTTTTCCATATATGATATGGAAGCAGTGGCAACCGGCTGACCTGGTCAAAAGTTCTGACTTTAGCCCCTTCTGGCTTTGCGTCCCTGCTTTTCAGCAGGTTTGCCTTTAAATAATTTCTTTTTTATCCAAAATAAAATACCATGAAGTTTTTTACACGTCAATAATGTCGGGTAAAAATCCGTATGTTTTTTAACTGAGTCAAACAAATCCCCTGCGAGGTTGCGCGGAGCAATAAGCATCTCCCTTCTGAGTGTTCTCTTTTCAGTTACATGACTATACCAGAAGTCGGAGAAATATCAAGAGCATCCTGCGCTACATTTTCCTGGTTATTTGCTTTTTTAATCTCGACAGTGGATGCATATAATTTGTCAGTTTCCACGCCACTAACTGTAGTGCGGAATTTAAAATTATTTAACAGATAATATTTTTCAGTTGCTTCATCGGATGTGTTTGCATAGTTCCAAGCTGCTTCACTGCCTTTTGCAGAAGCAGTACCTACCTGAGCAGCCATTTCCAAGTAAAACCGTCAGCCCATCCATTAGTGCCTTTTGTTCCTGCCGTACTAAGATCAAGATCGCTCTGTTCTGTGCCTGTTTTGTCCATTGCGCTTACCTTTAATGGTGTTACAGGATTTAATTTTAAATTGTCGCCGGAATTGTTTGCATTTACAGCAATAGTTTTTCCGTCAAAGTTTGTTCCTGCATTTGCAATCTCCAAGAACTCTACATCTGCATTAGCCATAACAGTCATGTTATCAGCTTCTACGCTATTATTTGTTACAAACCAAGCATACGTACTTGATCCCAGCGCTACAGCGGCAACCAGTACCATGGCAACGTTTCTTACTGAATGATGATACTTTTAACGATTTTGAAACTTGCTTTCATAAGGCTTTTGGAGCATCTAACTTTATGTCAGCATACATTGTCTTGGATTAGAATGAATTTTTCAATAACAGAGTCCGCATTCCTGTCTTAAAAGTTGTGAATTTTCACATTTAAGTAGTGAATAAAAGTGAATTTTCACTATTCCATATTGGGTAATAGATTATTTGAATGAATATGGAGAAATGACAGAAGAAGATTTACAGGAGCTACTGAATATTAAAAAGACAAGAGCCTATCTGCTTACCCGTCAGATGAGTGAAAATGGATTGATTGATATTATCGGAAGAGGTGCTGCCAAAAAATATAAGTTGAATACCAACCAAAAAATGTAGAGGAGATGCAAAACGCTGGAAATACTATGCTAGAGTTGTACTCTTAATTCATTTATCAGTTTCCACGGGAATGTCTAAAAAAGTGTGTAAGTAATTTGTCTGATAATTTTGCCATCACCTGCTTGATTACCATGTTCTTAAATGCCTGGATGTCAGTCCAGGCAAGGGTTCCAGCCTTGACTGACAATTCTGGCATTTGATAAAATCGGAGGAGCAGGTCAACAAAACTTACACAGTTTCTATTACACTCTCACGAGTGTTTTGACACCCATATCATAATATAAAACAATTTGCCCATATCTGCGTTCTCTTTCATATAAAATGACATATCAGATGGAGACATTCTCCATCTGATATACTATCATACAGATACGATTATTTCAATATATGACTAAACCCCAACAGTTTAGCATCGTAATACCCAATTGCCACCTTTAAAAAGATAACTGTATCTTTTTTTCATAAATATTAATAATTCTTCCTATAAATAAGGCTGTCAGTATGGTTCCTATACCAATACCATAAAAAGGGGTATGATTAATTAAACATAAAATAATAGTGGCAAACACAAGTGTAATATCAAAAGTATTTTTCACTATTGAAAAAGGAAAAGAGAAGACTTCTGAAATAGTTTTTACAATACCATCAGTTGGTGTTAAAATAAGATTTGTTTTCACGCTTAAAAATACGCCCATTGCAGTAATGAACATCGTCATAATAAAACAAATAACCCTTAAGTATAAACTTAACGATAATGTAGGAATTATAAAATCATATAAATCAGTCAACCAACCAAAAGCAAACGATAACGGAATTTCTAAAATAAAAGTAACTGTGATCTTTTTGGATAAAATACATTGAATAATAACAAGTATTAAGTAACAGATAATAGAAGCTGTTCCTAAAGAAATGTTATAGATTTGTGATATTGAATACATCACAGAACTAAAAGCAGCAACTCCTAAATCAAAGCGAACATTTAATACAACAGCAAAAGCTATTAAATTCAAACCAAGAAAATATAAAAAATATTTTTTCATTATTATTACCTCATCATTTCTATGGTACTGTAAGCCACCAGAACCGGAGATTCTGCCTGATGGCACACTTATAAAAAGCCCAAAGGCCTTGACTTCAAGGCTTTCAGGCTTAAGTTAACCCCAGCGGAGTCTGTTGTGTTTATCTTACTGGAATTTCACCTTCATCTATCAGTCTGTCTGGGGAAAATACAATACGGATTCTTCCGTCTGTCGCAACCTTGCAATCTCCGTCAAACGCATTCTTACCGCCATCCTCGATTTTCGCAGTTCCTGAAAGGATATTCTCACAGATGCGTATCGCTGTATTCATGATGCTATGATCCATGGAACCAACGAAAGGCATTCCCGCATATCCCACATGGCCATTAAAATTGCGGTCAAATTCACTTTCATAGGACTTGATTTTATCCAGAGCTCCCAATAGTGTATTAATACTGTCTCTGCAGAGCAGATTACCATTGCAGGCATCTCCAGAAAACAGGATTCGCTCTTTCCGATCAAGGAAACAACAGCCTCCCGATGTATGACCCGGTGTCTCAATTACCTCGATACTGCGTCCCCCCAGCTCAAACACCATCCCCTCCTATATTCTTAGAAAGTCCTACTATAAGGCCAAACATTTGAGATTTTACAATACCTCTATTATTTGTCTCTCATTGCAATAACTCTCCAAGATTATTTTAGATTTTCACGCGCGTTTTTACTTATCTAAAAGATATCATGGATAGTATATTGGAAGATACAGGAGAATTAACCTTTAAATTTAGAAATATTGACTAATCATTTTTGTAAAATGAATTCTTTGTCATCATTATTATTACGATGATTGGGGGGGCAAAAGGTACACCCGTGCGAACTTTGAAAATTTCATATAAAACAACAAATTTATGTCAGGAAATGGTATAATGATCTCAGATTATTTGTGAGGTGATCCTATGTCTTTTGCTAAGAATGAATAATTTCTTATTCACAGAAGAAGGG
>Ga0129317_1000107_pt1 | contig 104128 bp, 89 predicted proteins | sample Cm1ome_FD_94430 | JGI IMG/M metagenome (GOLD analysis project Ga0129317, IMG submission 94430) | Eastern black-and-white colobus group fecal microbial communities from Wisconsin, USA - Cm1105 metagenome | ecosystem: Host-associated > Mammals > Digestive system > Large intestine > Fecal | place...
ACCGATGCCCTTAGCGTGCTCAACAAGCTTGTCTATCTCCTTACGGGTATAAGTCGCTGCACCGTTCTTTACGTTTATCGCACGGACAGAGCCGCCCTCTTCGATCGCATTCTTGAATACAACGAAATCAATGTCCTTTACTGTTTCAGTGATATCCTGTATCTCAAAGCTAAATCGAGTATCAGGCTTGTCGGAACCGTAACGGTTCATTGCATCAGCAAATGTAAGTCGAGGAAGCGGCGTTGGAATGTCAACACCAAGAACTTCCTTGAAAAGGCGCTTGATATAGCCTTCAACGCACTCCTGGATATCCTCCGCGTCAACAAAAGACATCTCAAGATCGACCTGAGTAAATTCAGGCTGGCGATCAGCTCTCAGGTCTTCATCTCTAAAGCAGCGCGCGAGCTGTATATAGCGGTCAAATCCGGAGATCATAAGAAGCTGCTTGTAGATCTGAGGAGACTGAGGCAGAGCGTAGAATTTGCCCTGATGAACTCTCGAAGGGATAAGATAATCTCTTGCGCCCTCCGGAGTTGACTTCATCATCATAGGAGTCTCTATTTCAAGGAATCCGTTCTCATAAAAATAATCACGGGTCACCTTGGCGATCTGATGGCGTCTGATGATGTTTTCCTGAAGAGGAGCACGCCTGAGGTCGAGATAACGGTACTTCAGACGAAGCTCGTCATTAACTTTTGTCTCGTCAGTTATCTCGAAAGGAGTTGTCTGAGCCTTCGCAAGTATCCTGAGGTCATTTACAAAGATCTCAACATGACCGGTCTTGAGTTTATCATTCTTGCTCTCACGCTCGCGGACTTCTCCCTTTGCCATGAGAACATACTCGCTTCTGCACGAAGCAGCCTTTTCAAAAAGCTCCTTGTCAGTTTCGTCGTTGAAAAGAAGCTGTACAACGCCTGTTCTGTCGCGAAGAACTATAAAGATAACTCCGCCCTTGTTTCTGATTCTATCAACAAATCCGCCTACTACTACTTCCTGCCCTATCTCTGTGACCTCACCGCAGTAATGTGTACGCTTCAGACCTTTCATACTGTCTGCCATTTTACTTATCCTCCCCTGTGAATGCAAACATAGACTGATTTTCCTCGTCTATAACATCAAGTACTTTGTTGAAATACTCGTTTTCAAAGTTTGCTGTAAATTTATCGTTGAGGAGCATTTCCTTCTCCTCGCCGCTCTCCATTTCCTTGAGGCGGGCTTTTCCGTCATTGAGCTCATTATCGCCGATGACCATTGTATAAACTGCGCCTATCTTGTTAGCGTACTTCATCTGAGCCTTGATACTTCTGCCCATAAGGTCGTATTCGGCGAAATATCCGTATTCACGGAGTGAACGTGTAAGCTCCATTGCCTTTTCAAGAGCTGCGTCGCCCATTGTTGCGAAGTAAATATCGCACTTCTTAGGAGCAAGGTAATCACATCCCTGCTTTTCCATAACAATGAGAAGTCGCTCTATACCCATACCGAAGCCGAGAGCAGGAGTAGGCTGTCCGCCGAGCTGCTCAATGAGTCCGTCGTAGCGTCCGCCGCCGCAGACTGTGCCCTGTGCACCTATCTCGGTCGTAATGAACTCGAAAACAGTCTTGGTGTAGTAATCAAGTCCACGTACGATCTTCGGATCAACAACATAGGATATCTCTGCGTTGTCGAGGTATTTTTTCAGTTTTGTGAAGTGGTCGCTGCACTCCTCACAAAGATAATCGAGAATAACCGGAGCGTCTTTGGCTATTTCGCGGTCCTCAGGACTCTTGCAGTCGAGAAGTCTCATCGGGTTCTTGACAAGACGCTCCTTGCAGGTGTCACAGAGCTCGTCCTTATGGGGTTCAAAATAAGCTCTCAGTGCCTCATGGTACTTGGCGCGGCAAGCCGGACAGCCGATAGAATTGATGTGAAGCTCTATCTTCTTGAGTCCCAGCCTGTCGAGAATATTCTTGGCAAGACTTATTACCTCAGCGTCGGCAGCCGGCGAAGAGCTTCCGGCCATTTCAAGTCCGAACTGATGAAATTCACGGAGTCTACCTGCCTGTGGTCTTTCATGACGGAAGCATGAGATGATGTAAAATATCCTCTGGGGCATAGCTTCATTGAGAAGTCCGTTCTGGAGCATTGCACGGATAGCACATGCTGTTCCCTCGGGACGAAGCGTGAATTCAGTCTCCTTCGCCTTTACCGTGTACATCTCCTTCTGTACAACGTCGGTCGTTTCGCCGACAGAACGAAGGAATAAGTCTGTATTCTCAAAGGTCGGGAAGCGAAGTTCACCGAAGCCGAAGCTCTCAGCAGTTTCGCGTGCTATCTTCTCGATGGTATACCACTTGTGGATATCCTTAGGAAGAACGTCTTCGGTTCCATTTGGACGTTTGATATTAATAGCCATATATTTCAAGCCTTTCCTTGTATGTTTTAACATGAAAATTGTCCCTTGATGAAGGGACAATTAAATATCAGATGCTCGGATTACCGACCTCACGCCAATCAAGGTCTCCTCTTTCAAGGGCGAGTATCAGCGCTTCAGCGGTAGCGATATTTGTTGCAACAGGAACGTTGTGAACGTCGCAGAGTCTAAGGAGATTCATACCGTGTACATCTGCTGCCTTAGGATTGATCGGATCCCTGAAGAAAAGGAGAACATCGACTTCATTACATGAAAGAAGTGCGAGAATCTGTTCTGCTCCGCCCTGTCCGCTGAGATACCTCTTTATCGGAAGTCCTGTAGCTTCGCTTACCTGCTTACCTGTGGTGTTGGTAGCAATGAGTGTATGCTTAGATAAAATTCCGCAGTAAGCGCTGCAGAACTGGACCATAAGCTCTTTTTTAGCGTCGTGCGCAATAATTGCGATCTTCATATATATGTCCTTTCCCCGCAAAGCGGAATATTTTCATTTATACAGTCTTAACTGTAAGCGGAACGAATTCTCCGCCAAGTCGTTTTGAGATAGCGTCAAATGCTCTGAGTGCTTCGCTGTCAGTAGGGATAGGATTACCCTTTCCGGTAGCAACAGTCATCTTGAAATCATCAGGGATAACACCGATAAGCTGAACGCCGACCTTATCGATTATTTCGTCAAGGTTGGAAATGAGCTCGCTTCCGATTATCTTTTTGCTTATTTTATTGATGATCAGGCGCTGGCTCTTGTTTCCTCTGTTATAAAACTCATCCGACATGAGACTTGCATCTCTGATGCAGACGGGATCGGGTGTAGAGATAACGAGAATAAGATTCGCCTGCTCAACAATGTCGAAAACATGGGAATTAATTCCTGCGCCTGTATCAATAATGATATATTCAAAGTATTTCTTTACTGAACGGCAGATCTCAACTATCTGTTCAGCATTAACTGCGGTCAGAGTCTTAGGAGCACAAAGGATATTCAGATTTGAAGCCATAGGGATCTGGGCAACTGCTTCAAGAGCGGTCTTTTTTCCGCTGAGAACGTCTCCAAGGTCATACTTGATATTATCCTCAACTCCGAAAATGATATCGAGACATCTGAGACCGAAGTCCAGTTCAATAATGAGAGTCCTGTGACCCTGTTTTGCGAGAGTATAACCAAGACCTGCACATACGGTAGATTTTCCAGTACCGCCTTTTCCTGAGGTAATAGCAATAATTTTAGACATTTCGTTTCCTTTCCGATATCCGCAAGCCAAAGCAGTTTTGCTGCATAAACGGCACCGGACTCTGATAATTATTAATAATAATAATCCTACTGTACATTATAACACATAATTACCTAAATGTCAAAGAACTTTTTGAAACAAAAGATAAAATTGTGCAAATATGCTCTTTTCGGAGCTTACAATTGTGGAATACTCACAAAGAATTCTGCAACTCAGCCATAATTTTATTTACAGTCTTTTCAATATTACAGCCGTTTTCGTCAATGACGATATCGGCATACTTTTCATATAGCGGAACTCTTTCTTTGTACAATGCATTCAGAGACTGTCCTTTGCGGATGACAACTCCCCTGTTTTTAATGTTTCCGAGACGATATCTCAGCTTATTATAGTCAAGCTTCAGATAAACAACAATACTATTAGCGGAAAGATTAGCCATAGCCTCTTTGCCGTAAACAACGCTTCCGCCCGTGGCAATAACTGAATTATCGGCAGAAAACGTGCTCAGTATCCTGTTCTCGGTCTCTATAAAGCCATCGATCCCTTTTTCGGCAATGATGTCCTTCAGAAGCTTTTTCTCTTTTTTCTGTATGACAAGATCGGTATCAACAAAGCTATATCCCAACAGCTTGGCAAGTATCACCCCTACTGTGCTTTTCCCGACTCCCGGCATACCGATAAGTATAATATTTTTATGCACTTTATACTCTCCAGATATGATTGATACATTATTATTTTAACTCACATTGTGCAAAATGTCAATAGATAATCAAGCCATATATTGCGATATTATTTTTTTATATACTATTTATTGACAAAAAAGCGGTTATATGATAACATATTTTCACAAGGAGTGGTCATATGAGCAGAAGTCCTTTCTTTTTTTCCTGTGATAACAAGCGCTATCACACTCTGAATTACTACAACAGAACAAGATTTGGACACAAAATATATAAGGCTGTTATCGACTGTGGTCTGACCTGTCCGAATATTGACGGCAGCAAAGGGACCGGCGGCTGTATATTCTGCGATGGGGGCAGTGGTTATTTTACCCATTCGTATGCGGACATATCGGGTCAGCTCATACTTGAAAGAGAAAGAATATGTAAAAAGTACGGAGATAGTGCTAAATTTGTCGCGTATTTTCAGGCAAATACAAATACATACGCTCCCATTGATACGCTGAGGCAGTACTACAAAGCCGCTCTTACATTTCCAAATGTGTGCGGTATCTCCATAGGCACGCGCGGAGACTGCCTATCTAATGAAACTATCGATCTTCTGAGTGAAATCAACTCTGAAACAGCCTTGACTGTTGAGCTTGGTATGCAGACTTGTCACGATCCAACAATCAAGCTCATAAACAGATGCTGTACCCATGATGAGTTTCTGGAAGGCTTCTATAAGCTGAAAAGTGCGGGTATACAGACTTGTCTTCACATTATAAACGGTCTCCCTTATGAAACCGAAGAAATGATGATACAAACCGCCTATGAGCTTGCAAGACTTGCTCCTGAAGCCGTAAAAATACAGATGCTCCATGTCATAAAAGGCACAGAGCTGGAAAAATGGTATTCTGAAGGAAGATTTCGACTTCTTGATCGTGACAAATACATCGCTATCGTTGTAAAACAGCTTGAACTGCTTCCGCCGCAGACTGTCATAGAACGTATCACAGGTGACGGTGATAAACAAAAGCTGATCGCTCCCGACTGGACAAGGGACAAAATAGCTGTTCTCGGAGGAATCGACAAACGACTTGCCGAGCTTGATACATGGCAGGGAAAGCTATATAAATAGAATATAACGGGCAGAGGTTATCCTCTGCCCGTCGTTTTTATATATCGTTTCTGATTATGTCATCAAGAGTTTCTCTCTTGACCGCAATACGCGATTTACCCTCGTTTACAAAAACTACAGCAGGCTTCTGGAGTCTGTTATAATTTGAAGACATAGAGTAATTATAAGCGCCTGTAGCGCAAACCGCGATTATATCGCCGGACTCAGCGTACTGAAGCGGCATATTCTCGCCGATAAGATCACCGCTCTCACAGCACTTTCCTGCGATAGTTACCTTTTCGGTCTTTTCCTGATCGGCCTTGTTTGCAACTATAGCTGTATACTCCGAGCCGTAAAGAATGTATCTGGGACTGTCCGCCATGCCGCCGTCTACGGATATATAAGTCCTGATATTTGGGATCTCCTTGCGCGCGCCAACAGTATAGAGCGTTATGCCGGCAGGTGCTGCAATAGAACGTCCCGGTTCAATGAACATCTTGGGGAGCTTTACTCCAAGAGTTTCACACTCGGTTTTTACAGTCTGAGATACTCGCTCAAGGTACGTTTCAAAAGGTGAAGGGTCATCTTTATCAGTATACTTGATTCCGAATCCTCCGCCAAGATTGAGCCCCTCGATCTCGTATCCGAGCTCATTCTTTATCTTTGCGATAAAACCGAGCATAACCTTTGCAGCCTCTTCAAAAGGTGCAATATCAAATATCTGTGAGCCGATATGGCAGTGCAGACCGTAAAGATTCACACTCTTACAACATACAGCTTCTTTAACAGCTTCAAAAGCCTCTCCCGTTTCAAGTGCAAATCCGAATTTACTGTCGATCTGTCCTGTTTTAACAAAATCATGGGTATGAGCATCGATTCCGGGCTTGATCCTGAACATTATATTCTGGCAAACGCCCAGTGACTCGGCGATCTTTTCGAGCCTGTGAAGCTCGCTTACATTATCAACAATTATATGGCCGACCTTGTTTTCTACTGCAAAACGAAGCTCCTCATCAGTCTTATTATTGCCATGGAAGCCGACTTTATCCATAGGAAATCCGGCCTTGAGAGCTGTGTAAAGCTCTCCGATGGAAACTGCATCAAGACCATCACCCTCGTCAGCAACTATCCTGCACATTTCCATGCAGGAAAAAGCCTTGCTTGCGTAGTGAACTTCGCCCTGACCGTTATAATACTTGTTCATGCTGTCATGAAAACGGCGTAGACTTTTTCTTATCATCTGCTCGTCCATGACATAGAGCGGTGTGCCGTATTCTTTTACAAGCTCCACCGTGTCAGCTCCGCCGAAGGTAAGATGGCCCTCGGAATTGACATTGAGATTTTCGGATACAAACATTTTTAACATCCTTTCGGGTATAATTTATTCGTCAGCGACGTCATTGTCGTCTGCGATATCCTCAACTATCTGTCTGAGTTCTTCGACTCCCTCGAATGTCTGCGACGAAAAAGGTATGGTATGTATATCCTCAAAGCACGGTATCTCGTTCTTGAACGCTTCAAGCCTTTTCGCACGTTCAGTCTTGTTGAGCTTGTCAGCCTTGGTCAGAACGAGAACGAAAGGCATTTCCGTATCAATGAGGTAATTTATCATCTGAACGTCATCCTTGGTCGGAGCGTGCCGCATATCCACAAGCATGAACACAAGACGGATGTCTCTGTCAGAGCTGAGATAGCCTTCAATAAGTCCCGACCATCGCTCTTTCTCAGACTTTGATACCTTTGCATAGCCATAACCCGGAAGATCAACAAAGTAAATATTCTCCAGTCCGTAGAAATTGATTGTTGCGGTTTTTCCGGGGACCGAGCTTACTCTGGCAAGATTTTTTCTGTTAAAAAGCTTATTGATAAGCGTAGATTTTCCCACGTTGGAATGTCCCGCAAAGGCTATTTCTATCCTTTCGGGCGAAGGTATCTGTGAAAATTTGCCGTATGCGGCGGTAAACTCCGCTTTATTGTAATTCAGTTTCACGGCGTTACCTCCTTACGATTTTTATTTTATAAGAGCTGTATCAAGAACGTCGGTAAGTTCCTCTGCATACACAAAGGTGATCGCGTTCTTTACAACTTCGTCAACTTCTTCGAGATCAGGCTTGTTTGCAACAGGAATAATAACAGTCTTTATTCCTGATTTATACGCAGCCATAGTTTTTTCACGAAGTCCGCCGATAGGAAGAACCTTTCCGTGAAGTGTCACTTCGCCTGTCATAGCTACATCCGATCTGACTTTAAGACCCGAAAGTGCAGAGACAAGAGCAGTAGTCATGGTCACACCTGCTGATGGACCATCCTTGGGAACAGCCCCCTCCGGAGCGTGTATGTGCAGATCAATGTTTTTGTAGAAATCGGGATCAATACCGTATTTTTCTGCAATGCTGCGGACATAGCTTACAGCTATCTTGGAGCTTTCCTTCATGACCTCGCCGAGTGAGCCTGTAAGTTCGATCTTGCCTGTTCCCTTCATGGTAATGACTTCGATAGGCATAAGAACTCCGCCCACTGATGTCCATGCAAGTCCGTTTACTACACCGACCTGATCCTCCTTGGAAGAGAGATCGCCGAGGTACTTTCTAATGCCCAGATATCCGTTGATATCCTTCGCCTTTATTGTCACACGCTTCACCTCATCAGCAGCAATTCGCCTTGCGGTTTTTCTACACAGCGATGCGATGCTCCTTTCAAGCGAACGCACTCCTGCTTCCTTGGTGTAATACTGTATAAGCTCGTCAATAGCGTCATCACTGATCTTCAGCTGTGAAGCCTTCAGTCCATGCTCCTTGAGCTGCTTGGGGATAAGGTGTTCCTTTGCGATATGGAACTTTTCCTCTGCTGTGTAGCTTGGCAGCTCGATAACTTCCATTCTGTCAAGAAGCGGCGCAGGGATAGCGCCAACATTGTTTGCTGTTGTAATAAATACAGCCTTGCTGAGATCGAAAGGCACTTCGATGAAGTGGTCACGGAAAGCATTATTCTGTTCAGCGTCAAGAACCTCGAGCATTGCAGATGACGGATCACCCTTGATATCGCTGCAAAGCTTGTCAATTTCATCAAAAAGAATGAGTGGATTAGCAGAGCCTGCCTGTGAGATCGCAGTTATGATGCGTCCGGGCATTGCTCCCACATAGGTTTTTCTGTGACCTCTTATATCAGCCTCATCGCGGACACCGCCGAGAGAGACTCTCGCATACTTTCTGCCCATAGCCTTAGCAATGGACTTGGCAATAGATGTCTTACCGATGCCGGGAGGGCCTGCAAGACAGATTATCTGTCCCTTTATTTCGGGATTTAACATATAAACTGCCAGAAACTCGAGTATACGCTCCTTGACTTTCTTCAGACCGTAATGATCCTTTTCGAGGACAGCTTCAGCCTTCTCCATAGAGAGCTTCGCCTTTGTGTATTTGCCCCACGGAAGATCAAGAACTGTATCAAGATAATTCTTTATTACGAAAGCTTCTTGTGATGACGGAGGCAGCTTTGTAAGCTTATCTGCCTCTTTCAGCAGCTTTTCCTTGCTCTTTTCATCTAATTTAAGCTCCATAATATCATTTATGTAGCCGAAAGCTTCTTCGCCCTCGTCCTCGCCCAACTGCTCCTGAATAACTCTGAGCTGTTCACGAAGATAGAATTCGCGCTGTCCTTTATCAATGCTGTTTTTAGTCTGCTCGTTGATAAGGTTTTCCAGCTCGAGAATCTCGACCTCGGATGTTAAGCAGGCAAAAAGCACAGAGAGCTTGTTGATAACATTAGTTTCCTCAAGGAGAGTCTGCTTGTCTCTGTAGTTAAGGTTACAGTTAAACGTTACCGTCTCAAAAAGCTTGATGGGAGAATCCTGCGTCATAATAGACGTTAGGAGCTCCTTAGGCATCCTCGGGAAGAATGACGCATATCTCTCAAATACATCCTTGACCGATCGCATAAGAGCTTCAGCTTCAACCTCGTCCACCTTTGCCCTTGAGTAAGTGGGAGTACGCTTTACCTCTGCTTTCAGCACCTCGCCATCATCTATAAGGCGTACAAGATTTGCCTTATATACACCCTCAACAAGCACTTTCATGATATTGTCAGGCAGTTTCAGCACCTGCTTTATCTCAGCCACGACACCGACCTTGTAAAGATCGGACGCCTTGGGATTTTCAATATATGCTTCATGCTGAGTAACAAGAAACAGTTTGCCTCCCTCTTTGAGAGATCTCTCAACAGCAGCCATAGACTTGCTTCGTGAAACATCAAAATGCATGACCATTTTCGGAAAGGCAACAAGCCCCCTCATCGCAACTGTATAGAGGATATTAGCCTCTTCTATGTTTTTATCGCTTTTTATTGTCTGTTCCATAAAATCACCGCGTTTCTGTATGGTATATCATATTCATCCTAATAACCGATAATATCGGTTCTTTATATTATACAATAAAAATAAAAAAAATTCAACCCCCTAACACTTCTGTACAGCATGGGATGATATATCATTTTGCTATACGAATTAAATAATTAAAATCATATAGTAATTTAATATATAATTTAAGTATTATTTCATGACTGACTATGCGAATATTTGCGGAAGTTTGGTTATTATCTCCATTTTTTGCGAACTTTAAGAAATAATCTTTACTTTTTGTTGAGAATGTGGTATGATATACACAAAGGTGTATGTACTATCGGGCTTTTTGGCTTTCAATGTTCCACTTATAAAAAAGGGCTTTACTTTTACGGAATAATGTGTTAAAATGTAAAGTAAGAAATTGTTGCATACGCCTTTAAGGCAGATTGGAGAATTACTATGATCGACAAAATCAAATCAGAAAGCATGGATCTGCTCTTTGAAGCAATACTTACTCTTGATTCCGTTGACGACTGCTATAAGTTTTTTGATGACCTTTGCACAAGCATTGAGCTGAAAGCCTTTGCTCAGCGTCTTCACGTTGCAAAACTCCTCGATGAACACAGAGTATACAACAGCATCGTTACAGAAACAGGCGCAAGTACAGCTACAATAAGCAGAGTAAACCGCTCACTGAAGGACGGCAACGACGGCTATAATATCGTTTTTGACAGATTAAAGAAAAAAAATCTGCTGAAGTAATACGGCTATGTCGTGAAAGCTCCGAGGCGGGAGTTTTTGCGATAGATAGAATTACAACTTGAAAGGAAGATCTAAATGAAAAAGGCGAAGATATTCAAACGATCATTAGCCTGCCTTTCTGCAGCTGCTACAATTTTGTCAAGTAGCATGGTGACAAATGTTAATGCCGCTGTTATCACGGAAGGCAAACCAAACAATTATGACAACTTTGCTGAGGCACTCCAGCTTGCGTTATGTTTCTATGACGCAAACAAGTGCGGTGACGAGGTCGCCGATGACGGCTATTACTCGTGGAGAGGCAATTGTCATGTAAAGGATGCAGAGATACCGCTCCAGCCGATGAATCCTATGCCTGAACTCTACGGCGAGGCAAAGAACGACGGTTCACAGAACGGTAAAGAGCAGGAGAAAAAAGAAGACGAACAGCCTAAGGGCGAAGGTGACGGCGACGGTGGACTCAGTGCTGCAAAGGGACTTTATGAAGGCGTTAATATGTCTTCAAAATTCATTGAGGCGAACCGCAAATACCTCGATCCCGATGGCGATGGAAAGCTTGACCTCACAGGCGGCTGGCACGATGCCGGTGACCATGTTAAGTTCGGTCTACCAGGAAGCTTCTCCGCTTCAACAGTCGGCTGGGGTTACTATGAGTTCAGAGATGCATATAAGGAAATGGGCCTCGATAAGCACGTTGAGGACGAGATGCGCTGGATCAACGACTACTTCATGAAGGCTACTTTCCTTGATGATGACGGAAACGCTATCGCATACTGCTATCAGGTCGGAGAGGGTAATAACGACCATAACTACTGGTGTGCTCCTGAGCTTCAGGTCGATGATACAGTTGTTGCTTCATCGAGCTGTGCAGTAAAAAGACCTGCTTACTTCGCAACTGCTGAGATGCCCGCTCCCGATCAGTGTGCAGGCGCTTCTGCTTCTCTCGCTATAAATTACCTTAACTTCAAGGATACAGATCCCGAGTATGCTGCTGAGAATCTCAAGTACGCAAGAGCTCTTTATGAGCTTGCTGTTGCTACACACGAAGAATCATGGACTCCCGGTTCAACTCCCAGTTCGCTGGTTCTCGGTTACGACGGCGGCTTCTATCACTCAAGCTACGACTATGACGAACTCTCATGGGCAGCTGTATGGCTTTACTACGCTGCTGTTGCTGAAGATGAGACTCAGAAGGATGCAGCTTACGACAAGTATATCAAGGCTATCATCGACGTTGATGAGTCTACAACCAACGATAAGGGTGCTCATCCCTACACAGGTTATATGAAGCGTATCATCACAGATACAGGTAACTGCTGGCAGAACATCTGGGTACACTGCTGGGATACAGTTTGGGGCGGCGTTTTTGCAAAGCTTGCTCCTGTTACAAACACTGCCCGTGACTGGTACATCTTCCGTTACAATCTCGAATTCTGGTCAGGCTGCAAAGCTGATGTTGATGCTTCCGAATGGGGCTATGAGCCTGTAAGAGGTCATAAATATTTCGGCATGGACGACTACCTCTGGAATACGCCTATGACCTGTGATCAGATACCTGACCTCCCTAATAGTGATACAAGCAGTGACTTTATTGCTAAGTCTCCTAAGGGTTGGGCAGTTGTTTCCGGTTACGGTTCTGCACGTTACAACACAGCAGCAGGTCTCTGTGCTTGTGTATATGCAAAGACTACAGGTGATGACACATTCCTCCCCTGGGCAAAGGCTCAGATGGAATACATCCTCGGTAAGAATCCCATGGGTTACGCTTACGAGGTAGGCTATGGAAACAATTTCGCTTCACAGCCTCACCACCGCTCATCTCACTGCTCAGGTAAACAGAGCATGGAAGATCCTACAGTACAGGTACACACCCTCTGGGGCGCTCTCGTAGGCGGTCCCGACCTCAAGGATTTCCATAATGATGTCACAAAGGACTATATCTATAACGAAGTTACAGATGACTATAACGCAGGCTTCTGCGGCGATCTTGCAGGTCTGTACCACTTCTATGGTGCAAAGGGCAAGGAGCTTGAAAAAGAAAATCACATCAATCCTGATTTCGATATGTCAGCTAACGCTATCGGCTACGATCAGGTCGACAAGGACGGCAATCCCCTTCCTGTTGGTATCTATGCCGCAGGCGGAAAGAATCAGGAACAGGACAGCAGTGTTCAGCTCAAGGTTGTTATCTACAACAGAACTATCAATCCTCCGAAATTTGAAAGTGATCTCAGAGCAAGATATTACTTCAATATTTCTGAGCTTACAGAAGCTGGCTACGATGTAGATTATATCGTTCCCAGAATCGACTACGACCAGGAAAAGAGCTATTCAAACGGAAAGAACGAAGCTAAGTTCACAGGTCCTTTCAAGTACGACGATGATGGAAACTACTACATCGACATCCAGTGGAAGAATTGTGACTTCTACGGAAGCCGTGTATTCCAGTTCGCTCTTACAACTAAGATGGACGAGGAAAAATGCGTATATCCTCACTGGGATTCAACAAACGACTACAGCTATGCTGATCTCGTTTCTTTCGCAGACGACAATGAAGCAGCAGCTATAACAGATAAGATCACACTTTATGCTGACGGGGAGCTTATCTGGGGTGTTGAGCCCGACGGAACAAAGCCTGATGGCGAAAAGAAGGAAAATCCATCGACTGATCCCTCGGTTACAAAGAAAGCCGTTTATGGCGATACAAACTGCGACGGAACTGTTGAGCTGGCTGATGCTATCCTCATAATGCAGACCCTTGCAAGTCCCAACAAATACACGGTTACCGAGCAGGGCAGACTCAACGGCGACGTTGACAAGTCCACAGAAGGTCTTACCTCAAATGACGCTATGTTCATTCAGGAATTCCTGCTGAAGAAGAGAGCAAATCTCGCCCCCTCAGTCAAGTGATATAAGCTGTAAAGTACAACTCACATCTGAATAAAGCGATACCGAGCCTTTAAAAAGGCTCGGTATTTTTGTAATATAAAACCCTCGGCTTAACCGAGGGCTTTTTATTATATAACAAAGTTTAAAGGCATTCCGTTTTTCATGATCGCGTGAAGTTCTCCCTGAATAAGCGGCATAAGATAGTCATAAGCGGGAGGAAGCACATTATTTCCGGCTTCGTTGATCCACTCGCGAGGGAAAAACTTTTCTGAATTCGCTGCCTTTGAAGCATCAACAGTGTCTATCCTATAGCTGTAAGGCATATTGGATTCACGAACAAATGTCATCATACAGCCTGAATTACCCTTTAAAGCTGTCTCGACCGCTGCCATTCCAATTGCTTCAGATGACTGTATGTCCTCAAGTGAAGCGATATGGGAGCTGCAGCGCTGCATAACATTGAGTTCTATTGAACGGACCTTACATCCTATTTCAGCTGCTACAAGCTTTTCAAGGAACTTACCGATACCTGCAAGATACACATGACCGAATACATCCTTCTGTCCCGACTGGAATTCCTCTGCAGCAAATTTACCCTCAGCTGTCTTGACACCTTCGGAAACAACAACTATAACAGCTCTGTGCTTTGACATCTGATCCTTAACATCTGAGAGAAATCTTTCTATGCTGAAAGTTGTTTCGGGAAGATATATAAGGTGAGGAGCACTCTCTCCATTTGCGCGTATACAACAAGCCGCTGCTGCAAGCCATCCTGCGTGACGTCCCATGGTCTCGATAATTGTTACAGAAGGTATACTGTAAACATTACTGTCGCGAGTGATCTCCTGAACAGTAGCTGCAACATATTTTGCAGCAGAGCCGAATCCGGGTGAGTGATCGGTTTCACAGAGATCGTTATCGATAGTTTTAGGGATACCGATTATTTTAATGTCTTCTATTCCCTTATCTTTAAGATATGAAGAGTACTTAGCAACTGTATCCATGGAATCATTTCCGCCAATATAGAAGAAAGCACCGATATCATGGCTGCGGAGCACCTCTGTTATCCGTTCGTATATCTCAAATTTCTCCTTGTAGTTCGGAAGTTTTTTTCGACATGAGCCAAGTACAGCGGAGGGAGTTCTGAGAAGAAGCTGATAGCTTACATCACTGTTGATCTTTTCTTCCAGATCAACCATCTCGTCATTGATAATGCCCTCGATACCGTTTATAACTCCGAAAATCTTGTCTATCTTCTGAGATTTTTGTGCTGCGCTGAATACTCCTGCCAAAGAAGCATTGATCGCACAGGTTGGACCGCCTGACTGAGCAACTGCTATATTCATGATACACCAATCGGCTAAAAAGCCGTTCCTCTCATAATATTTGCCATAGGCATCAATATTATTATAACATAGCTATATTTGTATTTCAAGGAGAAGAACCTCCAAAAAAGAAGCACAATAAATCGCAATATTTGATAATAATAGCAATAATTGCATAATAAATAACAAATTTATTAAATCAGTCCATAGTGTTTAAGTGCATTAGCAATACCATCTTCTTCAATTGGAGTAGTTATGTATGAGACGTAAGGATAAATGTTCTCTGCTCCGCCCATTGCTATACTGTTAGGGACAGCCTGAAGCATAGGAAGATCATTCATGCTGTCGCCTATAGCATAAGCTCTCTCCATTGGTATATCCAAAAGCTTTAATATCGTTTCTATACCTGTAGCCTTTGAAAATCCAAGAGGAACATTCTCATAAAATCCGCCTCCCCTGTCGATAATAGAATAGCTTTTACTGATCTCACGCCTAAAAAGCTCCATATCACTGTTTTCATTCTGCCAGATAACGAACTTATCAAAACCGAAATCATCATCCTCAACTCTGCCGCTGACATCTATTCCACTGTCAACAAACACCTCCATGAAATACCTGAGGCCATCGGTCATCGTTGCCTTATCATCAAAGAAATATCCATCTGAATGCTCATAAACAGGAGTAACTCTGCATTCCCTTAGAAGCTTCGCTATTCTTATACACTCATCCTTAGGCACCGTTCTTTTAAGCAATACTTTTCCGCCATACTCGATATAAGTCCCACACCCACAAATATATCCATCAAAACCAAGTTCCTTTACTTTGGGACTGATATTAAAAGCTGTTCTTCCCGAATTGATAAAAGTAAGGTTTCCTATTTTTCGCGTTTCTTTAATAGCTTCCCGTGTACTCTCGGGAATAACGGCTCTTTCATCTTCGGTTACGATAGTTCCGTCAATATCAAAGAATATTATTGACTTCATTAAAACACTCCTTAAATAATAGTGATCTTTTCTTAAAAAAGCAAAATATGTATTGATTATTTACGCACGATATGTTATAATACAACTATGAGGTGATATAATATGTTACATATTTATTATGGTAATGGCAAAGGAAAAACTACGGCAGCTGTAGGACTTACCGTGCGTGCTGTTGGTTCGGGAATGAAAGTTGCTTTCTTTCAGTTTCTTAAAAACGGATCATCATCAGAGATTTCAGTTCTCGAAGAACTTGAAAATGTTACAGTCATATGCTGTGAGGAATGCCAAAAGTTTACCTTTGCGATGAATGACCTTGAAAAAAACGAAGTAACTCTTTGCCATAACGAAATGCTCAGAAAAGCCGCAGAGCTTCTCAGAAGCAATTCTGTTCAGCTTGTAGTTCTTGATGAATTCATAGATGCATATAATAAAAAGCTCATTGATACTGAGCTTGCAGACGATTTTATTAACAATGATCTGTCAAACGGAGAAATAGTTATGACAGGCAGAAATCCCTCAGATAAACTAAAAAAACGTGCGGATTATCTGACAGAAATGAATGCTGTAAAGCATCCTTTCGATAATGGTATAACTGCCCGAAAAGGTATAGAATATTAAACTGCCGCAGTAAAAGCTGCGGCAGCTTTTTTATTTCAATTCTCTGAGTTCCTCAACGATCGCCATATCCTCATCGTTTATCTTGAGATTAGAGATTATTGTTTTATTATCAGGAGATATCACCTTTATCTCTATAACAGTCCCCTCCTTTACCGATCCTACAGCTGCTTTGAAAAACGGCGATAGCTTCGGATGGTTTGTAAGAAACCGATCAAGAAGGGATTTTAGCTTGAATGCATTCATTGGATTCATTTGTTTCACCTCATGAATATTATATCATAGTATTCATCAAAAAGCAAGGAATCCGTAATCACGTTTCGTTTTTGTTATCTTTTGCATCAAGATTTCTGTTTATCAGGAACTGTGCACATAGCCCCGTAAACGCACCAGCAATACAACCTGTTATCAGCAGGAATGGATATATGGATAATACAGCAAAGGAGCGCATAACGATAACAGCAACTATCATCTGTCCCGTATTATGCAGGATCGCTCCTATGATGCTGCTGAGCCATATGTATTTCAGCGGCACTATACGCTTTACTAAAAGCATTCCTGTCAAGCAGAATACCGCACCTGCCATACTGTACATTATTGCCGAGACATTCCCGCCGAATATGGAACCGAGGAGAACTCTTGCAAATACTATCATTGCTGTCTCTTTAGCACTGTACTTATAAACAGCATAAACAGTAATGATATTGGCGAGTCCGAGCTTTGCTCCCGGGATAGGGATAATATCTATTCTAAGTTCAATTATAAATATTATCAGAGCAAGAGCAGTGAGCAGTGCAAGTCTTGCCAGCTTGTGTGCTTTCATCACTCGCCTGCCCCCTCATCCGAAAACCTTATGACAAGTTTGTGCGGAAGACATACGATAGGAATGCTCTCGGAACGGAGTTCACCTGTTTTAATGCAGGTGTGATCGGGACAATCCGCATTAATTATGCTGATATGTCCGTCTTTAATCTGTACTTCGTTCCAACCTCCATCGGGATAATCGATCTTGAATGTCCTGTCTTTCTCTTCGGAAAGATCAAGATGATAAATGACCTTATTATTCTGTACGATATCTACCCATGTACTGTCAGACGGCTTTGAGCCTATAATAGCAAAAACTACAGCAGCTGCAAATATAACTATAACCGCTCCAATTAGAAGCTTTACTCCTTTAGTCAAGTGATATCACCTCTGCTTCCATACTGCTTATATTTGTAAAGCAGTCGGCTATACCTTCCGTGTAGTATATCCTATGATCATCTGAAACAAGTATAAGATCAAAAGAAGGATCACTTTTCAGCAGTTTCCTTGCACCGTCATATCCTGCAACAAAAAGTGCAGTCGAAAGTGCATCACAATCAAGTCCGCAGTCGCCTATTACAGTAACAGAAACAAGTCCGTTATCGGCAGGATATCCGTCGGCAGGGTCAAGAATATGCCAGTATACACTGCCATCATCAGCGGTAAAATAACGCTCATAATTTCCCGAGGTTATTACTGCCTTGTCGGCAATTTCAATAATACACATATCAGTATCGGGAGCAAACGGGTCACGGACAGCTACCTTCCAGTTGCTTCCATCAGGCTTCGTCCCCAGTGCCTGAACATTTCCGCCGAGACTAACGATAGCTGAGCTGATGCCGTTGTCTGCCATAGACTTCATTATCTCATCTCCTGTATATCCCTTTGCAAGAGCTCCAAGATCGATCTCAACATCTTCAGGCAGGCTAACAGTATCTCCGTCTATATTTACTTTACTATAATCCACGTTTTCGAGAAGGCGTTTAAGAGTTTGCTCGTCAGGAACCTTATGATCCCCTGTTGTAAATCCCCATTCTTTGAGAACAGGGGAAAGGGTAATATCAAGGGCTCCACCTGTTTTGTCCCCCATCTCTATCGCCTTATTAATTATTATTGCTGTGTCATCACTGACTTCAACCGACTTTCCATCGCTGTGGTCAATCTTCCATATGTCGCTGGTCTCATTTGTAACGGATAACTCTTCTTCAAGCTGAAGTATCCGCTTCTCTGCTTCACTGAGAGCAATATCTGCATTTTGACCATAGGCTTTCATGTTCATGAACGTATCCATTGCAAACACATCTCTCGTCTGAGATGTCATATTGATATCGGATGCTTCCTTTTTCTGAGAGCATCCGCTGATTAACAGTATTCCTGATAAAACAGTCGAGAGTGCAAACATCTTTTTTATCATATTATAGCTCCTAATACTAACTTGATAATATTATATCATAAGTTGTTAGTATTTGCAACCATAATTTAATAATGTCAGCAAAAAAGCCACATCAGACTGCTCTGTGTGGCTTTTTTATATATAGTTTGATTATTTCTTGAGCAGGCTCTTTCCTGTCATTTCAGCAGGCTGAGGAACTCCCATGATATCAAGCATTGTAGGAGCAAGATCAGCAAGAACACCGCCTTCGATGAGTTCGCCCTCAACGCCTACAGCAATAAGAGGAACAGGATTAGTTGTGTGTGCTGTAAAGGGACTTCCGTCAGGCTCCATCATCTTATCAGCATTACCATGATCGGCAGTGATAAGAGCTGCGCCGCCCTTTGCAAGTATCTTCTCAACCATTCGTCCAACACAAGTGTCTGTTGCTTCAACAGCCTTTACAGCAGCATCAAAGATACCTGTATGACCGACCATATCGCAGTTAGCGTAATTGAGAATGATCACATCATATTTGTCAGAATCGATAGCCTCGCAAACAGCATCGCAAACCTCATACGCACTCATCTCAGGCTTGAGGTCAAATGTTGGAACGTCAGGTGACTTGATAAGGATACGGTCCTCGCCCTCGAACTGCTTCTCCTCACCACCGTTAAAGAAGAATGTAACATGGGCATACTTCTGGGTTTCAGCGATACGAAGCTGAGTCTTTCCAAGCTTGGAAAGGTATTCACCCATAGTCATTGTGAGCTGCTCGGGAGGATATGCAACAGATACATTAGGCATTGTAGCATCATACTGAGCCATGCAAACGAAGTTTACAGGGAAGAAACCATTTTTTCTCTCAAATCCTGTGAAATCAGGATCAACAAATGAACGTGTGATCTGTCTTGCACGGTCAGGGCGAAAGTTAAAGAATATAACGCTGTCATCAGCCTTGATCTGAGCGCCGCCCTCTATAACTGTGGGAAGCATGAACTCGTCAGTTACTTCGTTGGCATATGAGTTCTTTATTGCCTGAACAGGATCAGCCTCTTGAACGCCTTCGCCGTAAACAAGAGCGGAATATGCCTTTTCTACTCTGTCCCAAGCGTTGTCTCTGTCCATTGCATAGAAACGACCTGAGATAGTAGCGATCTTACCAAGGCCAATCTTATTAAGCTCAGCAACAGTTTCTTCCATGTACTCAGCTGCTGAAGAAGGCGGAACATCTCTTCCGTCAAGGAATGCATGAATGTAAACCTTGTCAAGACCGTTCTTCTTAGCCATTTCTACAATGCCGAAAAGGTGCTCCATGTGGCTGTGAACTCCGCCCGGTGAGAGAAGACCCATAAGGTGAAGAGCACTGTTCTTTTCCTTACAGCTGTTCATTGCGTCAAGGATAGCCTTGTTGCTCTCAAATGTGCCGTCCTTGATATCCTTGGATATCTTGACCAGCATCTGATAAACGATACGGCCTGCGCCTATATTGGTGTGACCGACCTCAGAGTTACCCATCTGTCCGTCGGGAAGCCCGACATCAAGACCGCTTGCGCCGATAATAGTGTTCGGGCACTCAGCCATGTATTTGTCAAGATTCGGCTTCTTGGCTGCTGCAATAGCGTTGCCGTATGTATCGGGGTTATAGCCGAAGCCGTCCATGATTATAAGTGCTACGGGTTTTTTTGACATAAAAATTCTCCTTTAAAGATAAGTTAAAATATCTATATGTGCCGACATTAGTCAGTCACGCAATAAACGTACTCCCCTCTTGGAAAATACGATTTCTGCCGTTAGTTATAATGCTCATGCTCAAAACAAGCAAAGTCCTGAGCTTTCATCAAATGCACAGCCAAATCTGCCGCTCTTATACACAACAGCATCTGTGCTAAGTTCAAGTTTCTGTTCATCACTGAGCCAAATGAAAACATGATACGGAATACTCAAATAGTCCGAAATAACAGTTACATGATAATTGATATCCTGTTCATAAAGTTCAATGTCAGTTTTATTATCAAAATTGTATTCACTAAAAGTCATTTCATTATTGATATATTCAAGGCCATTAGCTTTAGCTTCGGAGATATACTCTTTTATTTGCTCCTTATCACATCGCATGACAAGATAAGCGTAAGGATGATAATCCTGTGCCGGAACTGACATTTCCGTACGAAAGAAGTATTCGTCACAGTTATTCGGAAGATGCTTCGGAAGAATCTTTTTCCATTCGCTGTCTGATCTTATCCCATATCCAAAAATTGCTCTCTTTACGGGATAAAAAAGCTTATTATTCTTAAACGATACTCCTATTATCGGAGAAGCAAAAATGATCACAGCAAATAATATAGTGATAATGCGAACGATTATAAGAGGCACTCTGAAAGTACCGTCCTTACGATTCTTGTGAAATAAGATGACAAGAAAGAAATTAGCCGCAAGGAATGGTAATAAAAGTATTCCTGTTATTCCATTAGCAGCAAACACAATGAAACAGCCGCCAAGGAAGAAGAAAAAAAGTACAAATAAAACATTAATATAGAAATATACCGATCTTTTTGCTCTTGCTTTATTATTAGTCATAGAATCACCCTTCTAAAAGATTGGACAAAGGAAAACACTTTGTCCTTCTATGACAATAGTATAGCACATCAAACATTATTTGTCAATATAAAATTATTGTTTTTCAATAATTTTATATTGATTATCAAAAACTATAATATTTATTCTCCCGACTGTCTTGTTCAGTCGGGAGAATAAGAGATATCAGTTTAATCAGCCGTTTACAGCCGCCTGAACGATCACATTGAAGTCTTCAGCCTTCAGTGAAGCACCGCCGATGAGACCGCCGTCGATGTTGGGCTTAGCAAGAAGCTCAGCAGCATTCTTTGCGTTCATAGATCCGCCGTACTGGATCGTTACAGCGTCTGCTGTAGCCTGATCGAAGAGCTTAGCAAGCTGAGCACGGATAAAGCCGCATACTTCCTCAGCCTGATCAGGAGTAGCTGTAAGACCTGTACCGATAGCCCATACAGGCTCGTATGCGATAACAACATTCTTTACCTGCTCTGCTGTAAGCGACCAGAGGTCAAGCTTGATCTGACGAGCAATAACTTCCTCAGTGATGTTGCACTCGCGCTCCCACTTGAGCTCACCAACACATACGATAGGCTTGAGACCAGCCTCAAGAGCAGCGATAGTTCTCTTGTTAACTGTCTCATCTGTCTCACCGAAGTACTGTCTTCTTTCGCTGTGACCGATTACAACGTACTCAACACCGAGCTCTGTGAGCATATCAGCTGAGATCTCGCCTGTGAAAGCGCCGCTCTTCTCAAAGTGAACGTTCTCAGCACCGATCTTAACGTTGCTTCCGGCTGTTGTGTTGATAGCTGTCTCAAGGTTTGTGAAAGGAACACAAGCAATAACCTCGATCTTGCCCTCAGCATTAGCTACGAGAGGCTTGATTGCCTCGAGAAGCGCCTTAGCCTCGGGACGAGTCTTGTTCATTTTCCAGTTTCCGGCAATAATTGCCTTTCTGAGATTCTTGTTCATGGTATATAACTCCTTTTATCAGAATTTTAATTCGTCGTCATCATCGTCGTCGTAATACGGAAGCATATCTGCGTCTTTGTCGCCGAAATTGTTGCCGCTGTTGTTTCCGATAGCAATGCCCTTCTTTATAGGAGAAAGAACAAAACCTAAAACAACTCCGAGAAGAAAACAAACGATGGAAAGAAGAATAAGGGTTGTCTTATCCTCCTGTGCTCTTGTAATGAGTTTCATATTTACACCTCATTTATTACAATAAGGGCGAATATTTCTATCCGCCCTATTGATAATGTAATTACTTTTCAGCGATAGCTGCAACGCCGGGAAGTACCTTACCCTCAAGATACTCGAGTGAAGCACCGCCGCCTGTTGAGATGTGGCTCATCTTATCAGCAAATCCGAGCTGGATAGCAGCTGTAGCAGAATCGCCGCCGCCGATGATCGTTGTAGCGTCAGCCTCAGCAAGTGCCTCGCAAACAGCTACAGTACCCTTTCTGAGTGTGGGGTTCTCGAAAACGCCCATAGGTCCGTTCCATACAACAGTCTTTGCATTCTTTGCGGCCTCTGCAAAGATATCAGCTGTCTTAGGACCGATATCAAGACCCATCTTGTCAGCAGGGATCTTGTCAGCGTCAACATACTCTACACTGATCTCTGCGTCGATAGGATCAGGGAATGAAGCGGCAATAGCTGTGTCAACGGGAAGAAGGATCTTCTTGCCGAGCTTCTCAGCCTTTGCGAGCATCTCCTTGCAGTAATCAAGCTTTTCTTCATCAACCAGTGACATACCGATAGAGCCGCCCTGTGCCTTGATGAATGTATATGCCATACCACCACCGATGATAAGTGTATCGCACTTCTCAAGGAGATTAGAGATAACATTGAGCTTATCAGCTACCTTAGCACCGCCGAGGATAGCAACGAAGGGTCTCTCAGGAACCTCTACTGCATTACCAAGATACTGGATCTCCTTCTGCATAAGGTAACCAACAGCTGTTTCCTTAACGAACTTTGTAACGCCTGCTGTTGAAGCATGAGCTCTGTGTGCAGAACCGAAAGCGTCCATAACGAACACTTCACCGTCAACCAGGTCAGCAAGCTCCTTAGAGAACTCCTCACCGTTCTTTGTCTCCTCGTTGCCGCGGAAACGTGTATTTTCAAGAACAACGATCTCGCCGTCCTTCATAGCAGCAACAGCCTTCTTAGCGTTGTCGCCTACAACTGTATCATCAGCTGCAAATGTAACCTTTGTGTTTACCAGCTCAGCAAGTCTTGCTGCTGCGGGAGCCAGTGAGAACTTAGCCTCGGGACCATTCTTGGGCTTGCCGAGATGTGAGCAAAGAACAACCTTTGCACCGTTCTCAACGAGCTTATTGATAGTGGGAAGAGCAGCCTGGATTCTGTTATCATTTGTGATAACACCGTCCTTCATAGGAACATTGAAGTCAACTCTTACGAGTACCTTTCTGCCCTTAACGTTAATGTCTTCTACAGTAACCTTGTTTAATCCTGCCATGGGTATGACATCCTTTCGTAATAAGATACATTGGTCGCTGTTGTTATATTATTAACAACGTACATTACTATTTTACACTATTTCAAGATTTTTTGCAAGTCTTTCCGTAATATTTTTCATGATAAACATGAAAACTTTTTATGACGGCTTTATATATATTGAAATTATCCTGTTCTACGCTAAAAATTCCATGCTGAGCTTATAGAATTCGTCCTGATTTGTCATCATAGCAGGATGATCCCCGCATTCAAAGAGGTGCATACTGCCATTGGTCAGCTTTTCAAGCATATTACCGTATACTTTTTCGTAGTAATCATGTGCAACACTGTACATAAACTTATCGCCTTTACTTCCTGTGAGCAGCACCTTAGCTTTAAGATCACTGATAGGTTTGTGGAAGAAATTCACAACTTCTTTTGAGTGTCTGATTATAGCCGATGTGTCATTATGAACGACCTGCTCCCAGTCATCACCGTGCATATAGGAGTAAAATCCCCTTGCATTTGTATCTTCCAGCGAAGAACTGCGGTCGGAAAGCAGATTTTTTACAAAGGCTTCATCAGCTTTCTCGCCCTCAAAACTGTCAGCAATGACTTTGTCCACACATTCGGACGCCTCAAGTGCTACATTCAGAGCAACAATTGCTCCCCCGCTGCAACCTATAATGTTAACCTTGTCATAATGTTTATGTCTGAGGAATGCAATTGTCTGCTGAGACTCATAAAACCATAAATCGGCAGGAAATTCCGATAACCTTTCCGATCTTCCGTGTCCGAGGAAGTCTATGAGTATAACTTTGTAACTGTCCGTGTATCGTTTGCTGAAATCTGTGAACATTTTAGAAGAAGCTGTGTTGCCATGAAGGAATAACAGTGGTGTTCCGCTGCCATTCTCCTCATAATATATCTTTTTATTATCAAATGTAAAATAACTCATATCGCACCTCCTATATATCATAATTATAAAGCATTTGTATGCAGCTGTCAATAAAAAAGCCACAGCAAGTAAACGCCGTGGCTTTGAATTTTGTATTAAGTTTCTATCACTTGAATACAGCAAGAAGGAATCCTGCTGCGATAGCAGAACCGATAACACCTGCAACGTTTGGTCCCATAGCGTGCATGAGCAGGAAGTTTGAGGGATTAGCCTTCTGACCTTCCATCTGCGACACACGGGCAGCCATAGGAACGGCTGAAACGCCTGCGGAACCGATAAGAGGATTGATCTTGCCGCCTGAAAGCTTATACATGATCTTTCCAACGAGGAGTCCGCCGATAGTTGAGAATGCAAATGCTGTAAGACCAAGAACAATGATCTTGATGGTCTCAAGTGAGAGGAATCTGTCGGCAGCTGTTGTAGCACCAACAGAAATTCCAAGGAATACAGTTACGATGTTCATAAGAGCATTCTGAACTGTGTCTGAAAGTCTCTCAGTAACTCCGCACTCCCTCCAGAGGTTACCAAGCATAAGGCAGCCTACGAGAGGAGCTGTTGAGGGGAGAAGAAGGATTACGAACATAGCAACTATTATAGGGAAGATGATCTTCTCTGTCTTTGTTACGACACGAGTCTGCTCCATCTTTACTGCTCTTTCCTTCTTTGTGGTGAGAAGTCTCATGAGCGGAGGCTGTATCATAGGGATAAGAGCCATGTAGGAGTAAGCTGCGATAGCTATTGGTCCGAGGAGCTCGGGAGCCAGCTTAGTTGTAAGGAAGATAGCTGTAGGACCATCAGCTCCGCCGATGATACCGATGGAAGCAGCCTGATTTCCACTGAATCCGAGGCAAACTGCTCCGAAGAATGCAAGGAATACACCCATCTGAGCAGCAGCGCCGAGAAGAAGGCTCTTAGGATTGGAGATAAGAGGACCAAAGTCTGTCATAGCTCCAACGCCCATGAAAATAAGTGAAGGATAAATTCCTGCCTTGACACCTATGTAAAGTATATCAAGAAGTCCGCCATGAGCCATGATAGCTCCGTAGCTGTGGTAATCCTGATGCTCAGGGTCGAGGAAGTTGTCCCAGAGATTCATATGATAAAGTGCATCGGATGTATCTCCGCCTGTAAAGTAAGAAAGATTTACGAGGAGACAGCCGAACGCGATACCTACGAGAAGAAGCGGTTCAAACTTCTTCTTGATACCAAGATAAAGGAGGACACAGGAAATAAGGATCATTATAAGATTCTTCCAGCCTCCGTCAATGAGAAAGCTATGGAATCCGGAGCTTTCCCAAAGAGTTTTAAGGGTTTCAAGTATATCCATTTCAAGTCCTCCTTATGCGATAACAACCAGAGGAGCGCCTGTATCTACAACAGAACCCTTGCTTGTAACTACCTGAGCAACTGTACCGTCCTTAGGAGCTACTATCTCATTTTCCATCTTCATAGCCTCGAGGATAACGAGGATCTGACCAGCCTTTACAGCGTCGCCCTTAGCAACATCAACTCTGATGATGTTTCCTGGCATAGGAGCTGTCACTGTTTCACCTGCTGCAAGATCAACAGGGGCTGCAGGTGCAGGAGCGGGAGCTGCTGCGGCAGCGGGGGCAGCAGCAACAGGAGCAGCGGCAGGTGCAGGAGCTGGCGCAAGTGCCTCATATTCATCAAGCAGAACAGCTTTACCCTGCTCTACCTCAACCTCATAGGTCTTGCCGTTAAGAGTTACTTTATACTTCATGATTATTTGACCTCCTTAATGGAAATAAAGTGCAGCTCATTGAGCGGCTTCTGCATTTTATCGGCAACTATTGCCATTATCATAGCAGCTTCCTTATCAGGAACGTCAAAGAGCTTAACATGACCTGCTGAACCGGGAGCAAGAGGAAGCTCCTTTTCTGTATCAGGAGCAGCCTCGGGTGCGGTCTTCTTTGCAGCTTCTGCATTAGCGCTTTCCTTTGCGTTCTTTGACTTGAAGTAGGCACCTGTGCAGTAGAGAACTATCATCAGAAAAATAAGTCCGCAGAAGACAACGAAGTAACCGAATACAGCAGTTATAGCCGCATCACCGATAGACATTTCCTTTACATTTTCGGCAGCAGCAGTAAAAAAGTTTGAATCAAACATAACTCTGCCTCCTTACATTTCCTCAATGGTGTAAACAGCTTCGTTTTCTTCCTTAGCCTTGCGGTCCTTGAGGAAATTGAGAGTCTGGTCGGGATAGCAGATGTAGCTCATTACATCTTCCTCACTGCGGCAGAGATCACCGAGAGCTTCTCTTGCTGCTGTAAACTCCTCACCTGTTCTCTTCTGGTCTTCGATACGGCAGTCAACTGCGTCACTGTCACCGAGTACCTTTTCAACGAGCTCCTGAGCGATAGGTGCAGGAGGATTACCGTACTCGCCCTTTATGTAGTTCTTGATCTCCTTGGAGATATTCTTGTATCTTTCGCCAACAAGCACATTAGTTACAGCCTGATTTCCTACCATCTGAGAGAGAGGTGTAACCAGCGGAGGATAGCCCATATCAGCTCTTACCTTCGGTATCTCTGCAAGAGCATCATCGAACTTATCCATTGCGTGCATATCGGTAAGGTTAGCGATCATGTTTGAAAGCATACCGCCGGGAACCTTGTAAACCAACGCCTGAGCATCTGTACCAAGGCTCTTGGGGTTGAGCTGACCGTTGTCAATATACTTCTGCTTGATGGGCTTGAAGTAATCATTTACCTTGTTGATGATGTCCTCGTCAAGACCTGTCTCGATACCATACTGGCTGAGAGCATAGAACATACTCTCGGTAGCGGGCTGAGAAGTACCGCCTGAGAAGCATGAAGTAGCACAGTCGATGACGTCGATGCCGGACTCGATAGCCTTTGTGAGAGTCATGTAAGCCATACCTGTTGTGCAGTGAGTATGGAGAATAAGAGTCATATCGCCGATAGCATCCTTGATTCCCTTGATAAGGTGCTCAGCCTCATAAGGAGACATTGTACCTGCCATATCCTTGAGACAGATAGTATCAAAGCCCATTTTCTGGAGTTCCTTACACATCTCGATATACTTGTCAACTGTATGCACAGGACTCTGAGTATATGAGATACATCCTGAAGCGATAGTCTTTTCTGTCGCATACTTCTTTGTGGCATTGAGAGCTGTCTCAATGTTTCTAAAGTCATTGAGAGCATCAAAAATTCGGATAACATCGATACCGTTCTTTATTGAAAGTTCAATGAACTTCTCAACTACATCATCGTGATAGTGCTTATATCCCAGAAGGTTCTGACCTCTGAGAAGCATCTGCAGTCTGCTGTTGGGAAGATTTTTCCTCAGATTGCGAAGTCTCTCCCACGGGTCTTCACCGAGATAACGAAGACAGGAGTCAAATGTTGCTCCGCCCCAGCACTCGATAGAGTAGTAGCCCGCCTTGTCCATATCAGAGAGAATGCCCTCATAATCGGAATAAGGCAGACGCGTAGCCATCAGTGACTGATTGGCGTCACGCAATACGGTTTCTGTCAGTTGCACTTTTTTCATGTACAAGCCTCCTCAAAAATAAATCTGCATAGCAGAAAAAGTATACTGAAATTTGATTGGTCAGGAAATATTTGTTCAACATTTCTTAAAAAAATCCCAATCAAAATCAATTATAACATATTACAGAATAAAATTCCACTATTTTTTCGGATATTATAATTATTTTTTTATTTTACTCAAAACAGCCTGTTTTATATAACCAAAAAGCAGACCTTTACAGATCTGCTTTTATTTCACATTGAGTCGATAAACTCTTTTATTGAACGCTCGGCGGCTTCGTATCTTTTCCTAAATTCAGCGGCAGAAATCCTCATAGCACCGTTTCCGAGAATTATCATCTGCTCCAGACCATCTGATGTAGCGACCCTTACTTTATGCTTCTTTGAAAGCTCATGAGAAACCCTCTCGATATAAGAATCCGCAGTTTCAGACTCCTTTGTATATACTATATTAATATTGCAGTATTTCTCAACTTCGCGGTGCTTTCCTTTTACTCTGTAAGCATCAAATACAAGTATCAGCTCACAGCCTGCGTACCCCTGATAGTTGCACATACGATTGATAAGCTCTCCCCTTGCCGCATCAAGATTATCCCCTGCTATTTTTTTAAGGTCCTCCCATGCGAATATAATATTATATCCGTCCACAAGAAGATAATCGGGGCCTTCATATTTGGGAAGTCTCACTTTTTTATCGTCTATTGAAACAGCTTTTGTCTTCTTGAAGGCTTTATGAGGATCACGGTTGATCTTACCATATGTCCTCTCAAATATCTCCATAAGCTCCTCGTCGCTGACAGCCTTTTCAATAAACCTCTGAGCTTTGTTCTTTCTTGCCTCGGGAGTCTCATCATCTTCGTTCTCATCAAGACTAAGCGGCAGGTGCATATGATCGTACACCTCGTTCCATTTAACAAGATAACCTGCACCGTGTGAGCAGAATATAGAATCTGCACTGTTCTCTGTATCATTATCAGCCGAATAACCGATGGAACTTATTACTTCATCAGCATTGTGACACTCCTTGTATCCGCCGAGAGAAAGCGAAAGCTTACCTTTGCCGTGAGTATAAGCAATGATATCTGCCTGATAGCTGTTCATTTCAGCCACAGGAGCACTTCCTCTTATAACCGAGCTTTCGCCTATAGTCTCCGGAGTGTCAAAAGAGGCACACATACGCTGAAGATCGGAGATCGCTCTGCCAACATTTTCTGTCGGAACTTCCAACTCATAATCGTAATACGGTTCAAGAAGAACAGATTCAGCCATTCTGAGTCCCTGTCTGATCGCACGGTAGGTCGCCTGTCGGAAATCGCCTCCCTCGGTATGCTTCAGATGTGCCTTTCCCTTTACAAGAGTCATCTTTATATCCGTAACAGGCGAACCTGTCAGAACCCCAAGATGAGTTTTTTCTTTTAAATGAGTAAGAATAAGTCTCTGCCAGTTTCTGTCAAGCTCATCCTCAGGGCACACAGTATCGATAACGATACCGCTCCCCTGCGGCAATGGTTCAAGAAGAATATGCGTCTCGGCGTAATGTCGCAGCGGTTCATAGTGGCCGACGCCCTCTACAGTATCCCGAATGGTTTCTCTGTAGGTGACCGCTCCGTCCATAAATTGAATATCGAAGCCGAACTTATCAGCAATGAGCTTTGTCAGCACCTCAGTCTGAACGGCGCCCATAAGCTGAATATGTATCTCGCGATTCTGTTCATTCCACAGAATGTGGAGCTGTGGGTCCTGATCTTCAAGGATACGCAGTTCCTTCAGGGCTTCATATACGTTCTTATCCTCAGGCAGGGATACACGATAGGTCATAACAGGTTCAAGAGCAGCTTCATCCGAGTCATTCTCCGCACCGATGCCCTGACCGGCATATGTCCCCGTAAGTCCGGTAACAGCACATACCATGCCTGCTTCTGCTGATTCCGACGTTCTGAACTTCTCACCGGTATAGAATCTTATGGAGCTTACCTTTGCGTTGACAACATTTCCATCCTGATCACTATAGCTCATGTCATCCCGCATTTTCAGCACTCCGCCTGTGATCTTCATATGTGTCAAACGACTTCCCTTAGCATCATATGATATCTTGTAGACCTTAGCTCCAAACGATTCTCCGTAAGCTTTCCCCGATGTATATCTGCAAAGAACGCTGATAAACTCCTCCACGCCCTGCATTTTCAGCGCAGAGCCAAAGAAGCACGGAAAAATCTGCCTGTTTTCAATTGCAGCAGAAATGCTTTCTTTACTGAGGGAACCTGTCTCGATAAACTGCTCCATAAGCTCCTCACAGCAGGTCGCACAGTCCTCGTCTATATTGTCGAAGTCACCGGTAAAATCGACACACCTGTCCGACAGCTCTTTCCTGAGTCTATCTATCAGGTGAGCCTTATCGGCTCCTATTAAGTCCATCTTATTGACGAATACAAAAACAGGAATATTGTATTTTCTCAGAAGCTTCCATAGAGTTGTGGTATGGCTCTGTACACCGTCAGTTCCGCTTATAACAAGAACAGCGTAGTCGAGGACCTGCATGGTACGTTCTGTTTCCGCTGAAAAATCAACATGTCCGGGAGTATCAAGCAGTGTAAACATAGTATCATTTACAGTAAACTCTGCCTGTGACGAGAAAATAGTGATACCACGTTCGCGTTCTATTGAATTTGTATCAAGTGTGGAATTTCCGCGGTCAACTCTGCCAAGACTGCGGATAGCACCTGAAGTATAAAGCATGGCTTCCGCAAGAGTTGTCTTTCCAGAGTCAACATGAGCGGTTATGCCTATAATAACGTTTTTCATAATAGCTCTCCGAAATATATTATTGCTTTATTTTAACATAAAATCTCGAATTTGTCCATAGATGCGAACACAAATGGTTCAAAATGAATATAATAAATAAAAAGGAGCTTTATTATGAGAACAATGCGCAGAAAAAGATATCGCAGATATCGTGTGGTTATCCTGTTAAGTATAATATCAATAGTCGTCTTCATTGTCTTTATCGAAACAGAAAAAGCACTGAAGCCTGTCGCAAAACTTCGGGCAGAGCAATTCGCCAAGCAAACAGCCGATAACGTTATCGCCGCGGCTGTTTCCGAATATCTCAGTGATAACAGATTTACATACGAGGATTTCGCTGTTGTAATGTACAATGATGACAATTCTCCTGTTTCCGTAGAAGCTATACCGTTTACAATCAACAAGATACAATCCGAGCTGACAGCCGAGATCAACAAGAGACTCAACTCATCGGGAGAAAGGTCTGCCAAAATACCACTTGGTTCCCTGACAGGTTCGCCTGTTTTTACCGGAAAGGGTCCCTCAATAAAGATAAGGGTTTGCCCTGTTGGCAGTGCCGAGGTGAAGCTGAAAAGCTCATTCACTCAGGCAGGACTTAATCAGACCTGCCACAGTATTTCAGCCTGTGTAGATGTAAAAATGACATCATCCGTGCCAATGTACAGCTTTAACGTAAAGGCGGAGTTTGAATTTATTCTTGCAGAAAGCGTTATTGTAGGAAAGGTACCTGATATTACCCCATATATGGCACAAAAATAAATGCCGTATCAAACAATACGGCATTTATCATCACTTGTTACCTTCAGCGCAGACCCACTTTTTGCCTTCCTTGGTATGAACAAAAACACTCTTGAAGCCTGCATTTTCAAGGAGTTCTCTGAACTGTTCCAGAGTGGGATTAAAAAGGTCATATTTTCTGATACCCTCAATATCGTTTTCATCAAGGTCTGCATCTCCGTTTATATCAGCAACTATAAGGAACTTGCCGCCCTCTCTGAGAACTCTGTATACCTCTTTCAGGTTTTCCTGCGGATCGGGCCAGAAATAGAAGCTCTCAACAGTGATTATTTTATCAAATTCATCACTGTCAAAGGGCAGTTTCTCAACAGACGCCTCCACGACGTTGACTTTGCCGCTTTTAACATTCTCCATGTTACGCTTCAATGAAAGCTCCACTGACAGCGGCGAATAATCTACTCCCCACACTTTTCCGACGCTGATATGATCAGCAATTCTGCGAATAGTCTCACCGCCGCCGCATCCGATATCAAGTACAGTGTCGCTGCTGTCGAAGTTGAAATAGTCCAGAGCCCATCCTGTTACCGCATAGTGTCTTTGGTTCATCCCCTCCAGCATCTCTGCCCCTGCATCACCATGAGGTTTGCGCGGATTTCCCAATTCTGTTACAGATACTTTTTTCTCATTCATTTTCTATTCTCCTTAGAAGCCTTAGTGCTTTCATTTGATTCTACCAATACAAAAAGGCTGACGTATAGCGACAGCCTTTTGTGATAGATTATTCAACAGTTACGCTCTTTGCAAGGTTTCTCGGCTTATCCACATCATAGCCCTTGGCTACAGATACATAGTATCCGAGAAGCTGAAGCGGGATAACGGAGAGACTTCCTGCAAAATGTGCGTCAGTCTGGGGGATATATACTGTAAAGTCAGCAAGATCCTCCATGCTGTAATTACCGTAGGTTGTAAGCCCCATAAGTGAAGCGCCGCGGCTCTTTACCTCAACCATATTGCTGACAGTCTTCTCGTAAAGCTCCTGCTGAGTGAGTACGCCGATAACAGGAATACCTTCCTCGATAAGGCTGATAGGACCATGCTTGAGTTCACCGGCAGCATATGCCTCAGAATGGATATAGCTGATCTCCTTCATCTTGAGGCTTCCCTCAAGACCGATAGCATAGTCTATACCGCGTCCGATGAAGAATGCGTCCTTAGCGCCGGCAAGCTTGTTTGCATACCACTGGATGCGCTCCTTGTCCTCAAGAATCTTTTCAATCTTGTCTGGAATAGTATAGAGCTCTTCAAGAAGCTCTCCGCACTTTTCCTCTGTCATCTCTCCGCGTGCAACAGCAAACTGTATAGCAAGAAGATATCCAGCGATAAGCTGAGTACTGTATGCCTTGGTTGTAGCAACCGATATCTCGGGGCCTGCCAGTGTATAGAACACATTGTCTGCTTCACGAGCAATGGATGAACCTACAACATTAACAATGCCAAGTGTCTTGATGCCCTTTTCCTTTGCTTCTCTGAGAGCAGCAAGGCTGTCGGCAGTCTCACCCGACTGGCTTATGATTATTACGAGGCTATCCTTGACAAGAGTCATCTTTCTGTATCTGAATTCGGATGCAAGCTCTACTCTTACAGGAATAGATGTGAAGTCCTCGATAACATACTGAACTGCCATACCTACATGATATGCACTTCCGCAGGCAACGATATATATCTGACTGATCTTCTGCATCTCCTCATCTGTGAGACCAATGCCTGAGAAATCGATCTTTCCGTCCTTGACTACGGAATGGATAGTATCGCGTACGACCTTGGGCTGCTCATGAATTTCCTTGAGCATAAAGTGCTCATAACCGCCCTTTTCGGCTGCCTCTGCGTCCCATTTGATCTCTGTGAGAGACTTCTCGATCTCCTCACGGTCGATATTATAGAAGGTAACGCCGCCCTTTACAAGCTTTGCGATCTCCATATTGCCTATATAGTAAACATTTCTTGTGTACTTGAGAATTGCAGGTACATCTGAAGCAACATATGTCTCACCGTCAGCGATTCCGATGATCATGGGGCTGTCCTTACGGGCGGTATAGATCTCACCGGGATAGTCCTTGAACATTACGCAGAGAGCATATGAACCTCTGATACGGATCATTGCTCTTGCAATAGAGTCAACAGGACCCAGACCATACTTCTTGAAATAGTAATCGATAAGCTTTACAGCTACTTCCGTATCAGTCTGTGAGTAAAACTCATAACCGCTTTTTGTAAGCTTCTCGCGGAGCTCCTGATAGTTTTCTATGATACCATTGTGAACAGCGATAACATTCTCATCGTCACTGCTGTGTGGGTGAGCATTTACAGCAGAAGGCTCACCATGTGTTGCCCAGCGGGTATGACCGATTCCACAGCTTCCCTTTACAGCACTGCCGTCGTTGGTCATTTCCTTCAGAACCTTGAGCTTGCCCTTTGCTTTTACTACCTCTGTCTCCTTTTCTCCGTCACGGACGGCGATACCTGCCGAGTCGTAACCTCTGTATTCAAGCTTTGAAAGACCGTCAAGCAGTATGGGAGCTGCCTGTTTGCTTCCTGTAAAGCCGACTATTCCGCACATAATATGTTCCTCCAAATATATTTTCTGTTATTTTGTTCCTACCTATTTATACAGCGGTAATAAAACGCCATATTACACCTATTATACTACAATTAAATGTATTTGTCAACCGTGTTATTTTCTCACATTTGGACGATTTTGCGGAGCAGTGTTTGCCCTCGCAATAGGGCTCTTTTCTGTTTTAACACCAAGATATGTATCGTCATTGACTCTGAGATTCAGACTGTTCTCCTTACGATAAACGGCAGCGCCTGTCTGTTTGTGTACCGACTTCATGCTTGACTTCATTATCGAAACTGCAATAAAAGCGGCAACAAGTCCGATAATAAGGCTTATTATAAATGACTTTACGGGATTGAATGATCTTTCCGATGACCTTGAATCATAGGATGAGCTGTAGGATATATCCTCATCATCCAACTCAATATCGTCAATTTCTATTTCATCGATGTCTACATCATCAACGTCAGTATCGTCGCCGATATAGTCAAATTCATAGTCCGCATATGCTGTTGTTCCGACAGAAACGCTGTACTGTCCTGCTGCCGTTATCGGAAGCACAAAGAGGAGAAAAAGTGAGGCTGCTGATGCAGCAATTCTTCTAAAATTCATAATTTCCCTCCTTACAGTCCAAGCAGCATCGAAATGCCGAAGCATACAGCGGTTACACCTGCTGCTATGGCAAAGAACCACTTTGTCGCTGCACCCGAATCAACAGGCAGATCACCTACAAATTTGCCTGTCTGACCATTCATTGCAAATGTGTATTTATTGCCGTTCCAGGTAGTATTCAGCAGCCACACGGGATAAAGCGCATATTTAGCCTTTCCGTTATTGAGCTTGATATTACCGCTCTCCCTTGAGAATGAGTCATATCCGTTCACGGTGCTGTCGAATATCTGCTGGGTAGTCCTCTTTATACGCTCATTTGCACGAGCAATGCTGTCCTCTGCCGATACATCGTACCTGTCGGCGAGATATCCCGACAGATAGGCAGTCTGAAAATCAACAGCATCCTTGAAATCAAAAGGCTCAATAGACTCCATAAGCTCATCCTGCATTTTTGTGGAACCATCTACGGGAACAAGTTCAAAAGCAACATTTCCCTCACGTTTTACCGAATAATATTTTCTCTCGATATAATTGAAGCTGTTATCACTCCATCTGCGTATTATCTCAGCCTTATAGAGCATATTTGCATCAGCGTCTGCGTCAAAGAGCCACACCGGAACATATAGCCCCTTGATCTCGTCGATATGGTTCTGATCCTTGAAGACCTTCGGAAGAAGCTTTCTGCCCTCAAGATGCTTGTTAAGAGCCTTCTTGGCAGCTTCCTTATCGAATTTAAACGGAATTACATAGTCCGGCTTCAGATCACCCGAGAAATTTCCCGACATTACAACAGGGTTGTCGCAATAAGGGCACTTTGAAGCGGCGGTTGTGGAGTCGGTTATTATCTCGCCGCCACAGGACTTACAGGTATAAATACGCATTCCCTCAGTCTCGCCGTCTTTCCAGTCGCTGCCAGCTGTTGTATCCCAGTTCATCTCATCGGGCTTGGCATTTTCAAGAGTGCTGTCGTGATCCTTCAGTGACTCAACGTCAAATTCCGACTCACAAAAGGGACACTTCATCTTTTGAGTGCCGCTGTCAAATTCCAGCTTTCCTGCACAGGCAGGGCATTTATATTCAATAATATCAGACATTCATTTCACCTCTGTTATTACATATATCATTTTTTTACATCTTAGTATGCTTTTTCAACTCCTCATCGCAGCACCGCATGACTGACATGAATAAATGAGGCTTCTTCCGTATCATTCTCCCATAATCTGAAACAGGCGGACGCTAAGGTCCGCCCGTTATGTATTATTTTACTTTACGATATCGTCATCAGTGAAAGGATCGCCGCACTCAGCGCAGAACTTAGGAGGATTGAACGGATCCTCAGGCTCCCAGCCGCACTTGTCGCACTTATAGAGAGGTGCGCCCTCGGGCTTCTTCTTTCCGCATTCCGAGCAGAACTTACCCTTATTTACAGCGCCGCATTCGCAGGTCCATCCATCAGGTGTGAGCTGTACCGGCTTGGGCTTTCCGCATGAGGGGCAGAACTTTCCTGTGTTTGTTGCACCGCAGGCACACTTCCATGAGTCAGTTGCAGGTGCTCCGCCTGTGGGAGGAGTAGGCTGAACAGGCTGCTGAGGCTGGTTCTGCTGAGCCATACCAAAGAGTCCCTGAGCGTTAGCGCCGCCCATCTGCTGAGCCATACCCATACCGAAAAGACCCATTGCAGCACCGTTGGGGTTGTTAGCCGCATTCTGCATAGCCTGAGCCTGAGCCTCGACCAGAGTAGCAGCAGCGTTGCCGGGATCGCGGTTCCAAGCTCTGTCCTCAAACTCCTGAATTCTCTTGGTGTCTTCCTCAGAAATTGTCGCGGAGTTGATATTAACTGTCCAGATCTTGAGACCTCTCTTCTCGTTCCAGATAGGATTTACCTCTGTCTCGATAGCAGCCTTTACCTCGCGCTGTCTGCCGGGAAGTTCGTCATATCTGATACCTGATGCAGAGATAGCTGCAAATGCAGGCTGAAGTGAATCGAGGAATTCGCTCTTGAGCTGATTGTCAAGCTCTGAACGCATATAGCGGTCTGTAACGTTTCCGCATACATTTACATAGAAAAGAACGGGATCAGCGATCTTGTATGAATAAATACCGTTGCAGCGAACGCCTACTGTAAAGCTTCTGCCAAGGTCCTGATAAGCCATTCTGAAAGGAACAGGGTTCTGTGTGCCGAACTTGTTATCAAGTATCTCCTTCATGTTGAAGAAGTATATTCTCTGATCCTTAGCAGCAGTTCCGCCGTACTTGATACGCTCCCACATTTCCTTGAATGTAGCTTTAAGACCTGCACCGAAAGTGCTTGAGAAAATACTGGGTGCCGTACCTGTCTCGTACTTGTATACGCCGGGCTCAGTTGCGATTTCAGTAACAACGCCCTGATCGACCATGATCATAGCCTGACCTTCGTGTACAACAATGCCGCTTCCGTCAGAGATAACATTATCGTTACCCTTTGTATTGGAAGAATGTTTACCGAGCTGCTTCTTACCTCTTACAACGAGGCAATCTGTAGGAATTGATTCGCAAACGAAGAATTCCAGCCATGTATCAGCCAGTGTCTGACTTGCTCCAACGAGAGCTGCCTTGATAAGTCCCATAATTTTAGCTCCTTTCGGGAAATAATCCCTATAAAAATAATATTTAGCGGAAAAACAAGGATTTTCCGTTATTTGTCAGCTGAAAAAACTAACATAATTGAATTATAACATATTTTGAAGTAAAATGCACTACCCTTTTGTCAATTTTTTATGCTTTTGGACATATTTTTATTATTTAACTATTTCATTCCCAGTCTTTCCAGACCTCAGGGCAGTAACCGATAGTTGCTTTTTTACCGTTTCTCACAACGGGAGTTCGGATAAGCTTGGGATTTTCCAGAATTTTCTCCTCCTTATCCTCATCTGAAAGATAATTGATTAGTGCAAGAAGGTCTTTATCCTTGCACGAGGAATCAATAAGAGCTTCTGTGCCGCCGACAGCCTGCTTCACATTATTGAACTCGCCGCGGCTCATTCCCTTTTCTTTCATATCTATGAATTGATACTTTATACCGCGCTCTTTGAAATAACGCTCTGCCTTTTTGCTGTCAAAGCATTTTTTTGTCCCGAAAATCTGTATATTCATTTGTCATCCTCCAATACAAAGGCTATATCCATGCTGTCAGCAGTTCTCAGAAGCTCAAATTCTATACTTTGAAGATCAAGACCGCTCTGCGCAAAGTAGAGTCTTATCGCGGTAAACTTTGAAAAGAATGGTATTTCCTTTTCAAGCGGTACAGGCTTTCCTTCGGTGCCGTTCCATGTGAAGGTTCCGCACGGTATTCCTGTGGCAAAAAGCGTAAGCGGTATCTGCGCGAGACTGCTCTGTGTAGATGACGCAGTTATGGTTACCTTATAAAATCCAGGCTTTTTAATGATTATTGCAAATGAGTAATTCTGCCCCTGAACGCTCTTTACACCGTTCAGATCAAGCTTGAATTTGTCGCCGATCTCATAGAATTCAACGGGATCATCATCGCTTCCCTCGCTGTCAGAACGGTTGATTATCTCGACTGTATCCTCCTCACCCATGATACGCTTCATAGCGTGAGTATCCATAAGCACTCCAAGAACATTGGCTGCATTTCTCTGAAGCTCCGCTCTTGTAAGCTCACCGTCAGCAAGTGCCTTCATGATATCTTCGTCAACACAGGAGCTGTCTGAGCATACCATATACACATCATTCTGAGCCTTAGCCATAGGAACATAGTAACCTCTGCGCGGTTCCTCGCCGCGATAATTTACATTAGCCCACCAGTCGGTCATAGTGAAGCCCGTAAATCCCCATTGATCTCTGAGAACAGTAGTGTTTAGGTCGAAGTTGCCTGCTGTCCACACACCATTCAATGAGCCGTAAGTGGTCATTATTGTCTTTGCACCGCCAAGCTTTACAGCCATTTCAAAACCTCTGAGGTATATCTCGCGCAGCGCTCTCTCCGAGACAACGGAATCAACAGTATGTCTGTTTGTCTCCTGATTATTAGCACAGAAATGCTTTATCGTTCCCGTAACGCCTGCACTATGGAGTCCTCTGAGTTCAGCTGAAGCCATCTGTCCTGTAAGGAACGGGTCTTCCGAGAAATACTCGAAGTTTCTTCCGTTGAGAGGGTGACGATGAATATTCATGCCGGGACCAAGTAGGCAGTCTACCTTATTGGCTACCATCTCTATGCCGACATACGCAAAAAGCTCCTCAATAAGCTCCTTGTTGAATGTTGAAGCGATCAGAGTGCCGTTTGGCAGGCTGAAAGCCTTGGTTCCGCAGTCCAGACGCATTCCCGAAGGTCCGTCATCACAGCAGCCCGCAGGAATGCCAAAAGCATTCAGTTCATCGGAAACACCGCCAAAAGCTGATGCTGTTCCTGCCGTTACACGGGGGCTTCCCATTCCTTCGCCTCTGATGATGCACGAAAGGTCATGGTCCGAGAGCTGCGCGATAAACTCACTCATGGAGCATTTGCCGTTCTTAACATCTGCAAGCTTGAAGCCCTTGTCCCCTGTGTATTTGATCTCCTCGGGTATACTTGCAAGAAGTCTCTGTTTTTCATCGATAAGGCTGAGAGGAGCCTTTTCCTTTACAGCATTCAAGCCATTCTCGGTCGGAACTGCCTTTGTCCTGTCAAATTCCGTCACAGGAGCAAGTGCCTGTTCGCACTTTTCCAAAACTACATCATTTCCGAGCTCAAATTCAAAGCAGCCGGTGCAGGTCCTTACATCGCTGCCGATACAGAACGTATACTTTCCTTTTTCAAGTATCCAGCAATATGCTGTGTCGGAGCCGCTATGATCATCATATGAAGCGATATTTCTGTGGTCTATAATTATTCTGAGGGACTGAGACTCGCCGGGAGCAAGCTCCTTGGTCTTCTCAAATCCACACAGTACCCTTGCAGGCTTTCCAAGCCTTCCCTGTGGCGCTTCGCAATAGATCTGAACTACTTCCTTGCCCTTGAAGCTTCCTGTATTTGTTACCTTTACTTCAATAATAGTTTCATTTTCTTTATTCTCAGCGTTAGTCATAGCAATATCGAATGAAGTATATGAAAGTCCGAAGCCAAAGGGATAAAGAACTTTATCCTTTGCAAAGGTCTCGAACCAGCGGTATCCCACAAAAATGTCCTCGGTGTAGAGCTCTCTTATCTTATTTCCGAAATACGGGTCTGAAGGATAGTCCGATACCTTTTTCGCAGCTGTATCGGGAAGCTTGCCTGAGGGGCTGACCTTTCCGGTAAGCACATCAGCTGTACCTGTTCCGCCTGTCATACCGCCCTGCCATACATAAAGCAGAGCATCGGGAGCACAGTCCTCGATATCGGTAAGGTCCATAAGACCGCCCACATTCAGAAGAACGATGACCTTGCTGAAATGCTTTCTTACCTTTCGCAGCATATCGAGCTCCGTTTCGGTAAGAAGATACGAGCCCTCCTCAATACGAAGGTCCTGTTCTTCGCCTGCTGTTCTGCCGATAATAACAATAGCCCTGTTACTTACAGAAGCGGCGTTCTTTACGATCTCATCGTCAATGGGCATCTCTTTTTGAGACCACGGCTCAGCCCCCCAGCCTGAGCCCTGCTCGACGGGATTTTCCTCATCCCATTTTCGATAAATTCCGAGCAGTTCTTCGTTGACCTTTACGCCTGCTTCAAGAAGTCCGTCAAGAATTCCGGTCACCTTGGACACATTTACCATTCCGCCCGAGCCTGTGCCGCTTTTATAATAATGAAGCTGAATACGTCCGAATACGGAAACGGTTTCATTCATATCAAGCGGCAAAGCTCCGTTATTGTTTTTCAGCATTACTACGCCTTCAGATACAGTGCTTGCTGCCTTTTCAATATATTTATTCCAGTCAAGTATTTTTTTCATAGCATATCCTCCTTCAAAGAATATTATGAATACATTATAACAAATTCAGCATCTCATTTCAAGTCTTTTAGTATTATTTACACAAAAAATTAATAATTATGCGTATAAAAAAACTGACGAGGCTTCTGCCCCGCCAGTTACGTTTGTAAAAATTAACCGAAGTATCTCTTGAGGAGTCCCTCAAAAGCCTTGCCGTGACGAGCTTCGTCTCTTGCCATCTCGTGAACTGTGTCGTGGATAGCGTCAAGGTTTAGCTCCTTAGCTCTCTTGGCAAGCTTCAGCTTACCCTCGGTAGCACCGTGCTCTGCGGCAACTCTCTTTTCGAGGTTTTCCTTTGTGGATGATGAGAGAACTTCACCGAGAAGCTCAGCAAACTTTGCAGCGTGCTCTGCTTCCTCAAATGCAGCCTTTTCCCAGTAAGCGCCGATCTCAGCATAGCCCTCACGGTAAGCAACTCTTGCCATTGCGAGATACATACCTACCTCTGTACATTCACCTGTGAAGTTAGAACGGAGTCCCTCGATGATCTCGGGGTCAGTTACTGCCTTAGCAACGCCAAGCTCATGCTCGCAGGCAAATACAAGCTTCTCGCCTGCTTCCTTCTCTATAAACTTAGATCCGGGTACGCCGCACTGAGGGCACTTCTCAGGGGGAGCATCTCCTTCGTGAACGTAACCGCATACGGGACAGACATATTTCTTCATAATAGTATACCTCCATTGTTTTGATTATAATTGAGCCCCGACGAAAGGGGCTATGCCCTTTCGTGCACAAGGACTATCATACTGAATGCTTTACTCTGTCGCGTTCCTCAGCTCGCTTTCCGTTGTTGAAGCGGTCAAGAGTACCTACAAGATAGCCTGTTATCCTTCTTATCCTGTCAAAAGGGATATCCTTTGCAAAATCGTACCGGAGATCAACGTAGTCGCCGTCAGTCTTTACAGTCATACCGATAATTTCCCTATCGCTGTACTTTTTTCTGCCGTAATCGATATATGCGTCGATCTCATCCTGAGAAAGCTGTTCGCCTATAACATTTACATTCATTGTAATGACCTCCGTTTAGAATAGTATTGACTTTTGTCTGAATATATTGTATCATAAAGAAAAAGAAAAATCTGTTGCATCTGCAACAACGGAGGATATTTTTATGTTACCGGAAGATAACGTATTATTTAAAGGCATAGACCAGAATGACTGCCGCAGGATGATAAGCTGCTTTAACGCTGATATAAGAAAATTCAAATCGGGCAGCAGAATAATGGACTATTCTGATAATCCCGACAAGCTCGGTATCGTTTTAAGCGGTACAGCTGTAATGGTAAGATACGATGTGAACGGAGTACGCTCAATAATGGAATCCCTTGGCGAGCAGAGTGTTTTCGGCGTTTATTTTACATTTACAGCTTCACAGAGAAGCGGCATCGAGATAATGGCTGAGACAGACTGCGACATAATGTTCGTAAGGCGTTCTGAAATTACAAAAAGATGTGAAAACGCCTGCCAGTGTCACTCAAAAGTGGTGGAAAACCTCCTCGATCTCATGTCGGAAAAGGCGATATCGCTGAATGAACGCATAGAAGTGCTCAGTCAGCGCTCCATAGAGGATAAGCTTATAAGCTGTCTAAGGATAATCGAGGAAAAGACTCCCGAAGGAAAAAGTCCTCAGATACCGTTCTCGACAACTGCTCTTTCAGACTACCTCTGCGTCAACAGAAGTGCTCTCCAGCGAGAGATCACAAGGTTGAAGAACGCAGGAGTACTTACTATATCCAAAAGGAAATTCAAGCTAATGAGAAATCATGACTCTGACAATTGACATACATTTGTAAATGTGTTATAATTGACCTTGTATTTTAATGGAAAGGAACTATATAATATATGATCTGGGAGATAATCAAAACTATAATACTCGGCATCGTCGAAGGAGTTACAGAATGGCTACCCATTAGCAGTACGGGACATCTTATCCTTGTGGAGGAATTCCTGAATCTCGACAAGTCGGATGAATTCAAGGAAATGTTCGATGTTGTCATACAGCTCGGTGCCATAATGGCTGTTGTTGTCATTTTCTGGAAAAAGCTCTGGCCATTCGGTAGAAAAGGCAATGCCCATCCTCTCAACAAGACGCCCTTCGGCAAGATGATAAAGACTGATATCTTTGTGATGTGGTTCAAGGTGCTTGTAGCCTGTCTGCCTGCGGCTGTTATCGGACTTCTTCTTGATGACTGGATAGACGAACACCTCTATAATCCATGGACTGTCGCTGTTGCGCTTATCGTTTTCGGAATTGCGTTCATCATCATCGAAAACTGGAACAAAGGCAAGAAGCCCAAGATAACTACCATTGCTGAACTTGGCTTCAATACTGCTTTCATTATCGGAGTATTCCAGCTTATTGCTGCTATCTTCCCCGGAACCTCGCGTTCAGGCGCAACTATCGTCGGCGCACTCCTTATAGGTGTATCGAGAACTGTTGCCGCTGAATTCACATTCTACCTGGCTATCCCTGTTATGTTCGGAGCAAGCCTGCTGAAGCTCGTAAAGTTCGGCTTCGGCTTCACAGGCAGCGAGCTCGCGGTCCTTATCACAGGAATGGTCGTGGCTTTCCTTGTTTCCGTAGTTGTTATCAAATTCCTCATGGATTACATCAAAAAGCATGACTTCAAGGTGTTCGGCTGGTATCGAATAGTTCTGGGAATACTTGTCCTGATCTACTTCGGAGCTAAAGCTATTATTAAATAAGAAAGAGGCAGCTCATTGAGCTGCCTTGATTTTTTATTCAAATGAGTCAAGATCGATGCCTGCGAGGAGCTCCTTGAGCTCTGCAAGCTCATCTGCTGAAAGGGTAACGCCCTTGCCCATTCTTGAATGATCGGGTGACCACTCTCTGATATCATACTTAGGCTCATGCTCGTTCCAGCTGACCATGTTCAGCTCCTTTGTCCAGCCCTTTGCATTTTCAGACAGTACACCTATTTTCTCGGTTATCTCATATTTTAACTCTGCCATATTCGACCTCTCCTTTCGATTTACGGCTTATCTGCCGTTTCAAGTTAACATTATATCATACTATTTCGGAAAATGCAACCGCTGAATCAAAAATATTTTGTTATCAAATAGAAACACGAAGGAAATCAAGTGCTTTGCTGTATAGCTGGCGCGGACGGCTCTTTTCGTTGATGAGAGATTCCGCAAAGCATACTGCATCCTCTATGTTTCGGGAGAAATCAGGAATACACTCCTTTTCTCCGCTCCTGTGATCAAGAACCTCTATTCCGTATGTAATGACTTCGTCCCCGAAGACAGACATCCTGCCGCTTAGCACACGATACGCGACCTTATTATCACCGAATATCTCCATATACAGCGTCCTGTCTATCACCTCATGTTTAATTCTTTTTACAATCCCGAACATTTTTACTCTCCTTTCTGTTATGTTTTTGTTCCGTATCATTATTATAGCATCACGGAAGCTGAATGTGAACGGGTATTTTTTTGTAAAACAATAGTGTTAAGGACAGATTTTGACGAAAAAGCTCACCATAAGGTGAGCTTTTTATTATTCCATATCATTTATCTGCATATAGATGCGTTGCATCTGCATATCTGTCTCTGCAATACGCTCTGCACACTGCCTCAGCTCCTCAGATATCTCGGGAGTAAGCGCAGCTGAGGTCTTATACTTCAGCTGATGCTCAAGACTTGCCCAGAAGTCCATAGCAATGGTCCTGATCTGTATCTCCACGGGAGCGTACTCCTTGTGAGTGGAGAGATACACAGGAACATTCAGTATCATGTGGTAGCTTCTGTAACCGCTGGGCTTTGGAGTTTTTATGTAGTCCTTGCGCTTTATCACCATGAAATCATCACGCCTGCCAAGCATCTCCACGATAGCGTAGATATCGCTGATATAGTAGCATGTAACGCGAATCCCTGCAAGATCGAGGAGATTTTTCCTTGCTGCCTCAGTTGAGAGCGGAAGCCCTTTCTTCTGAAGCTTACCTATAATGGACTGCGGTGACTTCAGCCTGCTCTCTATATTGTGTATGGGATTGCGCTGGAATTTTACGCTGAACTCATTATCAAGTATGTTTAAGTACGTTTTTACGACTTCTATAGCCGAATCATACAGATGAGACAGCTGCAGAAAATCGTAGAAAACATGAGAAAATGTCTCCTTTACCGATTCGCTGTTGTCTGCAAGGGCAGGCAGATTATCAAATGCCTCCATGTAGAATTCCTTTTCATCCATATGGTTATCCTTCCTTTCTGTCTGTATCTTATTTTCAGTCCTCACCTTCTGTGTATTCAAAGCGGTCCGTGCCGCTCTCGGCTTTGCTGAACTGTGTTTTGTATAGCTCGGAGTAAACTCCGCCCTTATTCACAAGCTCACTGTGAGTGCCGCGCTCGGAAATAACGCCGTCCTTGATGACAAGTATCTCATCAGCTGCAAGTATCGTCGATAAGCGGTGTGCGATAAGTATACTGGTTCGTGAGGATATAAGCGGCTCAATGGCATCCTGTATTTTTTGCTCTGAGATAGAGTCAAGAGCCGATGTTGCTTCGTCAAAAATCATGAGCGCAGGATCCTTCAGCAGTACTCTCGCAATGGATATCCTCTGTTTTTCACCGCCGGAAAGCTTCAGACCTCTGTTGCCTACAACAGTGTCAAGTCCTGTCTCCTGCTTTTCTATGAACTCATAGATATTCGCCTGTTTGCAGGCTTCTATAAGCTCCTGCTCCGTAGCATCCGGCTTTGCATAGAGCAGATTCTCGCGTATTGTGCCGTTGAAAAGATAAGTCTCCTGACTGACGATACCTATATGCTTTCTCAGGTACGCAAGATCAAGCTTTCTTACATCTGTACCATCGAAAAGAACAGTACCAGCTGTGACATCATAGAGTCTTGGGATAAGGTTTACAAGAGTACTCTTGCCCGAGCCCGAAGGACCGACCACAGCGATACACTTTCCGCTGTCCAGTCTGAAGTTTATATCCTCAAGTATCTGTCTATCCTTATCATAGTAAAAGCCTACGTTTCTGAACTCCACCTCGCCCCCGGGAGCCATTTCGGGAGTTATGGCATCGGGAGCATTCTCTATCTCAACAGGCATATCAAAATACTCGAAGATTCGAGTGAACATCGCCATTGAACGTATCCAGTCCACCTGAATGTTGAGGAGCTGATTTACGGGTCCGTACATCTTGCCGAGAAGTGCAACGAGAACGGTGATGTCTCCGACTGTAAGGCTTGAATCGAACTTCATCATAAGTATTCCGCCCGCAAGGTATATGAGCATAGGTCCGATACTGGAAAAGGTGGTAAGCGCAACTCTGAACCAGCGTCCCGCCATGCCCTCGCGGATATTCAGCTTTATCATCTTATGATTGACTTTTTCGTATTTTTCGTATTCGGTCTGCTCCATACCGAAGAGCTTCACGAGAAGCTGACCGCTGACGGACATAGTCTCATTGAGAATGCCGTTTATCTCGTCGCTGCAAGCCTGTGACTCCTTGGTTATGGACCATCTTGTCTTTCCGGCGCTTCTGGTCGGTATCGCAAACAACGGCACCACAAGTATTCCCACAATGGCAAGTATCCAGTTCTGCCTGAACATTACTATCATCGCTACGATAAGGGTTATGGAGTTTGAAAGGATACTTGTGAGAGTGTTGGTGATTATCTGCTGAACACCCGAAATGTCACTGGTCATTCTTGTGATGATGTCTCCCTGATTATTAGAGGTAAAGAACCTCTGGGACATCTTCTGAAGATGTGCGTACATCTTGTTTCGCATATCATATGTGATATGCTGAGCTATCCATGTGTTCATATAGCTCTCGAGAACTCCTATAAGATTGGCTCCAAGAGTCACACACAAAGAGAGAACAATGAACAAAATGAGTTTTTTAAGGCTGCGTCCGATAAGTCCCTCGTCGATTATCTTACCTGTCAGAACCGACGGCAGCAGGTTAAGAGTAGATGATATGATGATAGCTATAAGAACTATTATCATCTGCTTCCAGTAGGGCTTCAGATATGAGAATATCCTTTTAAGCAGCTCCTTGGTAACCTTCGGGCGGTTCTTCTTTTCTTCTTCCGTGAGGTAGCCCATTCCTCTTGGTCCACCTATAGGCGGCATAATTATCAACTCCTTGATATAGATTTATTCCGTCTTTTCCACAGAAGCTGTTTTCCCGTCAAGTGATTCAACAATTTTGTTGACTGCACCGAAATAGTCGTTCTTGGCTGTCAACTTATTTGCCTCTATCAAAGCCTGATTGAACTTTGCAGAAGTTTTTTCTTCAGAATATGCTATCATGGTCTTTGTATTAGTATCAGCCATTAGCATTATTCCTTCCCCGTTCTTGTATTTGCGCTTGTAATAGCTCTTCAGCACATCCTCATTTGAAATGGACGAGCCGTTGCGCGAAGCAAGAAGAGTTATGTCACTCTTGCAGGATGCAAGCGCGTTATCGAGTGATGTCAAAACATCATAGCTGAATACCTGAGTATTATCGACCACATGATCGGTACAAAGCTCACCAAGCTGGAGAAGTCTCATTATACCGCGTCTGTAGCTTCCGCCGACTATCTCTTTGGTCGCCCAGTACACAGCATTGTCCTCTGAAGTCTGACTTATATCCGACAGACAGGAACCCGTCCTCCAGATGCTGTCCTCATTGGTATCGTTATTGATAACAACAAGCAGACCGCTTCCCTTTCCCTCATATATCTTGTTATATTGTTCAAGGGCGAAATCCGACGGAGACTTACCGCCAAGATCATTTGTGGTGACAACTGCGGTATTTATGAGCTTGTAGGAATACAGCCAGCCTGCGTAATCGTTACAGGCTTTCAGGTCATCGGCGCTGAGAAGTCCGGCATTATCAAAGATGAACGTGCCCTCAGCCGTGTCTACCTGTCTTTCAGTAAAAGGCTGACTTGTTGCCTCGGTCTTACTGCCGTCATCTGAACCGTTCTTTGACGCACATCCGCACAAAAACAGCCCCAAAGAAAGCACGGCTATTGTAAAAGATATGAATTTTTTCAAAAAAATCATTCCTTGCTCTTGTATTTACTATTATATTTTAGTATAATTTAATAGAAAAATCAAGTGCAAACCCTCATTCAGATCAAATATTTTCAGAAAAGGAGTAAGATTATGGATTATCGTGTTCAGGGAAATGATATTATAGTTTTTGAACCCGACCTGGATCTTGACGAGACTCTCGACTGCGGTCAGGCATTCCGCTGGAAAAAGATCCCCTCGGACTATATCTCGACATACGAAGGAGCATTCCTGAATGATAAGCTGAAAGTCTCCCAGACAGACAAGGGCAGCTTTATTTTCCATGACACAGATGAGAACGACTTTATATCCAAATGGATAAACTATTTTGACTTTGAGACCGACTACTCCGAGCTGAAGCGCTGCTTTTCAGAGGATGAGACGCTTGCAAAGGCTGTAAACTTTGCAGGCGGCATACGTCTGCTCCGACAGGACAGCTGGGAGTGCCTTATTTCCTTTATTATTTCCCAGAATAATAATATACCTCGCATAAAGGGCATTATTGACAGGCTCTGCGAGCACTATCACGGTAAATTTCCAAACGCCGAGCAGCTCTCACAGGAAAATGAGGACTCTCTGGCCTACCTCAGAAGCGGATTCCGCGCAAAGTATATCACAGACGCTTCCGATAAGGTGTATAACGGCATAGCAAAGCTTGACAAAATAGCTTCCATGCCGATCGACGAGGCACGAACCGCTCTGAAACAGATCAAGGGAGTTGGTCCCAAGGTAGCTGAGTGTGTTCTGCTGTTCGGTATGTACCGTGTAGAGGCTTTTCCCAAGGATGTGTGGATAAAACGTGTTCTTGCCGAATACTATCCCGACGGCTTCCCTGCTTTCGCAGCAGATAAAGGGGGTATCGCCCAGCAGTACCTTTTCCACTACATAAGAAATCTTGACACTCAGAGTGAATAAACACCTTTCTTTCTGCCAATGCTTTCCGTAAACAAGCTTTACGGAGGTACTATGCTAAAAGGTGTGAACAAAAGGATCGTCGAGATAAACGATCCCGAAAGTATATATTTTGAACGAGCGGTTTTCTATCTCAGACCAAATATCACAGTGATCCCCGATATGGTCTCTCATCTTGAGGCTGAACGGCTGTACACTAAAGCATCGGGCAGCTCCCAAGAAGGGTGCTCTCGCAAAGTAAGCAGAAAAAAGCTTCTTATCATCGGTGCAGCTGCAGCGGCTGTGCTGCTTATGCTTATGAAAATATTCTGATCAAGGAGTATACTATGGATATACACGGTTCCAGCGGATTCAGGAACAAGCTTTCAAGACGTCTTATCTGTACGCCAAGTCCTGCCGCTAAAAATACCTTTTTCTATATACAGGAAACAGGTTGTCTCAAGACTGAGGATGCAGCTGCAACTCAGAGACATAATCTTGACTCTTTCCTTATCGCCGCCGTTATCAGCGGCAGAGGCGAAGTCACCATCGGCAACGAAACCTATCCTCTCGGCAAAGGCGACTGCTTCTTCCTTGACTGCCGTATATCCCACTTCTACAAAAGCTCCGCCAACGACCCGTGGGAGCTTATGTGGGTACACTTCAACGGCAGCACCTCACAGCAGTACTACGACTACTTCATATCACAGTCCAAGAACGTGTTCAGACCACCGTTCTTTGACAAAGTAGTCTCAGCTATATCCGATATTATTGACATCAACGACAGAAAGCTCCCCGACGCGGAGATAACTACCTCAAAGCTCATAGTTGACCTGCTTACCCTTTCCCTTACCGTTAACAATACCGCACAGCAGTACGATTCCGCTTTGAAGCAGAAGCTGGCGGCTGTACATAACTACATAGATGACCATTTCAATGAGGACCTTTCTCTCGAAAAGCTGTCCTCGGAGTTTTACATCAGCAAGTACTATCTTACACGCGAATACAAAAGGATATACGGTAAGACCATATTCCAGCATATAATCACCGCACGCATAAACTACGGAAAAAAGCTGCTGCGTTTTTCGGACAAGTCCGTGGAGGAGATTTCCCACCTCTGCGGCTTCAACGACCAGAGCTATTTCGCAAGGCAGTTCAAAAAGACCGAGAACCTCACCTGCTTTTCATACAGAAAAATGTGGAGAGACTGATACATAAAACAAAAAAGAGAGCATAAGCTCTCTTTTTTTATGACCAGACCGATAAGCCGGGTTCTGTCGTGTGCGGTAATTTATCTACGCTTACCGTCGCCGATAAGCTGAAGCCGTCATTACCTGTTATCCGCCGAGCCGACGTTGAGATAACAGGCACCAATAGACGTTGCATCGGATAGGGTTTACATAGCAGCGCTGTCTCCAGCGCTCTGGTGAGCTCTTACCTCGCCTTTCCACCATCACCGCCGTATAGGCGGCAGTATATCTCTGTTGCACTTGCCCTAAGGTCACCCTCGGCTGCCGTTAGCAGCTACCCTGCTCTGTGATGCCCGGACTTTCCTCGTAAACTATATCGTTTCCGCTACCGCATAGTCTGCTCACTTGAATATGATACCATTTTTCCGAAAAAAAGTCAAGCTTTGACTTTTTCCGCGAGCTCATAACCGAGTATGTCGGCTATCTTCCGAACATCGGAAGCCTTCATAGCCTTTATCTTGAAGCGTCTGTGCTCCTCGCCCTCAAACCATATACTCATTGCACATCTTCCGCTGAGAGCCTGAAGAAGGTTCTGCTCCAGCTCCATCTTAACTATCTTATCCCTCTCGGAAACAACTTTATGAAATCTTGTCCATGCAGAACAGCGTATCATTATCTTGTCATCGTAAAGTGCAACTCCGCTTGTAAGAAGTGCGACAAACTTGACGATGATAAACCAGACCGCAGGTATCTCAAGCATGACAGCAACGAAGAAGGACAGCTCCGCAAAGCGCGGAAACAGTCTCGCTACCCAGTCATGGGACGGGATTATAAGTGCTGCGATTATAAGAGGTATCAGCAGGTATGAACCGATACCCGCAGGCTGGGCACTGTAATCATTCTTGATGCCGCTGTATATTCCTATGACCTGAAGGTTTTTCCCCAGCTTCTTTTCATGCTTAACGGGGAGTAATACAGGAAGTCTGTTCTTTGATGAGCCGTAACCTGCACAGCTTATGTTGACAGCAACAGCTCCGAACAGTTTCATTATAAGATTCTGACGAAGGTCTGTATAATTTATATGTGAATTCTTGATACGGTATTCCTTCCGGTCAAGTATACCGTATCTGACCTTCATGCAGCTCTTGTCACACTCAATGGTAAATCTGCCGTATCTGAAAAGATTAACAAGAAATGAAAGGAACCACGAAGCAATAAAAAATACGCCTATAAAAATTGCAGCAGTAGGTATCTTTAATACCAGCTTTTCCGTAATCTTCGCGGTCTCGATAGTTATGATATTGAGTGAACGGCTTATGATGTTATAGGCGATGTCTCCGCCTTTGAAGAAGAACGTAGCAAGATAAACGGTTCCCGAAAAGCCGCTTGAAAAGAAAATAGAAAACATAAGTATCGACCATACATTAGGCTGCGGTATCCCTTCTATCTTTTCTTTTGCATCAATATCCAGCATATGCTCCATAATGTGCCGACGGGTCTTATCGCTTACAAGGAGCTTCAGATCGACTGTTTTGAATATACCTGCTCTTGTATCGCATCTGAACCTCATTGCTCTGAGCGGAGCCATATATATAGGACGTTCCACCGTCACCGAGCTTATATTCCTGAACGGGATATATGTGTGTATCCTTAAAAAAACACCGTCACGATGGACAAGTTCCTCATCGGTGAAATATATCCTCGAGAAGAACCATCTTACAAAGCCAAAAATAATAATGGCTCCAAGTACGGCTATATCGAACCATGCGCCCTTTGCCCAGCTGTAGAACCAGTTCTTGTCAAAGTGGTAGGTATAGATACCGCGCAGCAAAGGAAAAATAAGGAGCCAGATGTTTTTGGCGGAATACTTCAGTATTTTCAGAGGATGTTCAAAATACATCTCAATCCTCCTTTACGCTGATGCTTCCGGAAAGCCTTATTATCTCGTCAGCGTCGGAGCGCTTCAGAAACAGCAGCCTGAGCTGTCCCCCGTATACGAAGAAGATAATAAAGTTGAAGCCCGTATACTGTGAAAGCGGACTGGATATCCTTGTGGTGTACTGGATAGACGAATAGCGGACAGACTGGTGTACTTTTATAAAGACACCGCTGCTTTTCGTTACTTCTGTCTCGGTGGCGGAATAGCTGATGGAATTGAAAAACATCGGAAGGTGTACAAACATCTCGAAACAAGCAATGCTGATGACAACAACGATACTGAGCATCACAATTTTCTCGATAGGTATAAAATATCTGACAGCCCACAGTATAATTACGACCGCTGCAGTTATGATCAGCCTCATTGTCGTAAGACAATGCCTGTCAGGATAATATTGCTTCATTTTCCGCCCCCTTTCGCAGTATATTTTTATTATATCACAAATAGTATTTAATGTAAAACATAATTTAAAAACAAATTGTAAACTTTATTGCGATAAAATCGCGGAAAGAGTGTAACTATGGCGGAAAAGATAAACGCTCTTATCTGGGGAACGCCTACTGTATGTCTGCTTTTGATAACAGGTATCGTATATACTTTCAGACTGAAGTTCATACAGTTCAGAATGTTCCCGTACATGATCCGTAAGCTCAGAAGCGGCAGAGATATCCGTCCGCAGCTGAAAACTTCTTGCCTTTCACTCGGTGCTGCTATGGGCACGGGCAATATAACCGGAGTGGCATCCGCACTTTCCATCGGCGGAGCAGGTGCTGTTTTCTGGATGTGGGTATCAGCATTTCTCGGCATGGCAATAGTTTATGCCGAAAACAGCCTGTCGTCGACTTACAGTGACAGCTCCTTGAAAGGACCTATGGCTTATCTTGAAAAGGGTATGGGCAGCAGACTGCTTGCTGTTATCTTCGCTGTTTCATGCATTTTCGCTTCATTCGGCATGGGAGGAATGGTACAGATAAGCAGCATGAGCGACAGTATAAAAAGCTTCTTCACTGTCAGCCCGTTCATTCTCTCAGCAGTACTGTTCACGGCGATTTTCATTACAGTAAATGGCGGAGCTTCAAGAGTGGGCAGCGCAGCACAGCTTCTGCTGCCGACAGTATCGGTGATTTATACGACACTATGCGTTATTGTCATCATGCGTAACTTTGAAAGGCTGCCCGAAGCATTGACTGATATATTCCGCAGTGCATTCGGTATCAGACAGGTTGTGGGAGGCACAACAGGATATACTGTTTCCGCTGCCATTTCAGCAGGTCTGCGAAGGGGTATTTTTTCTAACGAGGCAGGGCTCGGCAGCTCCCCTCTGCTGCACAGCTCAGCTGAAAACAGCCGTTCGGCACAGGTGCAGGGCATGAGCAGTATGCTGGAGGTATTCATTGACACAATACTGTGCTGTACCCTGACAGCGTTCACACTGTTATGCAGTGGTGCTGAAAAAAACATATACGCAGCATTTGAAGCTGTCACAGGCAGATACACAGGACCGCTGCTTGCCGTTATACTGTCAGTCTATGCATTTTGTACCGTAATAGGCTGGTACTGCTGCGGTGAAACAGCTTTCAAGTATATTACCAACGGACATTATACGGAGAGTTTTGCATTTATATACGCACTTATCGCTTCTTCGGGCGCTGTTTTTAAAAGCACTTTCCTCTGGACCTTATCGGATATTTTCAACGGTGCTATGCTGATACCGAACATTATAGGACTGCTTTTACTCGTTAAGAAGGTCAAAAATGAATAAATCACCGCAAATTGCCAATAAATGAAGTAGTTCCATATAGCCGGCAGCCACAATTATTTAAAACAATGATAAAAATTTATTGATAATGCCAAATGTTTATTTCAGCCACTTTTGCTATTGACATTATGCTCCTGTTTTTGTATAATTATAGTGTGAATAATTATGCTCTGATGTGAATAAACAATGAGTATTTTTATATAGAATTATTACGGCTTTTATGACGAGGACGATCGTCATTAAGATATAGGACCGCCGGGCGATAGACGGTCCAAACGGTTTCGGAAACATATATTTTCAGGATCACATATGCTTTATGCAGGTTTTGCTCATCAAAAGAGCTTGTACGTTCACCTGTTTTCTGTGTGGTCAGTCTTTTTATCGCCTTTTTGAAAGTAAAGATCATCATGATCTGCCGTTCCGGAACATTTTTACATAACTTTTCAGACTTCTGCGTCGTTCATGCGGAGGTCTTGTGATTTTTGAAAGTGAGGTCATATAGTGAACGAAAAAGAAAAAACTCCAAAGGTGAAGAAGACTGCTTCCGACACACCTAAAAGAACTTACAGAAAGAGAACAGCCGCTCCGAAGGAGAAAACTGTAAAGGAAAAGGCAGTTAAGGAAACTGCGGCAAAAAGCGAAAAATCAGCTTCAACAAAGCCTAAGACACGTACAAGACAGCCAAAGGAGATCAAGAAGACTCCCGTAAGGATAATCCCTCTGGGCGGTCTTAATGAGATCGGTAAGAATATGACTGTTTTCGAGTGCTCAAACGATATGTTCATACTCGACTGCGGTCTTGCTTTCCCCGATGCGGATATGCCGGGTGTTGACATCGTTATCCCCGATTTCACATATGTTGAGCGAAATCAGGACAAGATAAGAGGTATCGTTATCACCCACGGTCATGAGGACCATATCGGCGGTCTTGCATACCTACTCAAAAAAATCAATGTTCCTGTTTATGCCACAAGACTTACCATCGGTCTTATCGAGGGAAAGCTGAAGGAGCAGGGACTCTACGGCAAGGTCAACCTTAATATCGTTGAGCCGAAAAAGACCGTAAAAATGGGCTGCATGGCTGTTGAATTCATCAAGGTCAACCACTCCATCCCCGATTCGGTAGGTATGGCTATCCATACTCCCGCAGGTGTTATCGTCCATACGGGAGACTTCAAGGTGGACTTCTCGCCTATCGACGGCAAGATAATCGACCTTGCACGTTTCGGCGAGCTGGGAAGCCGCGGTGTCCTCGCACTTATGGCAGACTCCACCAATGCTGAGCGTCCCGGATATACTCATTCCGAGAGAACCGTAGGCGACTCCTTTGACAAGCTCTTCCAGAAGGGAGAGGGAAAGCGCATCATCATTGCTACATTCTCCTCAAATATTCACCGTGTTCAGCAGATCATCAACTGTGCCGTAAGATACGGCCGTAAGGTCGCTGTATTCGGAAGAAGCATGATAAATGTTATCAATACTGCCATTGAACTGGGCTATCTCGATGTTCCTGACGGTATTATCATTGATATCGAGATGATGAACCGCTATGAGAGCGAAAGGATAGTTCTCATAACTACGGGAAGCCAAGGGGAGCCTATGTCTGCTCTGACCAGAATGGCTATGAACGACCACAAGAAAGTCAATATTACTCCCATGGACTTCATCATCATCTCCGCTACGCCTATCCCCGGCAATGAGAAGTTCGTTACAAGAGTTGTAAACGAGCTTATGAAGTCGGGAGCAGAGGTCGTATATGAGGCTATGTACGAAGTACACGTTTCGGGTCACGCCTGCCAGGAGGAACTGAAACTCATGCAGTGTCTGACCAGACCTAAGTTCTTCATTCCTGTCCACGGTGAGTACAAGCATCTGAAAAAGCACGCTGATCTTGCTCTCCAGATGGGCATGCCCAGAGAGAATATCATCATCGCAGAGATAGGCAATGTTATCGAGACAGACGGAAACACAATGAAGATAGTATCACAGGTGCCTGCAGGCAGAGTGCTTGTTGACGGCCTTGGCGTCGGTGATGTCGGTTCTATCGTTCTCAGAGACAGAAAGCATCTGGCTCAGGACGGTCTTATCATTATCGTCATCGGCATAGAAAAAAGCACCAACGAGATCGTTGCAGGTCCCGATATCATATCAAGAGGCTTTGTTTATGTAAGAGAATCCGAGGAGCTTATGGTAGAGGCTCGCAGTCTTCTTTCGGATACTCTTGCCAACTGCTCTGCAAGTGAGCTCAGGGAGTGGAATTCCCTCAAGGGCAAGCTCCGCGACGCTCTCTCAGACTATATTTACCAGAAAACAAAGCGCAGCCCTATGATACTTCCTATTATCATGGAGACATGATCTGTCCGAAAGGAGCTTAAAGGTGAAAAAGAAATTCCCGGCAGTTCTGATGATCCTGCACCTGCTTGCGCTTGGTACAATGATCGCATCATACCTGCTGATCGGCCGCACCGACCGCACTGTCGACTGGCTGTTTCTGGCATCTGCCGTTATCATTTTTATCTGCATCATTTATACTATCATTTATTCAAGGAACTCAATGCGGCATATCTCGAAAATGAACAAGCATCTTGAAAGCTCTGCCGCAGAATTCATGAATTCTCTCCCCGCTCCTGTTGCCGTTATCGACGAGCACAGGCAGTTTGTCTGGTACAATCAGATATTCGCCGAAAAGATCGGTCTCGGTCAGGACGTCTACGGTCACGACTTTGAAGGCTTTGTCAAAATAGATATAGAGTCGCTGAAGTCCAACGGAAGGGCTATATGTCCCATAAATGGAAGTATCTATGATGTTACAGCTGAACAGTTCGACAAAAATGATATGTCATTCCTCGTTCTCTACTTCCATGACGATACCAATTACTACGCCATAAAGAAGAACATGGACGAATCCCACCCCAACGTTGTGGTGATAACCATCGACAACTACGATGATATAATGCAGAACGCCAAGGAGAGCGAAAAGGCTCAGACCTCGGTGGAGACTGAAAAGCTCATCGAAAACTTCATGAGCAAGACAAACGGCTTCATCAAAAAGACCTCCTCCAATACGTTCTTCGCTATACTCGAAAACCGTCACCTTAATGCGATAATCGACGGCAGATTCAAGATACTTGATGCCGCAAGAAATATCAAGATCGCAGGGAAATATCCCTTAACCTTTTCAATAGGTGTCGGTCAGGGTGCTTCCTCTCTGTCAGAAAGCGAGAATATCGCAAGGCAGTGCCTTGATATGGCTCTCGGACGCGGCGGCGATCAGGCTGTTATCAAGACCGATAACGGTTATCGGTTCTTTGGCGGAGTTTCCAAGGGCGTTGAAAAGCGCTCAAGATCAAAGACAAGGATAATTGCAAACGCTATGCAGGACCTTATAATGAGTTCGGAAAGAGTTTTTCTTATGGGACACCGCTTCGGCGATCTGGACTCTGTCGGAGCTGCCTGCGGACTGGCAGGCGCACTGAAAATACTTGGCAAACAGGCTTATATAGCTGTTGACCGCTCAAAAAACCTGGCGTCAAATCTTATCGATATCGTCGATGAGGAGACAAATTACGGACTGTTTATCAAGCCGGCGGAAGCAGAAGAACTTATCGGTCCGAATGATATGCTCATCATTGTTGACACACATAATAAGGACTATGTAGAGAGCCGTGCTCTCTACGAAAAGGCTCATTCTGTTGTCGTTATCGACCACCACAGAAAGACCGTGAACTTCATCGATGACGCTGTTATTTTCCACCATGAACCCTACGCTTCATCGGCTTCGGAAATGGTGACCGAGATAATCCAGTATTTCAATTACAGCTCTGACGAAAAGATCGCAAGCTGTCACGCTGACGCTCTGTTGGCAGGTATAATGCTTGACACCAAGAACTTCGTCATGAGAACCGGTGTAAGGACCTTTGAAGCTGCAGCATATCTGAAGAAAATGGGTGCAGACACAGTTGCAGTAAAGCTTCTTTTCTCAAACTCCATCGACTCTTACAGAAGAAAGACACAGATCGTCGCTTCTGCAAAGATACATAACAACTGCGCTATCGCAGCTGCTGATTTCAAATCAGACGACATAAGGCTTGTGGCACCTCAGGCTGCCGACGAGCTTCTCGGCATAACAGATGTTGATGCTTCCTTTGTCATATACAAGACAGGAAGCACAGTAAATATATCCGCAAGATCTCTCGGCGCTCTCAATGTTCAGGTCATTATGGAACAGCTTGGCGGCGGAGGTCATCAGACTATGGCGGCTACTCAGCTCGAGGGAACTACCGTAGAGGACGCAGTAAAGGCTCTGATCTACGCCATCGACGACTGCCGCAAGAACGCTTCGGAACAATAATCAATGAAAGGTCGGAATAAATATGAAGGTAATTTTCTTAAAGGACGTTAAAGGCTCAGGCAAAAAGGGCGAATTAAAGAACGTTGCAGATGGATACGCCCGCAATATGCTCCTCCCCAAGGGACTTGCTGTTGAGGCTACTCCCGAGAATATGAACAAGCTGGAAGGAGCACAGGCTTCCGCACAGCACAAGATCGATGTTGACATCCAGAATGCCAAGGATGCTGCTGCAAAGCTCAAGGGCAAGAAGATCAACATAAAGGCTAAAGCCGGTTCAAACGGCAAGCTTTTCGGCTCTGTTACAGGCGCCAACGTTGCAGATGCCATCGCTGAGCAGGTCGGCGTGACCGTTGACAAGAAGAAGGTCTCTCTCAGCACTGATATCAAGAACTTCGGCTCGTATACTGCTACTATCAAGCTGTACAACGGTATCTCCGAGACAATTGATGTGGAAGTTATCGAAGGCTGATCGGTGAATAATATGGATGAAAATGATATCCTGCTCTCCGCCCGCGAACTGCCGCACAGTATCGAGGCGGAGCAGTCCGTTTTAGGAGCCATAATCGCTGATCCATCAGTGCTCTCCGACGTACTCGAGCTCATTAAGCCCGAGTATTTCTATAATGATCAGCACAAGGCACTGTACTCCATTATGCTGCAAATGAACTCCATGAGCCTCCCCGTTGATATAGTTACGGTGCTCAACGAAGCTGAAAAGCAGCATATATTTGAAAGCCCTGCCGAGGGAAGACGTTATCTTGCCGAGATAGGCAATATGCTCCCCTCCACTGCGAATATCGAGAGCTACTGCAAGATCGTCGCAGATAAGTACTTCCTGAGAAGTCTCAGCTACGTTGCGAGGACAATTCTCGAAGAAGTGCAGTCGGGCGAACAGAATGCACAGCTTCTTCTGGACTCTGCCGAGCAGAAGATTTACGACATCAGACAGGGACGCGATGTACGCGGTCTTGTTCCCCTCTCTGAGGCGATCGCCGAGGCTTACGACAGACTCGGAAAAATATCAGGTCCCGATAAGGACAAGTATGTGGGTGCAAGAACGGGCTTCACTCTTCTCGACTCCATCACATCGGGTCTTAACAAGTCGGATCTGATAATCATAGCTGCCCGACCGGGTATGGGAAAGACCTCCTTTGCCATGAATATCGCTACGAACGTAGCAAGACGCGCTGAAAAGGAAGTCGTAACCTTTAACCTGGAAATGTCAAAGGAGCAGCTGGCTACGAGAATACTCTCCACAGAGGCCCTCGTTGAGTCAAATACCCTCAGAAACGGAAGAATATCAGGAGATGACTGGGTAAAGCTTGCTACAAGTGCCGGATACCTCAGCTCTCTCCCCCTCTATATCGACGATACGGCAAGCATGACAGTTCAGCAGATGAAAGCAAAGCTGAGACGAACAAAAAATCTCGGTCTTGTCATCATTGACTACCTCCAGCTCATGGAGTCTACCTCACGCTCGGATAACCGTGTTACCGTTATCAGTGAGATCACACGTCAGCTGAAAGTCATGGCAAAGGAACTGAATGTCCCCGTTATCCTTCTCTCACAACTCTCCCGTGCTGTTGAAAGCAGAACAGATAAGCGTCCCATGCTCTCTGACCTGCGTGAATCAGGTTCTATCGAGCAGGACGCTGATATCGTACTTTTCCTCTACCGAGAGGCTTATTATAATAAGGAAAGCCAAAGGCAGAATATCTCGGAATGTATCGTGGCAAAGAACCGTCACGGTGAAACGGGTACTGTCGAACTCATCTGGGACGGTCAGTATACAAGATTTTCAAATCCTGATTACGAAACTCCTCCCGAAAACGTCTGATCATGTTAACCAAGGTTTACAAGTTTATATGTGAAAATAATATGCTCACCTGCGGTGACACTGTTGTCTGCGGACTGTCAGGAGGCGCTGACAGCGTTGCCCTGCTTCTGTCACTGTATCAGCTGAGAGAAAAGCTTGGCATAAAAGTTGAAGCGCTCCATGTCAACCACTGCATAAGGGGCGACGAGAGCGACAGGGACGAAGAATTCTGCCGCGATTTGTGCAAAAGGCTTGATATAGCTTTTACTGCTGTAAGATGTGATGTTATCAGGCAGTCGAAGATATGGCAGAAGTCCACGGAGGAGACAGCAAGGATAATGCGCTATGATGAGTTTTCAAAGTGCTCCGAGGGCAAAAAGCTTGCCACTGCTCACAATGCCAATGATAATCTTGAAACTGTCATCCTTAATCTTTGCCGTGGAACGGGTATAAAGGGGCTTGCAGGGATCCCATGCATCCGTGGGAATATCATAAGGCCGCTTCTTACCGTCACTCGTGCTGAGATAGAAGAATTTCTCAGAATATCCGGACAGAACTATGTTACGGACAGTACCAATCTCTCCAATGACTACACCCGCAACAAGATCAGACATAAGATAGTACCTATGCTGGAGGAGATCAACAGCTCTGTTATAGCTACCTCTGTTAACAGTATAAATACTGTCAGAGAGGAAAATGCTCTTATCGAAGCCGATACTGACCGTGCAATGGCTGAATGCAGGAAGAAAAATGCACTTATCGGTCTGAACGGCTATCCTGCCGTTATCAGAAAGCGCTGTATCTCCCGTCTGCTTTCCGAAAACAGCCTTCCCTACTCCCATCAGAGACTGGAGGAAGCCGATGCGATCCTCACAGACGGTGGGAAACTCAATATTTCGGGGAAAACCTACCTTGTGGGCGAAGGCGGTTCACTAAGTCTTCAGGTCATTGATGCCCCTGCGGAAATAGTTGTGGAACAGGCTCTGGAGCTTGGTGATAACATTATATGTGACAATTGCACTGTCAGATGCGAATTGTTAGAATGTGATAATTTGAAGAAAATTGAAACTGTTCACAAAAAATCCACATTTTATCTTATTGATTATGATAAAATAAGAGGAAGGCTTATTGTGCGTACAAGAAAGTACGGCGACAAAATAAGACTTAAAGGAAGAAGCTTTACTTCTTCCGTGAAAAAGCTTATCAATGAAAATATCCCGTCCGATAAACGCAACGGGCTTCTCTTTATTGAAGATGAAGAAGGGACTATTCTCGCTGAAAGGCTTGGTATAGCTGACAGAACAGCTCCCGATGATAATACAACGGGATTTCTGAAAATTTCATTTATACGATCATAAAGAATGGAGAGGATAATTTGACACCAAAGAAAAGCAAAGGTCTGATCACCTACCTGCTGCTTATCGTGATCGCAGTATTCTGTCTCGTATTTATAAGTTCAAGACTGAATGCTGACGCTGAAAAAACTGAATACACAACAGTTATCAGCTATTTCGACCAAAAAAAGGTCTCTGAGTATACTCTTGATCTGGGTACGGGGGACCTCACCTACAAGCTTCAGGGAGATGATGCGGAAAAGCATTATACCGTTCCTAACGTTAATATCTTCCTCGAAGATACTGAAAACTATCGTCAGGAGTATAACAAGGCAAACCCGGACGCTCCCCTTGTTCAGGATTATATCAAGATCACTGACAGAACATGGCTCTATTCTCTTATCCCTGTTCTGCTGACTATAATCCTCGGAATCGCTATCCTCTACTTTATGATGAAGCAGAGCGGCGGCGGCGGCAAGTATACTACATTCGGCAAAGCAAACCTCAAAAACGGTGCAAGTGCAAGAAAGGCTACCTTCAAGGACGTTGCCGGTGCCGATGAGGAAAAGCAGGAGCTCGTTGAGATAGTTGACTACCTCAAAAATCCTAAAAAATACACTGAGCTGGGTGCTAAGGTGCCAAAGGGCGTTCTCCTTCTCGGCCCTCCCGGAACAGGTAAGACCCTTCTCGCCCGTGCAGTTGCAGGTGAGGCAGGCTGTCCGTTCTTCCCTATCTCGGGTTCAGACTTCGTTGAAATGTTCGTCGGAGTCGGTGCATCGAGAGTAAGAGACCTCTTTGAACAGGCTAAGAAACACGCACCTGCCATCATTTTCATCGATGAGATCGATGCTGTCGGACGTCACAGAGGCGCAGGTCTCGGCGGCGGACACGATGAACGTGAACAGACACTTAACCAGCTCCTCGTTGAAATGGACGGTTTTACCGGCAACGAAAGCGTTATCGTTATCGCTGCTACAAACAGACGTGATATCCTCGACCCCGCCCTCCTCAGACCCGGTAGATTTGACAGACAGATCGTTGTCGGCTATCCCGATGTAAAGGGCCGTGAGGAGATTCTGAGAGTCCACGCAAAGAACAAGCCCCTTGGTCCCGATGTTGATATCAAGCGTATCGCAAGAACAACTCAGGGCTTCACAGGTGCTGACCTTGAAAACGTTCTCAATGAAGCTGCACTCCTTGCAGCAAGAAATGAACGCCGCGCTATCACAGAGGCTGATATCGAGGAAGCAACTCTCAAGGTGATCGCAGGTCCCGAAAAGAAATCAAGAATAGTAACAGAGCACGACAGAAAGGTTACTGCTTATCACGAAGCAGGTCACGCCGTTGCTTCCTATAACCTCCCCACACAGGATAAAGTTCATCAGGTAACTATAATCCAGAGAGGTATGGCAGCAGGTCTTACAATTTATCGCCCCGATACTGATGATCAGCACGTTTCGCGCAATCAGATGCGTGAGCGCATAATCTCTCTGTTGGGCGGTCGCTGTGCTGAGGAGATATTCCTCGATGATATCTGCACAGGTGCTTCAAATGATATCGAGAGAGCTACTGCTACTGCAAGAAACATGGTAACAAAATACGGCTTCTCTTCAAAGCTCGGTACAGTTACCTACGGTTCAGACAACGATGAGGTCTTCCTTGGCAAGGACTACGGTCATACCAAGAATTACAGCGAATCTGTTGCTGCTCAGATCGATGAGGAAGTTCGTTCTATCATTGAGAAGGCTTACAGCGACTGTGTCGAGATCCTCAGAGCAAATGCTGACAAGATGCATTTCCTCGCCAAGTATCTTCTCAAATATGAAAAGATCGACGGTGATGACTTCGAGAAGCTCATGAAAGGTGAGATCAGCGAAGACGTCCTGTCAGATGATGAAGTAGGCGCTCCTCTTGGATTCGGAGATACTCCCGAACCCGAACTCAACTGATAATGTAAAATCCCGAAGAGCTTATCTTCGGGATTTTTTTGCAGCTTCTTTTCGTAAATATTCATCAGACATTTTTATATGTGAGCTATCAACGGCTGTTTTGCGGCATAAATTGCTGTTTGATGCCGCGCATCTTGCTATTTTTTTACTTGTATGTTATAATATAAAAAGCATTTTTACACGGAGGTGTTTTTTTGGAATCCCTTGATCTCATATTTTGTGCTGTTGCAGCTGCTGCACTGGATATATGTATCTTTGTGCTCATCATAACAGCTTACCGCGAGAAAAGGTCAACAAAAAAGAACTGGCGTCAGATATCAAACGATATGGAGCTTGCCGAGCAGGACAAGTCCTATGAGCTTGGCTGTGATGAGGTGCTTATCGGCAGACACGCCTCAGCTGATATAAGGCTCCCTGACCTTTCGGTCTCAAGATACCATGCAATGCTCACTGTTGCAAACGGCGTCTGGACTATAAAGGATATAGGTTCTAAATCAGGTATTTTCGTAAACGGTGAGCTTACCCGCGAAGCAGTTCTTCATGAAAACGATATAATAAAGCTTGGCAACCGCCGGCTTCTCTTCAGAAAAAGGAGGGACAGCCGTGTACGCTAATCCGATCGCTTATGTTTTCTCATGTATTTTCGTACTGATCGCACATTCTGCCATGCTCTGCAATATCTGGTTCAACGGTAAATTCGATGAGCCCCGTGATATTGCCGTTCTGGGGGCAGCTGTCATTATTCTCGATATCGCATATTTTGTGGTGATACTTGCTTTCAAGCAGATATCCTACGCTCTTGACTTCCTGCTGATACTTGTGCTGGGGATGAGTATCATATTCCAATCCTGCTTTGGCAAGGTGGGATTTGACGTAAAACACTACATAACCTGCATCGTCTGTCTTGCAGCCTGCAAGGGCGGATATATGCTCTGCCGCGACCATAAGCTGCTTCAGGACAAAAAGCCGTACATCTACGGTGCTATCGGAGTCATGGTACTTATAACCCTTGTATTCACCAGCGCCGAGAATATGTGGATAGAGATCGGCTCATTTACATTACAGCCCTCTGAGTTTATCAAACCGCTGTTCGTGCTCGCCTGTGCGACCTCTATCGCAGACCAGCAGAAAAAGCACAAGATACTTATATTCAATGTAGTCTACGAGAATATTGCTCTGTTTTGCATAATGGCTGTTATCTGTCTTGTGCAGGTCAAATCACACGACTACGGAAGCCTTCCCACCTTCCTCAGCATTTATACAGTAGGCTTTCTGCTCAGGATATGCTACCCAAAGGCTAAATTCTCCAAGAAAAAGCTTTTTGCAGTCATTGCCGTACTTATTGTATTCGTTCTCATAGGTCTGAAGTATGCTCCCGACTACGTTCAGCACAGACTCCACGTTGATATCTGGAGCGACAAAACAGGTGACGGCTATCAGCAGTCACAGGCACTTATCGGTATCGCTAACGGAGGCTGGTTCGGTGTAGGTCCCGGAAAGGGTTTCCTATGCCATGTATTCGCGTTTGATAATGATATTGTATTTGCCACTATCAGTGAGGAATGGGGACTAATGTTCGCACTCATGATGGTGCTGACCATAATCATTATCACCGCTATCCCCCTTGTTAACCCTGCACGTTCATATTTTCACGGTACAATGTCTGCCTGCGTCTGTGCAGCCTTCATTGTACAGATGGCTCTCAATATTTTTGGTTCGTGCAATCTTATCCCTTTCACAGGTGTAACTATCCCCTTCATTTCCACGGGAGGAAGCTCTCTGATGGTAAGCGGTCTTATGATCGGTATGCTCATGGCAGGTCAGTCCCCTGTTTTCAAGGAACATAAGCAGAAGAAACAGGAAGACTCCGAGCCGGCATGGAGGTGGAAAGAATGAAAAGTATAAAACGAACACAAAGGATCACAAGCCTTGTAATACTCCTTTTCATCCTCGGAATGGCTGTGCTCGTCTTCAAGCTTGTACATGAATCATCTTTCTATATGATGAACTCGGACAAGCATGAGCTTGGCTTCGTCTACGACAGAACAGGCGATGTACTGTTTGACGGTACGGGGGAAGGCTCTTACCCGGACAATTATTTCCTCGATGTGGGAAATATCATCGGTGACGACTCTGGTCAGATGAACAATACTCTCGTCGCAAATAATATCGAAAAGCTCAATAACTACAGCTTCTCAAACGGACTTATCCAAGACGGCGGAAAGGCTGCCATTTACACTACCCTTGACCACGCCGCAAACCGTGCGGTATACAATGCATTCGGTTATCAGGACGGCTGTGTTTGTGCGTATAACTATAAAACGGGAGAAATGCTTGTTTGCGCAAGTATCCCGTCACTTGACGTCACAAAGGGGTATGACAACATAGGAAGCTTCCGCCCCGGTACACTCTTATCCAAGCCAATGTCTGGGACTGTTCCTGGATCTACTCAAAAGGTCTCAACTGTCATTACCGCTCTGGAGATAATGGGCTCAAGCAACCTATACGCAAAGAGCTACAACTGCTCGGGCAAATATATCAACAGAACAGGCGACAGCATCGACTGTCATAACATTTACGGTCACGGTACCCAGAATATTCAGGAAGCCTTTGAAAACAGCTGTAACCCGTTCTTTGCACAGCTCATTGAGGACGATGAAATGCCTCTCGACAGAATTATGAAGCAGTACGAAAAAATGGGATATGTTCTCAACGGAGGCGAGCCTCAATTCTATGAAATTGACGGTATACAGTGTGCAACTGCATCAACTACTCTCGAAGACAAGTATCAGTTCAAGACCCAGTGGGGCTGTATCGGTCAGGGTGATACCCTTGTAAGCCCTATGCAGCTCATGATGTGGGAGAGCGCTATCGCCAATGAATCAGGCAAAATGACCATGCCCTACTTCATCGACCATGTGACCGATGTAAAGGGACACATCAGAGACAAAGCAAAAACACGATACAGTGACAAGCTCTTCTCAGAGAGCACTGCATCTGCCGCAAAACAGATACTCCTCACTAATGGTGCAGATAAGTACAGCTATTCCATAGTCGGCTACAATGTTGGCGTAAAGAGCGGTACTGCTCAGGTAGATGAAGGAGCTCATGAGAATTCCCTGCTGGTCGGCTTCGTAGATGATCCTTCCTTTCCCATTGCCTTCTGTATTCTCATTGAGAACAAGGACAGCGGCTATCTTACCACTGAACAGGTTGCACAGGTGCTTCTTGATAATTTAAAAAACAATAATTGATGTCAGTTTAAACAAATAAAAGATTTCTCTTTGTGCATTTAAACGAATTTAACAAAAATATCTTGTAAAAGCTATTATATTATGGTATAATATAACCATAAACTTATGCTATGTTTGTACATAGCTTAAAGGAGGACTAATATGAAAACTACCATCACAGCAAAAAAAATGCAGATCCCGACTAACTTTACTGAATACGCTGAGAAAAGGATCGATACCCGACTCGGAAAATTTTTTGGCGATGATGCTGACGCTAAGATCGTTATATCCGAGATCAGAAACCAGATCATTCTTGAGCTTACTGTTAAATACAACAGCATTATTTTCCGTGCAGAGCGTACAGCTGAAGATAAGTATGTAGCTCTTGACGATGCTATCGATAAGATCATCAGACAGATCAGAAAGAACAAGACCAAGGTCGAGAAGAAGCTGAAGGATACAGCTTTCAAGGAGGCTTTCGCTTATCCCGTTCCCGAGTCTGTTGATTACGAAGTAATCAAGCACAAGAAGTTCAAGATGAGACCCATGGATATCGATGAGGCTATCCTCCAGATGAATATGCTGGATCACGAGTTCTTCATGTTCACCAATGCAGAGACAGGTCTTATAAATGTTGTTTATAAGCGTGCAGACGGTAATTATGCAGTTCTCGAACCTGATAACGACTAAATGATAATGACAGTATGCGGGGCTTTGCGTCCCGCATATTGATTTTATAAAAGGAGTGCTAAAAATGGACAACAACAAGAAAACAATTCTTGAAAAACGTATCAAAGCTGTGGGAGAAAAGCTCCGCAGGAACAACATGGAGTTCTACTATGCAGAGACAAAAGATGACGTCTGTCCCATCGTGGCTTCACTTATCAAAAAGGGCGATGTAATTACAAACGGCGGTACTATGACTATGGCGGAATTCGGACTCAGTGAGCTGCTATCCTCCCCCGACTATAATTACCTCGACCGCTCAAAGATGACTCCCGAAGAAGTTCAGGAGCTCTATATCAGAGCCTTCTCAGCCGATGTTTATATTTCCAGCTCAAACGCTATCACTGAGGACGGTGTTCTCTATAATGTAGACGGAAACAGCAATCGTATCGCTGCTATTGCTTACGGTCCCAAGTCAGTAATAATCATCGCAGGCTATAATAAGATTGTCAGAGATCTGAACGAAGCGGAGATAAGAGTCAAGAGAGAGGCTGCTCCTCCTAACTGTGTGCGTCTTAACTGCGAGACATACTGTAAAGAAAAAGGCGAATGTGTGTCGCTCTCAAAGGCTGACCGTCAGATAAGCGACGGCTGCGGCGGTGACGGCAGAATATGCTGTAATTACCTCATTTCTGCTCAGCAAAGGCATAAGGGTAGGATAAAGGTCATAATCGTCGGCGAGGAACTTGGCTATTGATCTATGAATGCGACACTGACGGCAGTATATCAGACTGCCTGCTTCTTTGTAATATACGCCTTCTTCGGATGGTGCCTTGAAGTTGTATATCAGGCGGTGGAGCACGGCAAATTTATCAACCGTGGCTTCCTGAACGGTCCTTATTGTCCAATTTACGGCTTCGGAGTCATAATTGTCTGCGGAGCACTTGAACCTATCAAGGAAAATCTTATTGTTCTATATTTGGGAGCGGTAATTCTTACTTCTACACTCGAATTCATCACCGGCTTTCTGCTTGAGAAGATTTTCCGGCGAAAGTGGTGGGACTACACGGGCGAGCGATTTAATCTGAAAGGTTATATATGTCTTAAATTCTCGCTGCTCTGGGGAGTTGCCTGTCTTGTAACAGTCAGACTGATACATCCTCTGGTCACAGCTTTTGTTGAGAAACTGCCGCAGACACTGGGAATCATGATCCTGTCTGTCATACTAATCGGCTTCCTCAGCGACGCAGTTATCACTGTCTGCGCTATTATCCACATCAGAAACAGACTCATTCTCACAGAGCGCATTTCCACTGAAATGAGAAAAATATCTGATGCCACAGGTGAAAAACTGTTCAGCGGCGTCGAGTTCGTAATGGATAAGAAGAATGACCTTGATGAAAAGGCAAACGAACACCGGAAAAAGCTGGAAGAGCTTGCAGCTAAATACAAAAAACTTACCGAGAAACGTGAGTTAACTCTGAAACGACTTGCAAAGGCTTTCCCTAAGCTTTCCCTTGAAAGCACAGCTGAACTAAAGGAGCGCTTCGCAAAAATAAAGGATGAATTAAAACTTAAATAGCATATAAAATGGGGACATTGTCTGAAATGTCCCTGTTTTTTTATTAGTTTTGATATAAAACGTAAAACTTCAAAAAATGTTTGACAAACTATAAAAAGTATGCTATACTATATTCAGTGAGACTTTAAAGCGTTACAGCGTAAAGTGCTACAGTACTCAACGAAAGAGGAATTTTTATGAAAGAGATATCTAAGCTTATGAATTACAGATCAGATGTCAGAGTTATTGACGCAACTCTGCGTGACGGAGGACTCGTAAACGATTTCAGATTCAGCGATGAGTTTGTAAGAGACCTTTATCTCTCAAATATCAAAGCAGGCGTTGACTATATGGAATTCGGTTACAGAGCAGATAAGGAAATGTTCAAGGTCGAGGACTTCGGTCCATGTAAGTTCTGCGATGACGAGTATCTGCGCTCTATCGTAGGAGACAACCACACAGACCTTAAAATCGCTATCATGGCGGATGTAGGACGCTGCAACTATAAGCAGGATATCGTCGAGCGTGAGAACAGTCCTGTTGACCTTATTCGTGTTGCTACTTATATACACCAGATCCCCACAGCCGTCGATATGATTGAGGACGCAAAGAAGAAGGGCTATGAAGTCAGCTGTAATATCATGGCTATCTCAAATGCTCAGGAAAGCGATATGAAGGTAGCTCTCGATATTCTCGGTCAGTCCCCTGTTGATGTTTTCTATATTGTTGACAGCTTCGGTTCGCTCTATCCCGAGCAGATTGCAAGAATAGCAGACCTTTATCTCGAAGTTGCCTCAAAGTATGGCAAAAAAGTCGGTATACACGCTCACAACAACCAGCAGCTCGCTTTCGCAAACACCATTGAAGCTGTGGGTGACGGAGTTGACTGGCTGGACGCAACATACTCATCAATGGGCAGAGGCGCAGGAAACTGTGCTATGGAGCTTCTTCTGGGCTTCCTCAAAAATCCTAAGTATAATGTATACCCCGTTTTCCAGTTCATTGAGAAGCATATGGACAAGCTTCGTGAGGAGGGCGCTGTATGGGGCTATGACCTCCAGTACCTGCTGACAGGTCTGTTCAATCAGCATCCGAGAACAGCTATCCAGTTCACTAAGGATAAGCGCAAGGATTTTTCCGAATTCTACAAGGAGATAATCTCTCAGGAATAAATATAGGAAACTGCAGACAGTTTTCAAAACATAAAAAGCACCTCAGTAATGAGGTGCTTTTTGTTATCAGAATGTAAGCTGATTGCTGTCGCCAAGCTCCTTTGCAGGCTTTCCTGCGGCAGGAACGCTCTTTGCTCTGTACTTCTCCAGCTCGGGAAGCTCTTCCTGTGTGATAATGGAAGCTGCTGAAAGTACAGCCTTCTTTCTCAGATTTATTACCTGAACGCCCTGTGAGTCTCTTGTAGACTTGGGCAGTATCATTCCTGTGTTGAATACCAGTGCGTGACCGCTTGATGTCCTGAGGAGGATATCAGCGTCCTCACCAACAAAGAGTGCAGCTACAAGCGGCGATTTTGCAGAATATGCATTCGCCAGCTTCTTGCGGTTTGTCTTTGTCTCATAGGACTTCATAGGTACCTTAGCAGCCTTTCCGTTCTCAAAGAAGAACACGATATATCCACTGTAATCGGTAGTGGGGACAAGTGTTTTAAGTCCCTCGTTCTCATCAAAGCTGAGCTTTGCAGGGATATAGTCACCCATGACGCTTGCCTTGGTATCGTCAAATGCACTTGCCTTTGACTTGTATGCCTGAGCCTGATTGGAGAAGAACACAAGCTCCGTCTTGTTGGTAGCTTCAAAGCTCTGGCTGATGAAGTCGCCCTCCTTCAGCTTCTGCTCTCCGCTCATTCTAAGGGACTGAGGTGTTATCTTCTTGAAGTAGCCGCTGTCTGATACAAAGAGGTGTACGGGATAATCGGGAGTATCGTCGATTACCTCCTCTTCCTCAACGTCAGACTGATAGTAGAACATTGTCCTTCTGGGCTTAGCGTAGTTCTTTATTACCTCGCGAAGCTCATTCACGATGATCTTTCTTATCTTCTTCTTATCGCGGAGAATCTCCTCCATCTCCTCGATGTCCTTTTTCAGCTGATCAACTTCTTCCACACGGCGGAGAATATACTGCTTATTGATGTTACGGAGTTTTATCTCAGCAACATATTCAGCCTGAACCTCATCTATGCCGAAGCCTATCATAAGGTTTGGGACAACGTCCGCCTCATTCTCTGTCTCGCGGATGATCTTTATTGCCTTATCAATATCAAGAAGTATCTTAGAGAGGGCTTCCAGCAGGTGGAGCTTCTCTTTCTTCTTCTGAAGATCGTGGTAGGTCCTGCGCTGGATACACTCCTCACGGAAAGCAGTCCACTCGGTAAGTATCTCACGGACACCCATGACCTTTGGAGTACCTGCGATCAGGATATTGAAGTTGCATGGGTAGCTGTCCTGCAAAGGAGTCAGACGATAGAGCTTCTGCATGAGCTTATCGGGATCTGTTCCGCGCTTTAAGTCGATGGCTATTTTCAGACCGTCGATATCTGTCTCATCACGAATATAGGATATCTCCCTTATCTTGCCCTGCTTTACAAGGTCGATTATCTTCTCGATTATCGCCTCAACAGTGGTAGTATAGGGTATCTCCGTCACCTCTATGCAGTTTGCACTCTTGTCATAGCTGTACTTTGAGCGAACCTTTATGCTTCCGCGTCCTGTCTCGTAGACCTTATTAAGCTCTGCTTCATCATAGAGCATAAGACCGCCGCCGGGGAAATCCGGTCCCTTGAGAGTGCTGAGGATATCGTGGTTTGGGTCCTTCATCAGCGCGATAGTTGTCTCGCAGACCTCCTCAAGATTGAAGGGGCACACATTGCTCGCCATTGAAACGGCGATGCCCGTGTTCGAGTTTACGAGGACAGTCGGAAAGGTAGCAGGCAGAAGCGTGGGCTCTTGCATGGTATTATCATAGTTCGGAACGAAATCTATGGTCTCCTTGTCAATGTCACGGAAAAGCTCGTTGCATATCTTCTCCAGCTTTACCTCAGTGTATCGCGGAGCTGCAAAGTGCATCTTGCTGGAGTACTGCTTACCGAAGTTGCCCTTGCTGTCTATATATGGGTGAAGCAGCGCCTCGTTGCCCCTTGTCATACGGACCAATGTCTCGTATATAGCCTGATCGCCATGGGGGTTGAGCTTCATAGTCTCACCAACAACATTCGCGGACTTTGAACGCTCCTTGTCGGGATTGAGAAGTCCCCTCTTGTACATCATGTAAAGAAGCTTTCTGTGTGAGGGCTTGAAGCCGTCTATCTCGGGAAGAGCTCGGGAGATGATAACGCTCATAGCATAGGGCATATAGTTCTTTTTCAGCGTGTCTGTGATCTTCTCGTCAACGACGCTTCCCGAACCCTCTATATAAGCCTCGTGCTTGAACACGGGCTGCTTTTTGGGAGTTTCCCTCTTTCTTGGCATTTATGATTCTCCTTCTGTACGTCTTTCGCTTTTTTTCAAAAGTTTTTCGGGATCCTTAACATAAGTTCTTACAACGCTTCCGCAGTCGCGGCAGATAGTGTGATACAGTGAAGTTGAATGCAGCAGACTGTCCGCACTGTAAACTGCACCGTAAAAATTCTGATAGCCCGTAATGAACTCAGTTCCGCCGCAAAAACGGCATTTTGTCATTTTGACCCTTTTCATATCAAATCTCCTTAGCTTATATCTGCTAATTCAAGATAGTCGGCACCGTATTCGGATATATAGTCCTTACGCCCCTGAAGATCGTCTCCGAGAAGCATTTCGAATATCTCCGCTGACTCTGTGATATCATCAGCTGTTACCTTGATGAGACGGCGTGTATCGGGATTCATAGTCGTAAGGCTCATCATATCGGGCTCGTTCTCACCGAGACCTTTCGAACGCTGTATGGTATGCTTTTTATCGCCTATCATCTCGAGAATACGCTGTTTCTCCTGCTCGGTATAGGCAAAATAGGTCTTTTCCTTGGTATTAATCTCAAACAGAGGAGACTCAGCGATATAAACGTATCCCTGCTCAATGAGAGTAGGAGTAAGCCTGTAAAGCATGGTCAGGATAAGTGTTCTTATCTGAAAGCCGTCTACGTCCGCATCGGTACAGATAACTATCTTGCTCCAGCGGAAATTGTTTATATCAAAGTTTGAAAGCTCCTTGTTGGCTTTGGTGGTTACTTCCACACCGCAGCCCAGTACCTTGATAAGGTCTGTGATTATCTCGCTCTTGAATATCTTTGTGTACTCAGCCTTCAGACAGTTGAGTATCTTACCGCGGACAGGTATTATAGCCTGAAACTCAGCATTTCTCGCAAGCTTTACGGAACCGAGAGCCGAATCGCCCTCCACTATATATATCTCGCGGCGGGAAACGTCCTTGGTACGGCAGTCAACGAACTTCTCGACCATGTTCGCAAGGTCGATAGTTCCCGTCAGCTTCTTTTTGACATTGAGTCGTACCTTTTCTGCGTTCTCACGGCTGCGCTTGTTTATGAGTATCTGCTCGGCTATCTTCTGAGCCTCATCGGGATTTTCTATGAAGTAGACCTCCAGCTGGTGGCGTAGGAACTCCGTCATAGCCTCACGGATAAACTTATTGGTGATAGCCTTTTTGGTCTGATTGGCGTAAGAGGTCTGTGTGGAGAATGACGATGATACAAGTATAAGGCACTCCTCAACATCGGCGTAGGTTATCTTGCTCTCGTTCTTCTGATAGCCGTTAATTGACTTTATATAGCTGTCTATCTGGGACTGGAATGCTCGCTTTACTGCCTCGGCAGGTGAACCTCCGTGCTCAAGATAGCTGGAGTTGTGGTAGTATTCCGTAAGCTTTGCCTTATTTGAAAATGTCAGTGCCACATCAAGCTTCACCTTGTACTCGGGCTTGTCCTCACGATCCTTACCCTTTTTCTCGGCGGTCCAGTGCTGAATAGAAGTAAGAGCGCCCTCACCTGCTATCTCCTGAACATACTCGGTAATTCCCGACTCATAGAAAAACTCCTGCTCGTTAAAACCGCCTGTTTCATTCTCTGAGCGGAACACAAAGAGGATATTGGGGTTTACTATTGCCTGACGCTTGAGTATATCGCAGAAAAACTCGTCGGAAACATCTATATCGGTAAATACCTCAAGGTCGGGGCGCCAGCGTGTTTTGGTGCCTGTCTGCTTCCTCTTGCAGGGCTCCTTTTTAAGTCCGCCTACGTTGTTGCCCTTTTCAAAGTGCAGATCGTACTTGAAGCCGTCACGGATGACCTCAACGTCCATGAACTCAGATGAGAACTGTGTGGAGCACAGACCAAGTCCGTTAAGACCAAGAGAGTACTCATAGGACTCCGCAGAGGTATCATATTTGCCGCCTGCATAGAGCTCGCAGTAAACAAGCTCCCAGTTATAACGCTTTTCATTGTTATTGTAATCAACAGGACATCCGCGTCCGAAGTCCTCTACCTCTATCTCATTATTTCTGAAATGAGTGATGATGATCTTATTACCGTAACCCTCACGGGCTTCGTCTATGGAGTTTGAGATGACTTCAAAGATCGAATGCTCACAACCGTCAAGACCATCCGATCCGAATATAACAGCAGGACGTTTGCGGACTCTGTCCGCGCCCTTCAGCATTGAGATACTGTCATTGCCGTAATCTTGTTTCTTAGCCATAATCCACTGCCTTTCAGTCACGTTTTAATGCATACTTAATAATTATATCACATCAGAAATATTTTTGCAAGTCCGCGGCAAAAAAATCCGCTATATATGGAAAAAAGCAGCCGTAAAAGCTGCTCTTTCCTTATTTTATTCCGATATACTTATAGCCAGCATCGGTTATTGCTTTCTTTACCGCTTTTTCATCAAATGTTCCTGACAGCGTGAGCTTTGCAGTCCCCTGTTCATGGTTTGTTACAGCCTCGTCCACAAAAGACAGCTCCTCAAGAGCCTTTTTTACACTTGCTTCACAGTGGCCGCACATCATGCCCTTTATTTTCAGCGTTGTTTCACTTGTATCATTGCTTGATTCTGCGAGAACATTTTTCCGCTTTTTATCACGGCTGCTGTCATGCACCTTGAAGAAGTTGAGTCTGAGGGCATTCGATACTACAAAAAAGCTTGAAAGGCTCATAGCTGCCGCCCCGAACATGGGGTTCATCTGCCAGCCGAAAAGCTTGTAGTAAACGCCTGCCGCCAGAGGTATGCCTATGATATTGTATATAAATGCCCAGAAAAGGTTCTGGTGGATATTCCTCAGAGTTGCCCTGCTGAGCCGAACTGCCGCAGGAACATCGCTGAGGCGGCTTTTCATGAGTACTACATCTGCCGCATCTATGGCTACATCAGCTCCTGCGCCGATGGCAATACCCATATCGGCAGCTGTAAGCGCAGGTGCGTCGTTTATGCCGTCACCGACCATGGCTACCTTGCCTTTCTTTTTAAGGCGGCGGATAACGCTCTCCTTGCCGTCGGGAAGTACACCGGCTATGACCTCATCAACACCTGCCTGTGCTCCGATAGCTTTTGCCGTTCTCTCGTTATCACCTGTCAGCATTACAACATGAATGCCCATGTTCTGAAGCTCCCTGACTGCCTGAGGACTGTCGTCCTTTATTACATCCGCAACAGCTATTATTCCCATAAGACTTCCGTCCTTTGTGAAGAACAGAGGAGTCTTTCCCTGCTCTGACAGCTCCTCGGCAGATGACCTCATTTCCTCGGGGACCGCTGCCTGCTCACTTATAAAGACAAGATTGCCGCCGGTTAATGTACTGCCGTCAGCTTTAGCTGTCAGACCGTTTCCGGCAACAGCTTTAAACTCACTCACTTCGTCGGCAGAGACGCCTTTTTCATCTCCGTATGTGAGAACAGCCTTTGCAAGAGGGTGCTCACTCTTTTTTTCAAGTGCATACGCCAGTCGGAGAAGCTCATCCTCAGCCACACCCTCGGCTGTAATGATATCTGTGACCTCAGGCTGTCCCCTTGTTATGGTGCCTGTCTTGTCCAGTGCTACTATCTGCACCTTACCTGTCTCCTCAAGAGAAACGGCTGTCTTGAAAAGCAGACCGTTTTTCGCACCGACTCCGCTGCCTACCATTATGGCAACAGGAGTTGCAAGTCCAAGCGCACACGGGCAGCTTATAACAAGTACAGAAATGGCTCTTGCAAGTGAATAGCCGACAGGTCTGCCGACAAGAAGCCACACTATAAGTGTAACAAGAGCAATTCCTATTACAACAGGCACAAACACTCCCGAAACCTTATCCGCTATTTTGGCAATGGGCGCTTTTGTAGCAGCTGCATCGCTTACCATCTTTATTATCTGGGAAAGTGTTGTATCCTCGCCTACTCTTGTAGCTTCACAGCGCAGATATCCCGATTGATTAATAGTAGCAGCTGAAACTCCATCCCCTGCCGACTTATCAACAGGAATACTTTCTCCCGTTAGGGCTGCTTCGTTAACTGCACTCTCACCGTCTATGACAATTCCGTCTACAGGGATGCTCTCTCCGGGCCGTACTGCGAAAATGTCGCCTTTTTTCACTTGCTCAACAGGTACCTCTGTCTCCTCACCATCGCGCACAAGGACAGCTGTCTTTGGAGCAAGCTTCATAAGTCCTTTGAGTGCATCTGTGGTCTTGCCCTTAGAACGTGCTTCCAGCATTTTTCCTACGGTGATCAGCGTAAGTATCATCGCCGCAGACTCAAAGTAGAAGTTGTGCATATAATCCATCACAGCATCGGTATTGCCCTTCAGCTGAGCGTCTGTCATAGCAAAGAGGGCAACTGTACTGTAAACAAAAGAAGCTCCCGAGCCAAGTGCTACAAGAGTATCCATATTCGGAGAGCGGTGAATGATACCTTTAATACCGTTGATGAAGAACTTCTGATTGATGACCATAACAATAGCTGCCAGCAGAAGCTGAGCAAGCCCCATCATGACATGGTTGCCCTCCATAAATGAAGGCAGAGGAAATCCGAACATCATATGTCCCATGGATATATACATAAGGAGCAGAAGAAAGCCCAGCGAAGCAATGAGCCTTTTCTTCATAAGAGGAGTCTCTGTATCTTTGAGTTCATCATCAGCAGGTGCAGCGGAAGGCGCTCCCTTTACAGAAGCTCCGTAGCCTGCATTTTTTACCGCATTTATAATTTCCGAATCGGAAGCTGTCCCCTCTACGCCCATAGAGTTTGTGAGAAGGCTGACAGAGCATGACGATACACCGTCCAGTGAAGATACAGCCTTTTCTACCCTTGCGCTGCACGCTGCACAGCTCATGCCTGTGACGTTGAATTGTTTCATCAAACCACCTCCGAATTTACTTGTTATTATTATATCAAATTCACTGACAAGTGTCAATTAACCAAAGCTAACAAAAAGCGGACTATGTCAGTCCGCTTGGCTTCTTATTTTACAGCTTCCTCATAGTCGCTTTCCTTAAAGCCAACAACTACTTTGCTGCCGTTTATGAGTATAGGACGCTTTACAAGCATACCGTCTGTGGCAAGAAGTCTGAGCTGCTCCTCCTCACTCATTTCGGGCAGCTTATTTTTCAGCTCCATGGATTTATAGAGCAATCCGCTGGTATTGAAGAACTTCTTCAGAGGGAGTCCGCTCATTCCGTACCATTTTTTCAGCTCCTCATAAGAAGGATTCTGCTCCTTGATATCTCTCAGGTCATAGGAAACACCATTAGCGTCCAGCCACTTTTTCGCCTTCTGACAGGTAGTACATTTAGGATAGCATATAAAATTCATATTATACCTCCAACTCAAAATTTTTCTCAGAAATGTGTCACATTTCCTGTTTATGTATCGTTTATATATATGGTGAGCATGAGCGGCAGCAAAAAACCGCCTACAACAAATATTATATCATATGATCATATCAATAGCAAGAGCAGCGGGCATAAAAAAACAGTCGGCTGTTCGCCGACCGTAATTTCTTATTTCACATAGAAGTGATTGTTTGTACCGTCACCCCAGAAACCATTGTAACCCTGAGTAAAGGATTCAGGCTCTGTAAAGTAAAGTGTAACAGCGTTCTTAACGCTATCTGTGACATATTTTGAATATGTGCCCAAATTTACATATCCGGATGCTCCCGAGAACTGATACGGCTGAGTAAGTACGTCGTAGATCGTGTTCGGGAACCTAGGTGAATTTACTCTATTCATAATCACCTCTACAACATATGCCTTGTCATATTCTCCTATCCAATAGCAGCCTGCTTCGTGTGCAACTGCATTACAGAGCATTATATACTCCTCATCGGATATCGGAAGTGACCCGCTATCGGAAACTACTTCAACCTCTGTTACTACTTCCGGCTCCTCCGTTACTTCGACGTATGTGGTGGTCGGTTCGGGAGCAGCTGTAGTAGGCTCAGCTGTCGTTGTGATTTCTGCGGTAGTGGTGGTTGTTGTTGCAGCGGTAGTTGTTATCGTTGTAGTTGTAGCAGGCTTTGCGGCCGTGCTTGTTGCCTTTGGCGCAGTGGCTGTTACCTTAGCGACCTTTGCCGCTGTGGTTGCCGCCTGTGTAGAAGGCTGTGTTAATGCAGCCGGCGCGTGAGCCGGTGCTGGCACCGATCTTGAAATCTGAGAAGCTGCTGTAGCGGCCTCGGTACTGTACTGGGAAGATGTGCCTTCCTGTGCGTACATTGAGTATTTGCTTGCAGCCGTTGTATTTTCGGCTGTATAAGATTTCTTGGTGGTTGTTCTTTTGTATGTAGTTGTTTTCTCGTTGTTAACTGCAAATGATGTACTTGCAGTTGCTGAAGCGTTTGTGCTGCTGACGACAGGATCGTCTGCATTTTCCTCAGTAACGAGATCAGCAGTGCTTACGGTCGAAGATGTAAGATATGCAACTCCGAATCCTCCGCCCAGGACTGATGCAACTACTCCGCATGCTAATGCTGCGGCTCTGAGATTACCCATCAACTCATCCTTTCCTGAAAAATCATTTTCAATTTTTTTCGGGCTGATGATATGATAACACATATCCTACGAAATATCAATACTTTCAGGATTTTTTCCATTTTGTGGTTGCTTTTTTCCACAATAATTATATCCCCAAAGTAAATCTGCACAGTTTAAATAGATATTTTATGGATTAAATATGAACTCGCGATTAATAATTATTCTTATTTATCATCTATTTGTTACAAATTGGTAACAAAATTCTGCTGTCAGAGGGTATATCCTCTCATATTCAATCGCCTATTTAACGTCATTTTTTCATTTTTCGACAGCTGAAATGCTGCCAGAAAAGTAACTGAAATATTACATTGGCATATTGACAAAATATACAGATAGCTATTGCAAATGACTGCCTTTAATGATATAATAAATAGGTATAAACATATTTTTTAGGAGAAACATTATGAACAAGACGTATTATACAAACCAGATCAATTCTGTCATTGCCGAGGTCAAAAAAGCTGTCATCGGCAAGGACGCTATCATTATCAAGGCTTTGCTTGCTATGCTGTGTAAAGGTCATATCCTTATCGAGGATATCCCCGGCGTTGGTAAGACCACCCTTGCTCTCGCCTTTTCCAAGGCGCTGTCCCTCGAACACAACCGTATGCAGTTCACCCCCGATGTACTGCCCTCTGATGTAACCGGTTTTTCTGTATACAACAAGAGCAACGGTAAGTTCGAGTTTCGCCCCGGTGTTGCTTTCTGTAACCTGTTCCTCGCTGACGAGATAAACCGTACCTCCAGCAAGACACAGTCCGCTCTCCTTGAGCTGATGGAGGAAAAGAGCATCACTGTTGACGGAAATACATATAAGCTGCCTGAGCCCTACACCGTTATTGCCACCCAGAACCCCATCGGTTCTGCAGGTACACATAACCTTCCCGATTCACAGCTTGACCGTTTCATGATAAAGCTCAGCATGGGCTATCCCGATTTTGACGGTGAAGTCTCTATCCTGAAAGCAAAGCATAAGAACAATCCCCTTGAAAAGGTCCAGCCTGTTGCAGACGCTTCATTTATCACCGAGCTTCAGGAGTACATCTCAAACATCTACGTCGATGACAGGATCTATGAGTACATAGTTTCCCTTTCGGCAGCTACCCGTAACCATCCTATGCTCAAGCTGGGAGTCAGCCCCAGAGGTACTCTCGCTCTCATGCAGCTTTCAAAGGGTATCGCTGTTGCTATGGGCAGAGATTATGTTATCCCCGAGGATATATCCTATATTTGCAGCGATGTTTTCGAGCACAGGATAATGCTCAACTCTAAGGCAAAGCTCTCGGAAACAAGTGCTTCCGATATCATCACAGAGATACTGAAAACAGTTCCCGTTCCCGGGATAAGCGAAAAGTAAGGCGGAATTATGATCCTTACAAAAATACTGTTTATTATACTTATAATAGTATGTATCTGCTTCTATGTTCTTTATGTGTGGGACTTTGCTCTGATACTTCTCATCGTTATCGCTGCTCTGCCTGTTATTATGTTCATCACCACATATATAACCAAGAGGCTCATAACCGTGGAATTTGCAGTAAAGGACAAAAATGTTTCAAAGAACAAGGACTTCCCTGTTCAGCTCGTTGTCACTAACAGAAGCATCTTCCCCATCGGTAAAGCAGAAGCACATATTGAATATTATAATGTGTTCAGCAATCAGACATCTGCTTTTGATCTGTATCTGCCTGTTCAGCCGAGAAATTCCCAGCGTATTACTTTCCAGCTCAGTTCAAAATTCTGCGGAGTCATAAAGATACGCTCTGCTCGCCTGAATATTTACGATCCGCTGAGACTTTTCAGGTTCAGAACAGCAAAGAATATCTGTACCGATATCGCTGTTATGCCCGAAGGTCACGAGATCGGCGGTATCGTCCATTATACCGACCGCGTAAACGAGGAAAGCGACGTTTTCTCCGAATACAAGCCCGGCGATGATCCTTCTGAGGTTTTCGACCTCAGAGAATATAATCAGGGAGACAAGCTCAATCGCATACACTGGAAGCTGAGTTCAAAAAAAGACGACTTTATTGTAAAGGATTACAGTCTTCCCATAGATGTTCCCTGCTCCGTTTTTCTTGATATGAAATGCTATCAGAACAGCGAGCTTACACTTCCTGTTTTTGATACGCTTATCGAGACTATGATCTCGCTCTCTCAGTTCCTTCTCGAAAACGAGAGAGGCCATTCTGTTATATTCTTCAATTCATCGCTGAACAGGTTCGTCGAGCACACCATACTGGACAGCTCTGACCTTAACACTGTTATAAATGAGATAATATCATCTGTAAGAGACGATCTCTTCTGTCAGTCTCCAGATGTTTACTTTATGGAAAATCCAACACTTTCTTATGCCTCATTTACTATCATTACCTCATCGAAGGATCAAAAGGTCCTTGAACATATCGATGAGAACATAGAAGCTGATTTCAAGAATGCGCTTCTGATCGTAAATTCAGCTGATGATCTTTCCGATAAACTGGCAGGATATCAGGCACTCAGCATCATCCCCGTTGCAGTCGGCAAGATATCCGCTTCAATAAAGGACATAGATATATAATGAAAAGAAAGAACATACAAAACAAAAACGGCATTTCTATCAGTGACAGCATAGTAATGTCCGTAAAAAGGAAACACGCCAATTACCGCAAGCCTTTTTCCGCTGCGATAGCTATTATCGGTTTCGTTTCCATAATAAAAGCATTTCTCGGAATGTTCCATTTCCATTATTCCGTCAGCACTGTCTTTATGGCTGCTGCTGTCATAGGTGCATTCTATCTGACGCTTTCAATTATCGGCAAAAGAGCTTTATGGGTCTACGCTGCTTCAGTCATCGTATTTGTAATCTGTGCGTACAGAAAAGCCGCCAAGATAGCACTTGGTTTTAAATTTATATATAATATAGTATATAAGGACGCCTATCACTCCGAAATAGAATACTATAAAGGACTAAAGTCAGCTCTTGAGGTCACTTCGGTCAATACACTGTTTATCTTCTATATCTGGCTTCTTGCAATCATAGTATTCTTCTTCACGATATGCCGCCCCAATCCCGTACTGCCGCTAATGGTAACATTCCCTGTGCTTGAGATAGGTATGTACAACGGTATCAGGGTACCTGTTTTCTGGGGAATTCTCTGTATAGCCTTCTGGCTGGCGCTTCTTGCCATGTCCACTATCGATGTGGGAGAGTATTCGGGAGGTCAGAGCGGATTTGTACGAAAGAACGATCTGTTCTTCCCCAAGCGGCACATGAAGCTGAAGGTCACTGAGAAGTGCGGTATGCTCATCATCGCCTCTGTTGTTGCTGTGGCAGCTGTTTCCTCATGCTTCCTGAAGCTTACTCACTATAAGCGCAGCGAAAAGATCGACAATAAGCGCCGGGAGATCACAGAGGCTCTCAATGACTTCTCATTCGATAATCTTGCAGAAAGCCTTTCAAATCTCTCAAACGCAATAGGCCTCGACTTTGAGTATGAAAACCATAAGCTCGGTACAAACGACCATGTAAAGTACAAGAATGTCACCGATCTAACCGTTACTCTTGAGCATCCGACCGACAATGCTATATACCTCAAGGATTATGCAGGTGCTATCTACAAGAACAACGAATGGTTCGGCCTTCCGTCATCAGCCTATAAAAACGGGACTATCAAGGATTTTGATTCATACGATATCCATCCGCAGGACTATCCCGGACTGTTTTCAAAACTGCTTGACCCATCGCTTGAAGAAACCACAATATGGATCAAGCCCAGCGCAAAAAAGAGCAGGCATCTGTATTCTCCATACGGGACCATAAATGTCGGCTCACTCTCCTATAACAAGGACCTTACAGTATCGGACGGCAAAGCAAAAAAGGGCGAATGCTCTTACAAGTTCATAAATCTTGATACAAACTCCATATACGATCAGCTTATCACTGTATCCGAACAGAACAGCCAGCGTAATTCGAGAGAGGTCTATTCGGCTTCCGATATCAAGCCCGCTGCTTTGCGCGACAGAATACAGAAATACTGTGATGAAAAGGGACTAATCTCATACGATGATTTCTTCCCCGTTGATTTCGGTATACCGGCTGATCCCGAATACCTTCTTTCCAAGGGCGATGTTCTGCTTGCAGAGCTTATGCATAACAGCTATAAAGACTTTGTATATGAGAATTATCTTAAAGTCCCCGACACAGCTGCCATGAAAGAAGTCGAGGATGCCTACTCGGATATAATCACAATGTATGATGGCTCCGTCAGCAGCGAGTTCGAGACGCTGAATGCGATCAGGGACCGTATGTCATCGGAATGTACATATTCTCTTTACCCGAGAAAAACTCCTTCAAACCGCGATTTTGTAAACTATTTCCTGCTTGAGAACAAAAAGGGCTATTGTACCCACTATGCTACCTCAGGTGTAATGCTGGCAAGAATGGCAGGGATCCCCGCACGTTATGCTACGGGATATATCCTTGTTGAAAAGGACATCGAAGGCGGTCATTCAAGCTCAGACGGTTCAGTCACCATTGATGTAAAGGACAACAGAAGTCATGCATGGGCTGAGATATATGTGGATAATATCGGCTGGATACCATACGAATTCACAGCAGGTTATTCCGCGCAGGAGATAAACACACAGCCCGTAACAACTGCCGAGCCTACAACAGCTGAGGATGCCACCACAACTACTAATGATCCGGCTTCAAGGACTACGGGCACTGTGAGCAAAGCAGCAGCTACTACCACATCAACAGCTGTAACAACAAAAACGGCAACCTCTATCGCCAAGGGCGGTGCAGGCTCCGGTTCCGGTCATGGAATGCATATCCCTAAGGTGCTTAAAAACATTCTTCTGTTACTTTTGGCACTTATCCTTATAACAGCTTTCATTCTTCTGAGAAGGAAGTTTATTCTGAGTCTGAGAGAAAAGCGCTTCACCACCGGAAAGGCAGAGCGTAAGGTTAGATATATGTATGCATATGCCGAAAAACTGCTCGAAGCTCTTGATATGAAGAGTGAAAACGGCAACTATAACAGCTTTGCAGATGAAGTCGAAAAGGCATACGGCGGCATTTATTTCAATGAGGGAGCATTCAGAAAGCTCACCGATACTGCTCTAAGAGCAAGCTTCAGTAAGGATACACCTACTGATAAAGACATCGAAGAGAGCCGCAAGACTATCGAGGCTATCTCCGATAAGCTCTATAAAAAAGCAAGCCGCTTCGACAAGCTGAGACTGATGTATATCAATGTTCTGAAATAGGGGGGATCAACATGAAAATCGATAACTCAGGATATCTCTTTAAAGCAATACTCCTTACTGTATGCGGCGTACTTCTGACATTCTTTCCGGGTGTCCTTGCATGGGTATTCTATATAATCGGCGGAATCGTCATTATCGGAAGCCTTCTGACAGGCTTCAGCGGCGGTGATGGAGGTTCACTGTTCTCCGTCGGTATGGTCGGTGCAGGTATAGGATTATTCATAATGTACCTGCCGAAGCTTATAAGCACTCACATTGCAGGCATAGCAGGTCTGATACTTGTAATAGTTGGTATAGTTCAGATAGTAAGGTCACGAAAAAAAGACTTTACCAATGGCATGAAAACAGTCCAGCTTGTATTCGGCATACTGCTTCTTGTTGCAGGAATATTCTTCATGTTCAATCCATTCCATGCCAGCAAGATCATCCGTATACTCACAGGCGTTGTACTTCTCCTCTTTGCCGCATTCAACTACTATGTCGTCTACGTTATCAATCAGAGAAACGCAGGCAACATAAGCAGCAGCTCAGGCAGCTCTCCTGATATCATCGATACTTCGGGAGTTGAAAAGCCTGACGAGATAAACAATCGCATCGAATAACACTGATACTGCCGAGATATCGGCAGTATTTTTTTGTACAGCAAGCCGAACAAGTGTTTGACAATGGAATGGATATGTGATATAATGTAAGTTGAACTTTAAGAAAAGGGGGCGTGAAAAATGTCGGATACAAAAGAGGTACTTCAACAGATACTCAATGACGAAAAGCTTCTGAAAAGCCGTGCTTTCCGCGACCGCGTCTACACTGACGAACCCATTATCCGAACAGCATCACAGCTTCCGCGCCCCCAAACTCCCGAAAAGATAAAGGAGATGAGAGGACTCGCCTTTACTCCCGAAGCCTACTGGAAAACATCTGCGTGGCTTTTCTACACACAGGGAAAATTCATGGAGGACTTTGAGGACGTTTTCCCGTATAATGTGGACTTTGTCAAATACTATCCGTCATACCGCGATATGACAACAGAACAGCTGAGAGGCTATTTTTCATGGCGCACAAGAGTTCGCAAGGGAAAAGTCGAAAAAGCTCCGGAGCCATTTGTATATGTATATCTGTACGAGTTGATAAACTGCATAGGCTATTCAGAGCCGACAGAATGCTTTAAGCAGTTCAGCGGCTTCTGTCAGCAGTACGCTTCCATAGATGACAGCATTGCAAAATACACGGATACATGGCTCAAGGACTTTATCGTGTACTACAGGCTGGACAGCTCATTTGCCGATGAACTTGAAGATATACGCTATGATAAGCAGCTTCTTACCCTTATACACTGGAATGAACACAGCAATGACGAGCTTTTCGCAGCTATTGATGCTCTTTCCTCATATCAGCTGAAAAAGTCACTGTTTTACGCTGCATTTCCCGAGGATATAAAAGAAGTCGTTGTCAGAAGCTTCATAAGCCTATCGGAGTTTTTCCGCGATAAAAGGAAGAACTCCCTCTGTGACAAGCTTTTCGGCAATATTGTTGAATGCTCGTATAATATGTTCGCTTCATCTATATTCTACGACAGACAGTCGCTGAGAGACTGTGAGTATGCTCTCAACGAAATACACTCATTTACTTGTAAAAGCGGTAAGTGGAAGTGCCGTAAATACTTCGGAAACCGCGGCAGAAACGGTCATCTTGGCGACCTCGTCAAAGCTATTGACAGTCTTATGCGCGAGAAAAAGGACTTTAAGCACAAGATAAGCTATACGGGCGTCTCAAAAACTGCGGTAAAGCTCATACAAGCAGAGATAGACGCTCTGTATGAGGAACAGCGCCGCGCTGAGGCAGCTAAAATAGAGATAGACCTGTCAAAGCTTGCCGGGATAAGAAAGTCTGCCGACAGCACTCGTGAGAAGCTTCTGGTCGATGATGAGGAGCCTGAGATAATTACAGCTCCCCATGAGCCTGTTGTTTCTGAGGCTGTCTCCGAGGTAAATGATGAAAGTCCTCTTGACAGTGACGAAAAGCTGTTCATAAGGGCGCTTCTGTACGGCAGAGATACCAATGCAGCGGCAAAAAGCTGCGGAAAGATGGTCTCTATCCTTGCAGACAGCATAAACGAAAAGCTCTTTGATCTCTTCGGCGATACAGTCATAGACTTCTCTGCCGACAGCCCCGAGCTTATAGAAGATTACACAGACGAACTGAGGGAAATGTTCCCCGATAATAAGGAGTAAAACTATGAAAATACCAAAGAGAATAGCCTCCGCAGTCATCAATTCCCTCAAGGGCGGAGTTGTGCCGCGAACAGGTCTGCCTTATATAACCGTCGGCCGTGAGACCGAGATAGACGCTCTCCTCCACGACGTAGATATAATTGCCGACGGCGGAGCTGCCTTCCGCTTTATCTCAGGCAAGTACGGCAGCGGTAAAAGCTTTCTCCTCCAGACCATTAGAAGCCATGTTATGGACAGGAACTTCGTCGTTGTTGACGCCGACCTTTCCCCCGAAAGAAGACTTCAGGGTACAAAGGGTCAGGGACTTGCTACCTACAAGGAGCTGATCCGCAATATGTCAACAAAGACTCGTCCCGACGGAGGTGCTCTTACACTTATCCTTGACAGATGGATAAGCGGTGTGCAGAGCGAAACTGCCGCTGAAACAGGTATGTCCCCTGATTCTCCCGAGTTCGGCAAGGCTGTGGAAAAGAAGATATACGAGGTGATCAACGCTCTCAGCGAAATGGTACACGGCTTCGATTTCGCAAGGCTGCTCACTATTTATTACCACGCATCAGCTGACGGAAATGATGAGGAAAAGGCTAAGGTGGTAAAGTGGTTCCGCGGTGAATATGTCAACAAGACCGAAGCAAAGTCAGAGCTTGGCGTCAATATCGTCATCAGTGACGATGACTGGTATGAGTATATCAAGCTCTTTGCAATGTTCCTGAAAATGGCAGGCTACAACGGGCTCCTCGTGCTTATTGATGAGCTTGTGAATATATACAAGATCCCCAACAGCATAACAAGGCAATACAATTATGAAAAGATACTGACCATGTACAACGACACCCTGCAGGGAAAGGCAAAGTATATCGGTATCATCATGGGCGGCACTCCTCAGTGTATCGAGGACACGCGCCGCGGAGTATACAGCTATGAGGCTCTCCGCTCACGACTGGCTGAGGGACGCTTCGGCCGCGAGGGTGTCAGGGATATGCTGGCCCCCGTTATACACCTTATCCCCCTCACCTATGAGGAGATGCTGGTGCTAACTGAAAAGCTTGCTGATATCCATGCTCAGCTCTTTGACTATGAACAGAAAATTACTCAGGAGGACATGATCCGCTTTATACAGCTGGAGTTTTCCCGTATCGGCTCTGACAGCCATATCACTCCCCGTGAGGTCATACGCGACTTCATTGAGCTCCTTGACATAGTTTTCCAGAATCCGCAGATAAACATAAGCGAGTTCATCGCTTCCGACTCCATGGCTCATGTAAAGCCTTCTGTGGGTCAGGACGACCAGACAGATGAAGAATTCGCCGAGTTTGAGATATAAGGACTTGCAATATGAGTATTTTTGAAAGATACGCTCCTTTTATACAAGACTTCATTTACCGTAATAACTGGGATTCTCTCCGCGCAATTCAAGCTGCGGCAGGTGATGCTATTTTCAATACCGACGAGAATGTCCTGCTTACTGCTTCGACTGCCTCGGGAAAGACTGAAGCTGCCTTCTTCCCTATCCTGACACTTTTCAGTGAGGATATGCCGAGTACTGTCGGAGCTATTTATATCGGTCCGCTGAAAGCTCTTATAAACGACCAGTTCATGCGTCTCAACGAGCTTTGCGAGGAGGCGCATATCCCTGTCTGGCACTGGCACGGCGACGTTGCACAGTCCCACAAGAACAGGATGCTGAAAAATCCTTCGGGTATTCTCCAGATAACACCCGAATCCCTTGAAGCTATGCTCCTCCGCAAGCACGCTCTGATACCCAAGCTTTTCGGTGACCTGCGTTTCATCGTCATAGACGAGATAAACTCTCTTATGCGAGGTGACCGCGGCGGTCAGACTATCTGCCTTATCGAAAGGCTTTGCAGAATGGCAGGTGCTGACCCGAGAAGGATAGGTCTTTCTGCCACGATTGGCGATCCTACTGCCGCAGGCGAGTTTCTCTCCTACGGCACAGGCAGAGGAACTGTTATCCCAAAGATCGAAAGCAAGGGTGTAAAGTGGAGACTCTCCATGGAGCATTTCTATATAAGTCAGCAAAATCAGCCCGACGAAAAGGATAACTCCGAGGGGCTGCCTGTTTTAGATGCCCAAACCGATACTGCACCCGAACACGCTGATGCAGGTATGGGATATATCTTTGAACATACCAGAGGCAAGAAGTGTCTTGTTTTCGTCAATTCACGGGAGGAGTGCGAGGCGGTGACAACTACACTGCGTTCCTACTGCGAAGCTAACCACGAGCGTGACAGGTTTCTCATACATCACGGAAACCTCTCCGCGGCTTACCGTGAGACCGCAGAACAAGCCATGAAAGACGAAGATACCTTTATGACCACCTGCACCACTGCTACTCTTGAACTTGGTATCGACATCGGCAGGCTTGAACGCGCTTTCCAGATAGATGCGCCGTTTACCGTATCATCCTTTCTGCAAAGAATGGGGCGCACAGGCAGACGAGACCTGCCGCCAGAGATGTGGTTCGTTATCCGTGAGGAGCTTCCCGAGCCGCGGTCTATGCTTCCCGAGACTATACCGTGGAAGCTCATTCAAGGTATAGCTCTTATACAAGTATATCTGGAGGAACGCTGGGTGGAACCGCCAAAGCTTGACCGCCTGCCTTTCAGTCTGCTCTATCATCAGACTATGAGCACTCTCGCTTCAAGCGGTGAGCTGTCCCCTGCGGCGCTGGCATCAAAGGTACTGTCGCTGAAATACTTTCAAAGGATATCACAGGAGGACTACAAGGTGCTGCTCAGACACCTGCTCGAAAATGACCACATCCAGCGTACAGACGAAGGCGGTCTCATCGTCGGACTCGCAGGAGAACGCATCGTGAACAGCTTCAAGTTCTATGCAGTCTTTCAGGAGAATGAGGAGTATACTGTCCGCTGGGGATCTCAGGAACTTGGTACCATAGTCACGCCGCCGCCAAAGGGCGAAAAGATCGCGATCGCAGGTCATGTGTGGATAGTGGAGGAGGTCGACCACAAAAGGCGCCTTGTCTACTGTGAGCAGATAAAAGGAAAAGTCCCCGCATATTTTGGGGACTGTCCGGGTGATATAAACACAAAGATTATCCTGCGTATGAGAGATGTCCTCAGAGAAGATAAAAAGTACCCGTACCTTATGAAAAATGCTGTTGCAAGACTTGCACAGGCGCGTCTGACCGCTCGGAACTCGGGCGTCATCGATCAGCCGCTCATTTGTCTCGGCGGCAATATGTGGTGTCTGTTCCCGTGGCTTGGTACATACGCTTTCTTCGCCATGGAGCGCTTCCTGAAGCTGAAATGCGGCGACAGGTTGGGACTCCGAGGCATGGACTCCTCCCGCCCGTATTATATACAGTTCACCATGAAAGTGTCTCCGCAGGAATTCTTTGCAATTCTTATCGACGAAGCCGAAAAGGAGTTTGATCCCCTCGACCTTGTTTATCAGGGGGAAGTACCCGTATTCGAGAAGTATGATGAGTTCCTTCCGCCTGAACTTGTGCGTAAAGGATTCGCTTACGGAATACTGAATATCAACGAAATGAAGTCACGAATACTTAGTTGGAAAGAATTAATTCATTAATCGCAAAAATTGTCTTGATTTTTCAGCTAAAAAGTGATATAATATTAAGCACAAAAATGACAAAGGATAAAGGTAGGATGTATTATGAAAATTCAGCAGCTTGAATATGTAATTGCTGTAGCAAGAGAAGGAAGTATCACTAAGGCAGCAAAAAAACTGTATCAGGCACAGCCTAATATCAGTATCGCCCTTAAAGAGCTTGAAGCTTCTCTTGGCATACAGATCTTCAACCGCTCTCCCAACGGCATGATCCTTACTCCCGAAGGTGAGGAATTCCTTGCAAGAGCTCAGACAATCGTTGACGAAATGCAGGGCCTTGAAAGAGATTATGCACAGACTCCCGAAAATGAACTGAAGCTCAAGGTCGCAGCCGCTCGTTCAACTTATGCGACTACTGCAATGGGTAAACTCATCAGCGACTACTCAGAAAAAACCGACAAGATCGAAGTACACGTCATGGAGACAAGTACCGCAAAGGTCATGGAAGATATATGTGCAGGTAAATATGATATTGGTTTTATCAGGATACCCAGCACCTACGCTGACATGATCGAAAGCCGTCTCAAAGCCCGTAATCTTGTTGGACGCACTGTTATGGAGTTCCCGCTCCAGATCGTCATGGGTATGAATCATCCTCTTGCAAAATATGAGGATATCCCCTATGAGCTTCTCTTTGATTATCCCGAGATAATCCACGGCGATGATGAGCCTGAAATGATGAGACGAGCTTCCATCAATCAGGACTATGATGATAAGCGCTCCACAAAGCGTATCTTCATCTACGACAGAGGTACACAGGTAAGTATGCTCAAAACAGTTAAGAACTCATATATGTGGGTTCCTCCCATGTCACAGAAGGTACTGAAGTACAATGACCTCGTAACAAGAAAATGTTCATACGCAAACAATCTCAACAGAGATATGATCATTTACCGTAAGGCAAGTGAAAACAGCACACTCATTGCTGACTGTATCAGAGCAGTTTACGAGTATGCTGATAAGGTCGAAGGACTTGAAATATAATTATACCCCGATCAGACGGCTTTCCGTCTTTGATCGGGGCTTTTTTTGGCGAAAAAAAGAATGAGAGCCATTAGGGGGGAGGTTCTCATTCTTAATAAGGGGATATGAGATTGTCATTTATGAAAGAATGACTTTCCATAAATTATTATAGCATAAGGGGCTATTTAATGCAAATATAAAAATTTAATTCCTTTATATGTATTATTTATTATCGATTATTTAAGTAAGCAATTTACATTTCATTAATATTTACTTCGATTTTTCTTCACAATATTAGTCGATCGTAACATTTTCTGTTCTTGATATAACAAAACCAGCGCTTTCATACAGCTGCACTGCCCTGCGGTTCCATTGAGCCACGGTAAGGGTTATTGGCTTTTCCGTATAACTTCGTATATGATTTATCGCCCAAAGCAGAAGCTTTTTTCCGTATCCCCTGCCCTGATATGCCTTGTTGACAATCAGGTCATCGATCTCTGTACCAAAGCAGCCCACACTTCCTATGATCGTATCGCCATCGTTAAGCAGATATATGTTTTCTGCTTTTTCTCTCAGCTGCTCTATATCCGCGTAAAAATCATAAGGCTTTATATCCAGCGCCTTCCTCATATTACGGAAGCACTCATTATATATTTTCTCATACTGTGGATAGTACTCCTCACTGAATTGAAAAAGGCTTATATCAGACGCAGCTGCCGCTTTGCCCCTGTATTCCATTTCATATACCTTGAAGCTGCTCATATTATTCTCCATAAATATTAGTGTTGTATCAATTATACATTATAAATTATATGAAGTCAACAAAAAAACCATAGTACTTCCAAACAGAAGCACTATGGCTAATTTTATAAATTTAAAGCTTAGTCAGCCATGAATACCTCAAATGCCTTGAATGCCATGTAGGTATCTACCTTCGATACTATCTCATAGGGAGCGTGCATTGAGAGCACGGGCACTCCAAGGTCGATAGTGTCAACATTGAGGTTAGCGATGTATGCAGCAACTGTGCCGCCGCCGCCTTCGTCTACCTTGCCAAGCTCACCTGTCTGCCAGATAACGTCCTTTGCATCCATAAGACGTCTGATGCGTCCTGTGAACTCTGCGGAAGCATCGGATGTGCCTGCCTTGCCTCTGGCGCCTGTGTACTTGGTAACAACTACACCGTGGTTGATATATGCGCTGTTATTACTCTCATTTACCTCAGGGAATGTGGGGTCATATGCAGCATTTACATCTGCGGAAAGGCACTCGGAAGCCGAGAGGACTGTTCTTCCATCAGAGCCGAGAGCCTCAGCGATATCAGCTACAAAATACTCAAGATATGCAGAGCGGAGACCTGTGTTTCCGTCGCTGCCTGTCTCTTCCTTATCGGTAAGGACAGTTACTACAGTATGCTTGGGCTTTTTACACTCAGCTGTTGCCATAAGTGCTGTGTACGCGCAAACCTTATCATCGTGACCGTATGCGCCTATCATGCTCCTGTCAAAGCCGATATCCTTTGCCTTGAATGCAGGAACTGCCTCAAGCTCGGAGGAGATAAAGTCTGCCTCAGTGATACCGTACTTCTCAAAGAGAATGTTCATGATAGCAAGCTTTACGGAACCGCTCTCCTCGTCATCCTTGAACGGACGGGAGCCGATGACGATATTGAGCTGCTCACCTGTTATACCCTTGCCCATGGGCTTCTGCATCTGAGCTGCTGCAAGATGAGGAAGAAGGTCGGTAACCACAAATACGGGATCCTTTTCATCCTCACCGATATTTACGGAAATGCTCGTTCCGTCAGCCTTGATGATGACACCGTGAAGCGCAAGAGGGATGGTGGTCCACTGGTACTTCTTGATACCGCCATAGTAATGGGTCTTGAAAAGAGCCATCTCGGTATCCTCGTAAAGAGGGTTCTGCTTCAGATCAAGTCTGGGTGAATCGATATGAGCTGCACAAAGCCTTACTCCCTCGGTAATGGGAGCTGTACCGATTATCGCAGCAAGAACTGCCTTGCCGCGGTTGTTGCGGTAGACCTTGTCTCCTGCCTTCAGCTTCATACCTTCCTTGTATTCTACAAATCCCTTCTTCTTCAGAAGTTCGATAGAATAAATAACTGCTTCACGCTCTATCTTCGCTTTGTTCATGAAGTCCTTGTAGCCTTCACAGAACTTCTCGCAAGCTTTGAGTTCCTTGTCGGAAATGCGGTGATAAGCGTTTTTTCGCTGCATAAGGAGCTTTTCTTTGAGCTTCTTTGCTGTGTCCTTTTTTTCTGCCATTAATTGTATTCTCCTTTCGCAGAAAATTAATAGTCAACGTCAGAAAGCTCCGACGTTGACTATACATATTGATTTATAGCACAGCCTTTACGGCTGAGTTACTGCACTGCCACGGGAGTCTCCTTGCTTTTGAAAAGCTCCCTTATCTTTCCCGAAACTTCCCATGAGATACCGTTTACGGTATCGAGGTTTCCGTTATTGTGGATTATGTAATCCGAGTGACTGCGGAAAAACTCCTCATCAAGCTGGGAATTCATTCGTTTTCTTGCCTGATCGGATGTTAGTCCGTCACGGGCAATTATACGCTTCTCACGGATATCTGCATCCGCAAGCACTGATATGATGATCTCACAGAAATCATCGGCTCTGCTCTCAAAGAGTGTCGGAGCGTCAAGAAGTATAAGCTTTTCGCCCTTCATTGAATGCACTCTGATCTGGCGGAGTATCTCTCCGGTGATATAAGGATATGAGATAGTGTTTAGCATCTCAAGCTTTGACTTATCCGAGAAAACTATAGCCGCAAGAGCCTTACGGTTAAGGGTTCCGTCCTCGTTGATGACCTGAGAACCGAAAAAATCAGCGATCTCGTCAAGACATTTTGTGCCTTTTTCAACAATTTTTCTCGCTACCTGATCGGCGTCGATGACCGCAAAGCCGTTGGAGGCAAATATCTTTGAGACCGTGCTCTTGCCTGCCCCCGTCTGACCAGTAAGTCCGACGACCATGACTCCGTTGAGACTGTTCATATCCTTATCACCTCGAATCCTGCCGCCCTTATGAGGCGGTTATATACTGCAAGTCCAACTCCCTCGGGACTGGGAGCGCGGACATAGACCTTCTCTGCACCTATGTCATCAAGCTCGCGAAGGCGCTGGAAAAGCAGATGTGCCTGCTCGGAGCTGTCTTTGCCGTAGGTCATATATCTGTAAGGGAAACCTTCCCTGTCAGTGTCAAAAATAAGGGCATACACGCCGTCGCCGTAGTTCTCGCCGACATAGGCTTTAAAGCCGATGAGACTGCCTTCGACCATGATTATATCGGCTCTGGGCGAATAGTGCTTGTACTTCATACCCGGAGAAGCTGCCTTCTGTCCTGCTTCAAGCTCATGAAGGATAGCATGATCGATAATGACCTCTCCGCATATCTCGGAAAGCATCTCCTTAGTGACACATCCCGGACGGAGTATCCTGACGGTGTTTTCTCCTTCTATAGAGATAACTGTCGATTCAACGCCGAATTCCGAGCTTCCGCCATCAACAACAGCTGCTATTTTTCCGCTCATGTCACGCATAACGTGAGAAGCAGAGGTAGGGCTGGGATAGCCCGAGGTGTTGGCAGACGGAGCTGCTATGGGACATCCCGAAAGCTCGATTATCCTGTGCATTACGGGATGTGAAGGCACTCTTATTCCGACAGTATCAAGTCCCCCTGAGGTTATCATGGGTATCCTGTCGTTCTTAGGGAGCACCATTGTAAGCGGTCCGGGACAAAATCTTTCCGCAAGCTTATATGCCAGTTCGGGGATAGACTTTGTATAATCAACTGCCTGTGAAAAATCAGCAAGATGCACTATGAGCGGATTGTCGGCAGGTCTGCCTTTCGCCTGAAATACCTTCGCCACAGCCTCCTCATTGGAAGCATCGGCACCGAGACCGTAAACAGTCTCAGTGGGTATTCCTACTATTTCGCCGCTTTTTATCAACTCAGCCGCCTTTATAAGATCGGATTCCCTGTCGCTAAGTAAAACTGTATCCATAAAAACTACGCTTCCTGATTTGCGAGCTTGGCAGCCTGATCGGCAGTAGCAAGCGCATCAAATACTTCGTCAAGATTTCCGTTAAGGATATCCTCAAGTCTGTAAATAGTCAGACCAATACGGTGATCCGTAAGACGTCCCTGCGGATAGTTGTAAGTCCTGATCCTCTCGGAGCGGTCTCCTGTACCGACCTGCATTTTTCTCTCCGATGCGATCTTAGCGTCGTGCTCCTCCTGCATAGCTTCGTAGATCCTTGAGCGCAGAATCTTCATTGCTTTATCCTTGTTCTTATGCTGGCTTCTTTCGTCCTGACACTCTACCACAACATTGGTGGGCAGATATGTTATTCTTACAGCGGACTCTGTTTTATTTATATGCTGTCCGCCTGCACCGCTTGCGCGGAAATAGTCTATTTTCAGATCCGTGGGATTAATTTCAAGCTCGACCTCGTCTGCTTCGACAAGGACTGCCACGGTAACTGTCGAGGTGTGGATGCGTCCCTGTGACTCTGTCTCGGGAACGCGCTGTACACGGTGGACACCGCTCTCATATTTAAGTCGGGAATATGCGCCCTCGCCCTCAATAGAGAAGCTGATCTCCTTGAAGCCGCCCAGCTCGGTAGGATTAGCGCTTAGCACCTCCTGCTTCCAGCCGTTGGCTTCCGCATACATTGTATACATACGGTACAGTGAATTTGCAAAGAGAGATGCCTCCTCGCCGCCTGCGCCGCCTCTTATCTCAATTATAACGTTCTTATCATCGTTAGGGTCCTTGGGAAGGAGCAGCACCTTCAGCTCCTGAGTTGTACTCTCTATGAGCTCTCTTGACTCATCGTACTCAGCCTGTGCCATTTCCTTGAAATCCTTGTCAAGTCCGCCGCCCTCAAGAAGCTCCCGTGCTTCTTCAAAGGACGCCTGTGCCTTTTTATATTCCCTGTATTTCTCGATGATAGGAGTAAGATTCTTAAACTCCTTCATAAGCTGTGCATACAGCTTATTGTCACTGATGACATCGGGGTCGGCAAGCCTTTCGCTGATCTCGTCGTATTTCTGCTCCATTAATGCAAGCTTTTCAAACATTCAGTATTCTCCTTAATGCTAAAAATATTACAAAAAATGTTGCAATAAGCTAACCCTCATCAGCGTGTTTTACGGTACGGATACTCTTCTCGATCTTGCTGCGTGCCACCATAAATTCTCTCGCACACTTCATACATCTGAGCCTGAAGTCCATTCCCGAGCGAATTACAAACATCTCGTTTCCGCCGCAGGGATGATTTTTTTTCATCGTCAGCACATCGCCGGGTCTGATATCCAAAGCAGTATCCTCCTTCCGCAAATAATGAAAAATCGTACATTTTTCATTATACCCCAAATACGCTCTCAAATCAATATTTTAGGAGTATATTTTTTTCATTTTGGTGAAAAATAATAAAAACTCCCAGTCAAACATATTGAACACATACAAAAAACAGAAAGGATATTAAAAATATGTTATCAAGAGTTACCGCCGAATTTGAAACTCCTGAGCTTGCGGAATACGCAATGAAGAGGATAAGAGAAAATGTCGATTATGTCTACTCGGCAAAAATGATCTATAACAGGTTCGCTGAACGCGCCGAACGTCTCGGAAGAAGCTCCGCATTCACTATTATCCCCTCCTATTATAATACCCATACTAATTTTCTTACCTCTGTAATGGAATCCCCTGCGTCCAAGGATATAATCCCCGAGCCTGCAAGGAACAGAAAAGCCACAACCTGCATAATCTGCGGAAGTGCCGCAGTTGACAATGTAATTGCCTTCCTAAACGCTATGGGCGGAATGAATATTAAATTCGCTCAGTAGTATACTCCACGATTCCTCTGCATATAATCAACTACAAAGTTTTTATAATTACGGAGGTATAAATATGGACTACAGACCTGAAGGCTGCATTTTAAGCACAGAATCAAATCAGAGAATGATATCCTCTTATGAGGGCCTTGCAGAAGCTATGGAGAAAGGTATTATTCTGGAGGCTAAGGCTGTTCTTTGTACAAGCACTCACGACCTCATAGTCGAGCTCCCCTGCGCTAAGGGGATCATTCCGCGTGAGGAGGGAGCCATTGGAGTTAAGGAAGGAAATACCCGTGATATCGCGCTTATATCACGGGTAAACAAGGCAGTCTGCTTCAAAGTCAAGGAGCTGGCTCTCGGTGATAATGACGAGCTTATTGCAAAGCTTTCCAGAAAGGACGCTCAGCTGCAATGCACAGAAGAATACATATCCAAACTTTCCGCAGGTGATATTATCGACGCGAAAGTAACTCATCTTGAGCAGTTCGGAAGCTTTGTGGATATCGGCTGCGGTATACCGTCACTTATACCGATAGATGTCATGTCTGTATCAAGGATATCCCATCCATCAGACCGCTTTAAAACAGGACAAATGATAAAGGCTGTAGTCAAGGGAAATGATAACGGACGTATCTATCTTTCTCACAAGGAGCTTCTCGGAACATGGGAGGAAAATGCTTGTCAGTTCAGAGCAGGTGAAACTGTACCGGGCATTGTTCGCTCCATAGAGAATTACGGTATTTTCGTGGAGCTTGCCCCAAATCTTGCAGGGCTTGCCGAGCCAAAGGAAGGGGTTCATGCAGGTCAGAGCGTCAGCGTTTATATCAAAGCCATTATCTCCGATAAAATGAAGATAAAGCTCATAATAGTTGACGTCTGCAGCGAAAGCAGCGAGCCAATGCCGCTGCACTATTTCACGGACAACGACAGGATCAGTATTTGGCAGTACTCCACCGAGGGCTCCGATAAGGATATAAGGACCGTCTTTGAATAAAAAAAGCACCCGAAATACGGGTGCTTGACTTTTATCAGTATGCGATCTGCTCTGCGATGTGGTGGAGCTTCTCATCGTAAGGCTTATGCATTGAAAGAGCCTCCTGAATATCGTAATCAACGATCTTGCTGTCCTTGATACCAACAACTCTGTTGCCGATTCCCTGCTCAAGGAGCTCAACAGCATAGTAGCCCATTCTTGTAGCTTCTACTCTGTCTCTTACTGTAGGTGAGCCGCCGCGCTGAACATGACCAAGGATAGTAGCTCTTGCCTCGATGCCGGTCTTCTCCTGAAGAGCTGTTGCGATCTCCTGTGAGTGACCGATGCTCTCAGCAACGATAACTACGAAGTTCTGCTTGCCCTTAGCCTTCTTAGCCAGCATTGTGTTTGCGATAGCGTTTATATCATAAGGAACTTCCTTTGTGATGATGTCAGTAGCACCGCAGGCAATACCTGTATTAACAGCAATGTGACCTGCTCCGCGTCCCATTACCTCAACAACTGATATTCTGTCATGAGACTGAGATGTGTCACGAAGCTTGTCAACAAGCTCCATAGCAGTGTTCATAGCTGTATCAAATCCGATGGTATAATCTGTGCAGGCAATATCGTTGTCGATAGTACCGGGGATACCGATACAGAGAACACCCTGTGCGGAAAGGTCAGCAGCTCCTCTGAATGAACCGTCGCCGCCGATAACTACAAGGCCCTCGATACCGAGCTCATCACACTTAGCCTTGCCCTTAGCAACACCTTCCATTGTTCTGAACTCAGGGCATCTTGCTGTATAAAGAACTGTACCGCCTGTGTGGATTATATCAGAAACGCTTCTCTCGTCCATCTTTACTATGTCACCATTTATAAGTCCAACATAACCTCTGCGGACACCGTAAACCTCCATGCCCTTGCTGAGAGCTGTTCTTACAACCGCTCTGACTGCGGCATTCATTCCCGGAGCGTCTCCTCCGCTTGTTAAGACACCGATTTTCTTGATCATACATATTCTCCATTCTGCACTTGGCATATATTGTTGAACCCGCAGTTCTGCTGCGGCATAATTCCATACTCTTATATTTTACTACTTTGTGGAAAAAATGTCAAGTATATTCCATATTTTTTCCGCATACATACGGCAACGAACTGAATATCAGCTGATAAGTCCGATATTCGCGGCTCCGCAAAGCTCCTTCAGTTCCTCATATGAGGTCTCGTTCACCGATAGTGACAGCTTTACACGGGGAGAAACGGTCTTTTTGATATCAGTTAGATAAAAGCATACAGCTGTATCCCCCTTATGTCTTTCGCAGAGTTGTCTCAGCTCGTCACTGACAGAGGCGGCTGATGATGTAGTCTTGATACAAAGCTTCATGGTAGAGACAAGTCTGGTGAACTCGTTCTCCGAACCGATAAATCCGCATATAACCGTGACTCTGTCGTCTTTTACGGATATTTTTCCGCTGATATAAACTATCGCGTCATTGACAAGCTTTGAACCGCTTACCATGTAAAGGTCGGGGAACACCACTGCTTCGATCTCCCCCGTATCATCGGAAAGCTGTACAAAGCTCATTTTGTCGCCGTTTTTTGTCACATGGAGTTTTGAGCTCTCAACGGAGCAGATAAGCTTGACTGTCATACCGTCCTTTAAAGAATTATCCGCAAGGATACTGCCGATCTTCTTAGTGTGCATCAGCTCCATGAGCCAGCTGTACGGCGAAAGCGGATGACCGCTGAGATACATTCCCGTTGCCTCCTTTTCAAGAGTGAGCAAGGTCTTGTGGTCAAACTCCTGCTTATATGGTATCCTGACATTCATTTCCGAGGTATCGGCTCCGTCAAGGAAATTGAGCTGCCCCTCAATGACTCCCCTGTTGCCTGAGCCTGCCATATCCAGCAGCATCTCATAGCTCTCGAGCATCTGTCGTCTGTTGTATCCCAGACCGTCAAAGGCGCCTGCCTTGATGAGGTTTTCAAGAGCTTTTTTGTTCAGCTCTCTGCCCTCTACTCTCTCACAGAAGTCCTGAAGGCTTCTGAAATCACCGTTTTCGGTGCGTTCTGCGATTATCTTATCCGCAAGACCGCTTCCTGCATTCTTTATGGCAAGAAGTCCGAAATACATCCTGCCGTCTACAAAGGTAAATCCTTTGTTGCTCTTGTTTATATCGGGACGGAGGATCTCTATTCCGTAATCCCTGCAAGAGTTTATATATTCCGCCAGCTTTCCGCTGACGCCCATGACACTGGACATAAGAGCTGCCATGTATATTCCGCGATAGTGACATTTCAGATAGGCAGTCTGATAAGCAAGATAGGCATATGCAGCCGCATGGGACTTATTGAATGCATAGGACGCAAAGCTTACCATTTCGTCAAAAACAGAATTGGCAATATCCTCGGAAACTCCGTTTTCCGAGGCTCCCTTTACAAAGCTTTCACGCTCTTTCAGCATGACATCATGCTTCTTTTTCGCCATTGCCCTGCGGACGATATCCGCGTGGCCGTAGGAGTAGCCTGCAAGCTTCCTGCATATCTCCATTACCTGCTCCTGATAGACCATACAGCCATAGGTGTCCTCCAGTATATCCTTCAGCAGCGGATGCTTGTAGGTAACGTTTTCGGGATGATTTTTATTCTCAATATACAGCGGTATGGACTTCATTGGTCCCGGACGGTACAGTGAGATTATAACAATAAGGTCTTCAAGGCGCTCGGGACACAGCTCCATGACCCGGGCTGTCATTCCCTCGCTCTCAAACTGGAACACTCCCTCGGTGTCACCTGCCGACATCATCCTGTATACCTCCGCATCATCGGTTGGTATCTTGCTTATGTCAAAATCAGGCTCTGTACGGTGTATCTCGTTTACAGTATCTCTTATAATAGTAAGGTTGCGAAGTCCGAGGAAGTCCATTTTCAAGAGCCCCAGAGACTCCAGTATACCCATTGTGTACTGAGTTACTATTGTATCATCATTTCGCTGCAGCGGCACAAGATCACTGAGAGGTACAGCCGATATAACTACGCCGGCCGCATGAGTAGATGCGTGGCGCGGCATTCCCTCAAGCTGACGCGCAAGGTCAATGAGTCTTCTCATGTTCCTGTCGGTATGATACAGCGAGTCAAGCTCCTCCGATTCCTTCAATGCTTCATCCAGTGTCGCCCGAGGGTCTATCTCCTTGGCAGCCTTGTCACAAAGCTGATAGGGCATTCCGAGGACTCGTCCAACATCGCGGACTGCCGCTCGTGCTTTCAGTGTATCAAAGGCGATTATCTCGGACACCCTGTCCGTACCGTAGCGCCTTACAACGTAATCCTTAACACTCTGACGCCCCTCAATACAGAAATCTATGTCGAAGTCAGGCATACTTACTCTCTCGGGATTAAGAAATCTCTCAAAGAGCAGGTTGAACTTTATGGGATCGATTCCTGTTATGCCGATACAATAAGCACAAAGGCTTCCTGCTCCCGAACCTCTGCCGGGACCTACGGGGACATTATGCTCCCGTGCATATCGAATGAAGTCCCAGACTATGAGATAGTAGTCGGTGTAGCCCATTTTCGTAATAATGTCAAGCTCATACTCCATGCGTTCCCTGACGTTTTCGGGCGGCTCAGCGCCGTATCGCTCTATCATGCCCTTTCGGCAAAGCTCACGGAAGTAGACGGTATTATCTTCAACGCCCTCAATAGTGAACTTAGGGAGCTTTATGTTGCCAAACTCGAATTCCACATTACAGCGCCCGGCTATTTTAGCGGTGTTGCTGACAGCTTCCTCATGCCCCTTGAAAAGCAAAGCCATCTCCTCTGCGGACTTAACATAGAACTCTTCTGTCTCGAAGCGTATGGGATTGGGTTCATCAAGAGTCTTTCCCGTCTGTATGCAGAGAAGCACGTTCTGCATCTCGGCGTCGCTCTTATTTATATAGTGACAGTCATTGGTAGCTGCAAGCTCAATGCCTGTTTCCGCCGATAATCTGTACAGCAGCGGAAGTATCCTCAGCTCGTCATTTATGCCGTGGTTCTGTACCTCAATGAAGTAGTTGCCCTTTCCGAATATCTCCTGATACCTCAGTGCAACTGCTTTCGCTTCATCATAGTGCCCGTCAACCAGCAGACGAGGTATCTCTCCTGCCAGACAGGCTGACATACAGATAAGTCCACTGTTATACTTTTTCAGAAGCTCCATATCTACTCGCGGACGGTTGTAAAAGCCCTCTATGCTCGCTGCAGACACCAGCTTAACAAGATTTCGGTAGCCCTCGTTGTTCTCACATAGAAGTATGAGGTGATAGGGAGAGGAGTCAAGCTTTGGCTCACGGTCATGGCGTGTTCTTCGCGCAACATAAACCTCACAGCCAATAACAGGCTTTATGCCCTCGGCTCTTGCAGCATTCCAGAACTCCACAGCCCCGTACATATTGCCGTGATCGGTAATTGCAACAGAAGTCTGTCCCAGCTCCTTTACGCGGCTGATAAGATTCTTTATGCGGCAAGCTCCGTCCAGCAGGCTGTACTCCGTATGAACATGAAGATTTACGAACTCATCACTTCTCATGGGGATCACCTCCCATGCGAAGCTCCTCCGCCATCTTTGCCAGTTTCTTGAAACGGTGGTTCACTCCCGAACGGCTTATGGGCTCGCTGAGAGTCTCGCCAATCTCCTGAAGGCTCATATCGATATTGTCAAGGCGGAGCTGCGCCACCTCGCGGAGCTCATCGGAAAGGTTATCCAGTCCAACTGCCCTGTCTATCAGCTTTATATCCTCTATCTGCTTCATGGCAGCCTTTACTACCTTGTCGATGTTGGCTGCATCGCAGTTTGCAATCCTGTTGGCTTTGTTGCGGATATCCTTGTATATCTTCATGTTCATGAGCTCCAGCGTACACTGGGGCGCACCGATAAAGGTCAGCGTATCCTCAATGGATTCACTGCCCTTGATGTAAACTATATTCTGTCCCCTGCGGATCATTGTCCGTGCGGTAACGCCGATATCGTGAAGCAGGGTCTCGAGCTGCTGTGCCAGACCTTCTTCGGGGCAGGCAAACTCCAGATGGTACTCCTTGGACGGGTCGTTTACACTTCCGCAGGCAAGAAATACCCCTGCTGTAAAAACTCCGAGACTATTGGTAGCAATAATCTCGGAATTTATGACTCTTTTATTTTCTGCAAGTCTGTATTTCTGGTAGACTGCCTCAGCGGTGCTGCCCCGTACCTCACAGGTATGGAGCGACGTTCCGTTTTTTCTTGTATGCTGCTCAATGGAAGGCTCAGCTTTGATCACGGCTCTGAAAAGGCTGCGGAAAAGCTCTGCGGATATACTGCTTTCGCTCTGAAAGCATATGTGTTCCGCGGAAAGAGTCCTGCTGAACAGGATCATACCGTAAAGGCAGGCAAATCTTTTATCTTTATCATTGACAGAGGAACAGATCTCGCTTCTGACATCATTTGAGAAGGACATCTCTACTCACTCCATTACTCAGAATTTTTTGTCCTTGGTTATGTCTCTGTGATACTTCTGTACCTTGTATTCCTTACTGATGAGGTGGTCTGCCATAAGCTCGGCAAAGGTGATAGAGCGGTGTTTTCCGCCCGTGCAGCCGAAGGATATTACAAGCTGGCTCTTGCCCTCATGAACGTAAAGAGGTATCAGATAGTCTATAAGGTCTGTCATTTTGTCAAAGAGCACACGGGACTGCTCAAAGCTCATAACATAGTCCCTGACGCAGCTGTCACAGCCAGTATGGTTGCGAAGCTCCTCAACATAATGAGGATTTGGCAGGCATCTTACGTCAAATACCAGATCAGCCTCCGTGGAAACTCCATACTTGAAGCCGAAAGACATTACCTTTATAATGAGAGAATCAGAGCTCTTTTCAAGGAAGAGCTCCTTGACCTGCTCCTTCAGCTGTGAAGCTGTAAAGTTGGAGGTCTCTATGTAATAATCTGCTATCTCGCGAAGCTGAGAGAGCTGTACCCACTCATAATTGATGGCTTCATGGATATTGCCGTTGAACTTTTCGGAAAGCGGATGCTTTCGACGGGTCTCCTTGTAGCGCTTCAGCAGAACGTCATGGTTTGCCTCTATGAAAAGCACCTTCACGTCAACGTCACTGCGCTGCTTCAGCTCCTGCCATGAACGGAAGATCTCGGTAAACATATCTCCCGAACGAATATCGACCGCAACTGCGATCTTATGTATCTCAGATTCGGACTGTCTGCACAGATCAACGAACTGAGTTATCAGCTTGGGTGGGATATTGTCGATGCAGTAAAAGCCAATGTCCTCCATAACATCCATGACGCTTGACTTTCCCGAACCTGACATACCCGTTACTATCAAAAGCTGCATACAAATCTCCTTATTATCCAGACTATCTTAGGATCACGGGTTCAAGTTCCAGCAGATAGCCGGTTTTTTCCTTGACGATAGCCCTGACCTTATCACAAAGCTCCAGTACATCAGCACAGGTAGCATAGCCCTTGTTGATAACAAAGCCGCTGTGCTTTTCGCTGACCATAGCCCCTCCGCAGGTAAGCCCCTTGAGACCGCACTGATCGATGAGAAGCGAAGCATAGCTTCCCTCGGGACGCTTGAAAGTGCTTCCCGCACTGGGGTAATCGAGAGGCTGTTTAGCGCTTCTTTTTGCCATACACTCTGACATAGCGTTCTTTATCTCCTCGGGATCACCTTTTTTCAGCTCCATGG